>Ga0210051_1000457_pt1 | contig 38139 bp, 45 predicted proteins | sample CryGey092014_all_FD_185464 | JGI IMG/M metagenome (GOLD analysis project Ga0210051, IMG submission 185464) | Groundwater microbial communities from aquifer - Crystal Geyser CG23_combo_of_CG06-09_8/20/14_all (SPAdes) (version 2) | ecosystem: Environmental > Aquatic > Deep subsurface > Groundwater...
TGGAATATGCTCTCGCCCTAGACAAATTACTTCATGAGAAATATCCGCTTAGGGACGAATATTTTGACCCACCAGAAAGCACATTTGAACCGACAAAGAAAGACAAAAACGTCGATGCCGTAAACATCGTCCCAGGAGAAGACATCATCTGCTTCGACTGCCGAGTTCTACCAAATTACAACATAGAAGAAATGCTGAATGAAATCCATGGTCTTGCAGAAGAATTTGAAAAGAAAACTGGTGCAATAATAAAAATTGAGGTTTTGCAGAAAAGTGTTGCTCCAAGACCAACAGACGCCAACTCAAAAATAGTTACAATGCTTACGGAAGCAATTAAGAAACTTAGGGGAGTAGAGCCGAAGGTTGGAGGAATAGGCGGAGGAACATGCGCGGCCTTCTTCAGAAAAATAGACGTTCCAGCAGTTGTCTGGAGCACTATAGACGAAACAGCCCACCAACCAAACGAATATGCAAAAATAGAAAACTTCGTCAATGATGCTAAAGTCTTCGCTGTTCTGGCGACAATGTAGGTCTTGGTGATCGCGTAAGCTTTATATAGTGCTGGATGGATAATCCATCCATTACTAGCAGTTTCAGGCGAGCACCTTGGACACGAAGAAGTTAGCCCTAACAACAGTATTGTCGGCAGTTACAATTGTGATTGCGTACGCGAGAGGACTTGGTTTGGCATCTCTACCTGGTTTAGTAGAGTTTATGACGGTTTTGATTTTTGTTAGCGGCTTCTGTTTCGGATGGATTGTGGGTGGTTGTGTAGGGTTTATTGCCGTAACCATCTACATGCTCATTCCATATCCGTTTGCTCACCCAGCGGCATGGCTTTTCACGATTTCTCCTATACTTCTATTTGTTATGGGCGCATTAGGTGCTCTGTACGGCATTGTGGGAGGAGTTTTCGGAAAGTTGCACAATCCAGCGAAGATAAACGTTAAGTTCATTGCTGAACTATCCTTTTTAGGTTTCATCTTGACTTTCATTTACGACGTTTTTTCCAGCATCGGCTTCTATGTGGCGTATCCCGTGTACCCTTCTGTTTGGGATGCTATATACCTGACGTTTATTCCGTTATATTATCCTTATCCTCCAATTATTCATACCGCCACAAACACCGTAGTATTTGCGATAGTAGCTCCAGCACTAATACATGCCATTCGAGTTTTTTCGGTCTACTTTAAAGCACCTTCTCAAAAACTTTAATGCAGAAGTATTGTCAGCAAGAAGAAAGCCCTTAAATAATCTAACATAGAACTAAATTTTCATTATGCGAGGCAGAATCATGAAGGCAACATCACAAATACTCAGAAAAGTCATTGAAGAGGGAAGGAAACATCTGCTTGAAACTGAAGCAAAAACTGTTTGTGTTGAGTATGGAATTCCAGTCACCAAGTTTAAAGTGTCGAAAAATGAAGCTGAAGCTGTCAAGTTTGCAGAGGAAATTGGATACCCTGCAGTTTTGAAGATTGTTTCGCCAGACATCATTCACAAATCGGATGTCGGCGGTGTTATAGTTGGTCTGAAGAATGCACAAGAGGTTCGGAACGCCTACAAACAGATTCTGAAAAATGTTAAGAAACATAAGGCAGACGCAAAAATTGTTGGTATACTTGTCCAAGAAATGGCTCCATCATCAACTGAAGTCATAGTAGGCGCTATTAAAGACCCGCAGTTTGGTCCAGCACTAATGTTTGGGCTCGGCGGAATCTTTGTAGAAGTTCTTAAAGACGTAACCTTCAGAGTTGCGCCAATAACCGTGGATGAAGCCCGCGAAATGATTACTGAAGTTAAGGCTTACCCGCTGTTGAAGGGATATAGGAATCAGCCTCCAGCCGACATAGAAGCCATAGTGCAGATTCTGCTGAACACTTCAAGGCTTGTTATGGAGCATCAAGAGATTAAAGAGCTTGACTTAAACCCGATAATGGTTTATGAGAAGGGAGCAAAAACAGTAGATGCAAGAATCATCCTCGAATAAACCGCTTTTTTCCAAGTTATTCTATCACAAGTGCGCGCGCTGAAGGTTGAACAAAAACCTAATCACACCCTTCGGGCATTTGATATGATTTGATGATAATCGATAGCCACCAACACTTGCCTGCGCTGAAAGAAGGAAAGACTCTTGCGGGTTCAAAAGAAGAGCTACTTCATGAGCTTAAGAAAAACAAGGTAAATTATGCCATACTAATACCAGACAATACGCCAGTCTCAGAGATAGGAAGCCTAGACGAAGTTTTGGGTCTCGTTGAACATGATAGACGCTTATACGTGATGGGAACAATAGACATTCAAAGAGACAAAGAACCCCACATACGAAAACTGGATCTCTTGTTTCAAACAGGAAGAATCGTTGCAGTAAAAATCTTTCCTGGACACGATACAATCTATCCAACGGACAAACGGCTTGTTCCAGTTTACGAGTTGTGTATTAAGTATGACTTGCCAATAGTAATCCACACAGGCGCAAGTTCGAAAAAACCAGAAGCTGCAAAATACAATGATCCTAAGCACATTGTCAAAGTGGCAAAGCGATTTCCGACACTAAAGATTGTCATAGCGCACTATTTTTGGCCTAAGGTGGAATATTGCCATGAACTAACAAAGCCATATGCGAACATCTATTTTGACACTTCAGGACTGGCAGATAATGAAGTAATCGAAGAAACCGGACTTGACAAGATAAAGAAGGTTCTAACTTTGACAGTAGAACAACGCCCTAACAGTGTTGTGTTCGGAACAGACTACGCGATGTGCAACATCAAGAAACATGTCGCTTTAATAGAATCACTGGCAATCCGAAGAGAATTTAAAGAAATGATATTCTCCAAGAATTCAATCCAACTATTCAAACTAAGACTGAAATAGCACGCGCTAAATCTTGATAGACTGGTCTTTTGACTGTTTCGTTCTGCATTGATCGAATGTATCCACTGCACGACGTATGTGCGGAATCGTAATCGAGCCGCCGACCACCAACGCAATGTTTAAGGCTTCAAAAAACTCTTGGTCAGAAATACCCTCTTGAACACAACGGATAACATGATAAGTTATGCAATCATTACAGCGCAATACGGTAGAAGCGACTAAACCCAGTAACTCCTTTGTTTTAACATCCAAGTCGCCCTTTTCGTATGCACGACCGTCCAAAGCGAAGAACCTTTTAATTCCAAGATTATTGGCAGAAAGAATGCGTGCGTTCATACGCTCCCGATAGCATCTAAATTCTTCAAGATCACCCAACTTAATCCCTTAACTCCCTTGACTTTCAATGCAGATAAAATCTTCGCTAGCCCAAATAACACGATCCCTCTTTTCCACTTTTGTTATGGTGCAGGCGCGATAAAATTTAAAACCACGCACCTTGCCAGATAGTAACTCTGTTGTGTAGAAAATATGATTAAATCGGACACCTACACAGATAAATATAGGAATTGGTCAAAGCATGAAACATTCTCAAAGACATGCATTCCGCCAGAAACTCCCTTCTTCTTGAGATTAGATGGGTGGAAATTTAGGAAGCTTTCAGAAGCCATAAAAGCTGAGAAACCGTTTGACGAGAAATTCGCAAAGTGCCTTGTTTCTTCTGGAAAAATTCTGTTCACGAAAGGCTTTAGCCCAGCTTTAGTTTATGTAGCCAGTGACGAAATTAACATTTTATTCTTAAATGCAGCTCCTTTCCGTGGAAGAATTGAAAAAGTAAATTCTGTGCTGGCTAGTTTGGTCTCGAGTGCTTTTACGCTGAATCTTCATAAGTTCTTTAACAAGGAAAATGTTGCAGCCTTTGATTCCCGCATCATTGTTGTCTCAACTGATGAAAAAACAATGGAATATTTGGCTTGGAGGCAGATGAACAATTGGAGAAACCACAACAACGCTTATGCCTACTGGGTTTTCCACAAAATGGAATATAAACCCTCCGAAATTTCTAAAAAACTTAAGGGATTAAAAACTGAAGAACTTCACGAAATAATGTTTAAGCAAGGGGTAAATTTGGCTAAGACCCCCCAATGGCAAAGGAGAGGAATATTAGTATACAAACAGCCCTTTCTTAGAAAAGTTGAAAACCGCTTTGTGACAAGATGGAAAATCAATGAAAACTGGAAATTACCATTTTTCACATCTGGAGATGGAGTAAAGCTAATCAAACAGATTTTGGAATGGACAAGGCAGAAGAGGAAAAAGTAATTGTCAGATCAGCGGAAAACCCAAAAAATCGAGGAATTGTCCCAAAAACTTTCAGAATTAAAAGAACAGAGAAACAAGTTAAACGCCGAAGCAAGAGAGTGGGCTGAAAAAAGAAACAAGCTAAATGAACAGTTTAAGGGCTTACGCGTCGAAGCACTTGGACTTAAAAACGAAAGAGACAAATTAAATGAGAAGGTTAAAGAATTAAAACAGCAAAGAGATGGAACGAGAACAGAATTCCATGAAAAAATCGAACAGATAAGGAAATTAAATCAAGAAATTAAAGCCTTGGCTAAGAAAGAGCCCTCGAGAAGTGTTCAAAACCTACAAAGAGAGTTTGAAAGTATAGAATGGAAAATTCAAACATCATCCCTAAGCCTAAAAGAGGAGAAGGAACTCGTAGAGCGGGTCAAACAACTAGAGACTCAGTTAAACGTTTATAGAAAACTTGACCAGCTAAACCAAAAAATTATCGAGTTAAAAACTGAGCTTAAAGCTCTTGAAATCAAGAGTAGGTTGTTTCATGAGAAACTAACGGAAACAGCACTAAAAAGCCAGCAAATTCATGAAAAAATGCTGGAAAAAATTGATGAATCAAAAAAACTTAAAACAGAAGCCGACAGCCTACATAAACTCTTTCTGCAAACAAGAGAAAGAGCGAAACCCATTCAAGAAGAAATTTTGGAAATTTCAAATCAAATAAGAGGGCTGAAAGAGGAAGTTCAAAGGGAGGAAGATAAAGAGAAGAAGAAAATTGAGGAAGCCCTTCGTGAAAAGCTTGAAAAACAGGCAAGGGAAAAACTAAGACGAGGAGAAAAATTAACTTGGGAGGAGTTCCAACTCCTCGCTGAGAAGGGAGTGGTAGCACAAGATTAAAGTGAGACACCATAAATAACTATTGAGGAACAGAAAACCAAATGGCTAAGGAAGAACCCGCACAGAAGGAACAAAAACGAATCTTTATTTTATGTGTGGATAGAGATGGTGATCTAGGAGCAAAAGGGGGAGTTAAAACCCCTGTCGTTGGAAGAGAAGAAAATCTTAACGCCGCAGTAGCCCTAGCTTTACGGGATCCTGAAGAGCCAGATGCAAATGCGATTTTCGAGGCAGTACGCATATATGATCGCCTACAAGGCGAAGGCAAATCAGAGGAAGTTTTTGAAATAGCAACTATATCTGGCTCTGAACTTGGCTGGGTTGAAGCAGACAGAAAAATAGTTGCTGAACTAAACGAATTATTGGGTTCCTTTCCCGCAAATGAAGTTATTCTAGTTACAGATGGTTATTCAGATGAGGCAGTTTTGCCCCTTGTAGAATCTAGGGTACCAGTTTCATCGGTTAGAAGAATAGTAGTAAAACACAGCAAATCAATTGAGGAAACAGCCGCCCTCTTTACGCGATACCTAAAAATGATTATGGAAAACCCACGTTACTCCCGCATAGCATTAGGCCTGCCAGGACTGCTCTTCCTAATTTTAGGGATCCTCTCAATTTTCAATTTACTTTATTATTATTGGATAGCCTTCATTTTCGTCTTAAGTGTATTTATGCTCGTGAAAGGCTTTGGAGTTGACAGAACTGCTAAAAACTTCATCCAATGGATAAAGGAATATTCTCCACCACCCCTTCCAGTTCAGATTTCAAATTACTCTACAGTTGCAGGAGTCTTATGCATCGTAGTTGGCACTTACTTGGGATCAACAAAAATTCCAATACCAACAGAAATTACCGGTTGGATTAGTGATTTTCCGCGGATCGCTGGTTTTTTCATTCAGGGCTCCATGGACCTCATAGTTTTAGGCGTTTGCGTGGTACTGTTAGGAAGGGCTATACAGTGGTATTTCAAACACGACATAAAATTACTACGTAATGCAGCTTTGATAGTTACTGTTGCGTGGTCTAGATGGATTCTCGAAGGAACTGCCGATGTCCTAATTACACCAGGGATGACCTATGAAAAGCTCATTTTCTCCGTAATCGTCGGCATCTTAATAGGCATAGCCTCAGTTCTGGTTGTGTTTGTCATCCATAGATCTGCTAGGGGATTTTTCAAGAAGACTGAAGAGCGGGTTGAAGAGTTTGGAGAAGGTTAAAGTTGCAGTTATTGGTGGAACAGGCTTCGAAGGTTTGTTTAAGAATGCTCGACAACTACGCTTGGGAACACCTTATGGAATTGCTCCACCCCTATTAATTGGGAGAATAGATGGTAAAGAAGTAGTTTTTCTTCCGAGACACGGTCCAAATCATTCAGTTCCTCCGCATAAGATAAACTATAGGACAAACGTTTACGCATTATATAAAATGGGCGTGGAAAGAATCATAGCTGTAAACGCTGTTGGCGCCATAAACCGCAATTTCAAACCCGGTGATGTTGTTATTCCTCATGATTTTATTGACTTCACAAAAATTCGCTATACAACTTTTTATGATGACGCCCCAGTAACACATATTGATGTTTCTCAGCCCTATTGCCCTGAATTACGCAAGTTGCTTGTTGAAACTGTCAGAAAACTTGAGTTGCCTGTATGGGATAGGGCTGTGCTGGTTTGTACTGAAGGACCGCGTTTTGAAACTCCAGCAGAAATTGAAATGTTTAGGCGGTTAGGCTGCGACGTTGTTGGAATGACGGGCATTCCAGAAGCTGTGCTTGCAAGAGAACTTGAGATGTGCTATGCACCTTTTTGTTTTGTTTCAAATATGGCTGCTGGCACACAAGAACTGTTGACACCTCTTGAAGCTTCAAAAGTTTCCGAAGAAATTATGTCTAAACTAGAGCAAGTTTTAACTGAGACTGTGAAGGCTTTACCCCTCCAACGCGAGAGCAACTGCCCATGCGCTAATTCGCTTAAAAACGCGAGGATTAAACAATGATTAAGACGTTCCTCTCCTTCATTGGAGCGTACAAGTTCTATGAGAGATGGCTGTGGTATCAAGTAAAGAACGGCTTCAGACCGGAGCATATAGCAATAATCTTGGATGGAAACAGAAGATGGGCTTCTGAGAAGGCTCTTGGCCCATGGTTTGGCCATGAAAAAGGCGCTGAAAAAGTTGAGCAACTTCTTGATTGGTGCCTGAAACTTAATGTTAAATGCATAACGCTCTATGCCTTTTCTACAGAAAACTTTAGCCGCCAGAAAAACGAGGTTGAGGAGATTATGCGTATTGCGGGAGAAGAATTTCAAAGAATTCTGACAGATGAGCGCATACACAAAAACAAGGTGCGCGTCAAAGTTATTGGTAGAGTGAACTTGTTGCCTGAAAATTTGCAGCGGCTCATAATGGATGTTGAAAGGGCAACAGAAAGTTATGATGACCACTTCTTAAACATTGCTTTTGCTTATGATGGAAGGGCGGAAATTGTAGATGCCGCAAGGAAAATTGCGGAGAAAGTGCAGGAAGGGAAACTAATTCCAGAAAAAGTTGATGAACAAACATTCGAACAGTTCTTGTACACGTCCCACATGCCTAAGCAAGATCCAGATTTGATTATTAGGACTTCGGGTGAAGAAAGGTTAAGCGGCTTTTTGCTTTGGCAGTCCGCGTACAGCGAACTCTGCTTTTTGGACGTGTATTGGCCTGACTTCCGTTTAATAGACCTTTTAAGGGCTGTTAGAACTTTTAAAAAACGCAAGAGACGTTTTGGCGCATAAGCAAGATTAAGCTCTTTTTTTGGCACTTACGATTGAGATGACGTCTCTGTCTTTAAGTATGTAGTCTTCTCCAACTCTTTTTCTTTCTCTCGCTTCGACTGCGTAAATGAAGCCTTCTCCTAGTTCTGTGTGAATGATGTAGGCGAGCTGGCGGGCTGTTGTTCCGTATGGCACAAGATAAGCATCTGGCAGAACCCTTCCGTTGTGATCTGATAAATGCTCTAGATCTTCAACTGGGTAAACTGTAATCATGTTTAAGAGTTTAAAGTAAGCCATGTTTATTGATTCTTGAACGCCCGTTGAACCTAATTTGAGCAGAATTTTCTCCCTTATAGTTTCCAGCGCCCTAGTTTGGCTTTCGGTTAGTTTTTCTGGATTGTTTATTTTGAAGTTGCAGTCTCCAGGTCTGTAATCTATTAGTTGTTTTTCTGCGGCTCTTCTCAAGGCGAGCTCTGCTTCTGAACAACAAGGAACCACGTGATAATTCAATTCTTTCATTCTTTCCAAGTTTTTTTCAGCTACAGGTATGTCTATTTTATTAGCTACTAGTAACATTGGTTTGGCAATTTGCCTTAACGTATCTACAAATCGTAGGAAGTCTTCCTCACTCCAAGCTGTGGGTTTGTCAGCGTTTAACCCCGCCCTTCTTGTTGTTTCAAAGATGTGGTTCCTTTTTATCGCCAAACCGCTTAATCGTTCTTCCAGCATTGAGTAAAGGTCTCTTGATTCGGATTCCACTGTTTTGGCGATTTTGGGCCAGCCGCGTTTTAGTATGCTTGCCATCCACATGGTTATTTCATGTTCCAAAAACTTCACATCTTTCAAGGGGTCGTGTTCACCGGGTCTGCATATTCTTCCTTCAGAGTCTGTTCCTCCAGAAGCGTCAACAATATGGATTAATGCGTCTGCTTTTCTGATTTCGTCCAGAAACTGGTTGCCTAATCCTCTTCCTTGCCATGCATCTGGCACAAGTCCCGCGCAGTCGATAAATTCTACAGGAATTAGTCTTACTCCGTCTAAGCATATGGAATTGAGGGGATTGTCTTTAACGTTAAATTCTTCGTGAACGCATGGAGTCCGTACATACCCAACGCCTCTGTTTGGCTTTATTGTTGTGAATGGATAGTTTGCGATTTCAGCCGGTGCCAAAGTTGCCGCACAAAAAAAGGTTGATTTGCCAGTGTTGGGTTTTCCAACTATGCCTAACAATCTTGAATAGGATTTTTGCATTTAGACTCCTAATAATATTCTAAGATAAGTGGTTCTATATGGTTTGTGCTGTTAACTCGCTGAGAAGGCTATCTAGGTTTGTATCGCCTTTAGGAAAGCTAGAGCAATAAGGCAACCGGAAGATTCAAAACTATAACAGAACCGAAAGTTCAATCTATATAGGGGGCTATAAACTCCGCAGAGAGCAAGATCCTTCAACCAAAAAAATAGCATAATATAAAAGTATCCAGTCTATAAAAAGTAAGCCAACTTGGGTCAAAGGATGGAAAAATAATTGACATTAAATCTATCAAAAGAGAAGTTTGTTGAAATGTATAAGCGAATGCTTGAAATCCGCTTTTTCGAAGAGAAAGTTTTCGACCTTTACGCTCAAAACCTTGTTCCAGGCACAATCCACCTTTACCTTGGAGAAGAAGCCGTAGCAGTAGGCGTTTGCAGCCTCCTAAAAAAAGATGATTACATCACGAGTACACATAGGGGACATGGACACTGCATAGCGAAAGGCGCCGAATTAAAGCGAACTATGGCCGAGATTCTAGGCAAGAAGACAGGTTACTGCAAAGGCAAAGGCGGTTCCATGCACATCGCAGACTTCAAAATAGGCATGCTAGGCGCAACAGCAGTCGTCGGAGCTGGACTGCCAATAGCCGTCGGCGCAGGCTTATCCGCAAAACTCAGAAAAACAGACCAAGTCGTCGCATGCTTCTTCGGAGAAGGAGCCTCAAACCAAGGAACCTTTCATGAAAGCATAAACATGGCATCCATATGGAAGCTACCAGTAATCTTTGTCTGCGAAAACAATCTTTACGCCATGGGGACACGTCAATCAACTGTTATGGCTATAGAAAATGTTGCTGACAGAGCCGTAGCCTACGGAATTCCAGGCGTGGTTGTGGATGGAAACGATGTTTTAGCGGTTTATGAAGCTACGCAAAGGGCTGTTGAAAGAGCAAGAAAAGGCGAAGGACCAACACTTATTGAATGTAAAACTTATAGGCATAAGGGGCATTCACGAGTCGACCCAGCCAAATATAGACCCAAAGAAGAAGTTGAAGAGTGGCTGGCTAAAGACCCGATCAAACGCTTTAAGGAAAAGCTCCTGCAAACAAACACTCTAACAGAACCTGAGATTCAGCAAATTGAAAAGGAGGTTTCGGCTGAAATTGAGGAAGCAGTCAAATTTGCCATGGAAAGTCCGTATCCAGCCCCAGAAGAGGCTTTAGAGGATGTTTACGCCTAAATTTGGGAGGATTAAATGTGCGGAAAATAACCTATAGGGAAGCGCTGAGGGAAGCCTTAAGAGAAGAAATGCGACGGGACTCTACAGTCTTTCTCTTAGGCGAAGATATTGGCAAATATTGGGGAGGAGCCTTCAAAGTAACAGAAGGCTTAGCAGAAGAATTCGGAGACGAAAGAGTAAGGGACACGCCCATATCGGAATCAGCCATAATTGGAACGGCGGTAGGCGCCGCAATAACCGGAATGCGTCCAGTAGCGGAAATAATGTTTGGAGACCTAACAGCCCTAGCCATGGACCAAATTGCAAACCAAGCAGCAAAAATACGCTACATGTTCGGCGGACAAGCAAAGTGTCCGCTTGTTATCAGGACACCTTTCGGAGCAGGAGTAAACATTGCAGCCCACCACTCTCAAAGCCTAGAAGCATGGTTCATGCATGTTCCAGGATTGTATGTAGCTGTGCCTTCTACGCCCTACGATGCTAAAGGGCTTTTGAAAACAGCCATAAGAAGCGACAACCCGGTCTTCTTTTGCGAACATAAGCTTTTGTATCCAGTTGAAGATGAGGTTCCAAAAGAAGAATATACTATTCCCTTTGGAGTGGCGGATATAAAAAGGGAAGGAGCAGACGTGACGATCTTAGCTACGTTATACATGGTGCACAAAGCACTCAACGCGGCTAAACAACTTGAAAAAGAAGGGATAGATGCTGAAGTTGTTGACCCAAGAACCTTAACGCCCTTAGATAAGCAAGCGATAATAAAATCTGTCAAAAAAACTGGAAGATTAGTTATTGTAAGCGAGGACTGCAAAACCGCTGGCGTAAGTGCCGAAATCGCCGCAATGGTGACTGAGGAAGCCATAGACTATTTAGATGCGCCGATAAAACGTGTAGCCGAGCCAGACACTCCCATACCGTTTAGCCCGCCGTTGGAACAATACGTAATTCCAGATGAAAAAGCCATAATGAAAGCAGTTAAGAAAGTGGTTTAAAATGGTAACAAAAATTGTTATGCCAAAACTTAGCCTAACAATGAAGGAGGGCACCGTGGGCAAATGGTACAAAAAGGAAGGCGAAGCTGTTGAGAAGAGCGAACCAATAGTGGAGATAATCTCAGAAAAAGCCACATACGACTTGGAAGCGCCAAGTTCTGGAATACTGCGAAAAATTCTGGTAAAAGAAGGCGTTGACGCTTCGGTCAACGCAGTTTTAGCCGTCATAACATTTCCCGACGAAGCATTTTCAGAGACTGAAATACTTGCTGAAGTTCCTCAAGCAGTTGAGGAAACAGAAAAGAGAGTTTTGGCTTCGCCATCTGCAAAGCGTTTGGCAAGAGAGTATGAAATAGATTTGTCACTTGTTAAGGGCAGTGGACCTGAAGGAAGAATAGTTAAAGAAGATGTTAGAAGATTCATGGAAGAAGTCCGTGGGACTCTGCCAAAAATCAAGGAAATTATTGCTTTAACTGGTTTTAAAAAGACGTCCGCCGAGCGAGTCTCTGCGAGCTTTAGAACAGCTCCGCACAGCACGATAATGATGGAAGTTGACATTTCTAAAGCTGGAGGATTACACGAGAAACTCCAAGTTTCATATACGACTATTCTTATAGAGGTTGTTGCAAAGGCTCTACTTGAACACCCTATAATAAACTCAACATTGGATGGAAACCAGATAAAAATTTTTGAAGATGTAAATGTAGGGTTGGCTGTTGCTACAGAATACGGCTTAGTTGTTCCAGTCATACATAATGCTGACAGAAAATCCCTAAAAGAAATTGATACCGCAATTAAGGAGTTGACAGAAAAGGCAAGACAGGGAAAACTGGCTAAGGAAGAATTGACTGGTGGAACTTTCACAGTCACAAATCTAGGCATGTATGGGGTTGAATTTTTTACGCCGATAATTAATCCGCCGGAAGCCGCTATACTCGGCGTAGGGAAGATAACTGAAAAACCCGTTGTAGTTGATGGAAAGGTTGAAGTTAAACCAATAATAATGCTAAGCCTTTCTTATGACCATAGAATTGTGGACGGCGCGCCGGCTGCGGGATTTTTGCTGAAAGTTAAAGAGAAAATTGAAAACATAAAAGCTTGAAGGTTAGGCTAGGATTTCTAGTTCTAGCCTTTTACTTTTTCGGCGACTTCAGCTGCTTCTTGAAGGCTTTTTCCGACCAACTTCAGCTTCACATCTTTTATTAGCGTTAAACCGCGGCTGGAAATTATGGAACCCGCCCACACGATGATGATGAAGATGAAGAATAGTAGGCAGACATTGCTGAATATAACCATGGATTTGATTAATTCGTTTGTTTCTCCTGTTGGAACTGGGACAAGCTGAGGAATTTGTGCTCCGCTTAAAAACATCCAAAGTGCTAGCAGTGCTGGAATGATTATCAAAATTAATCCAATTACGAGCAGTATATAACCAGTGATTTTTTCTGCTTTCTTTTCTGGTTTCATAGGGAACGAGTATTTTCTTCCCTTTATAAAAGGTTTATGCGACAGTTTCTTTTATACACAAAAATTGTGGTTCCCTCTTCGCCTATGTTCTTAAGATGATGTCTCTCCGTCTGGAAAGTCTTAAGTGTTTGGCAATAGAGAAACGATTGAACCGAAATGAAGGTTGCAATGTATTACGGCAAAGAAGATATACGGATAGAGGAAATGGCCACGCCAGAAATAGGTGAAGACGAGGTTCTAGTGGAGATGAAGGCTTGTGGAATATGCGGCTCAGACCTCATGGACTGGTATCTGAAAAGTCGGGCTCCGCTGGTTCTCGGGCATGAACCGGCAGGAGTAATTGCAAAAAAAGGACGCAAAGTTAAAGGTTTCAATGTTGGTGACAGAGTTTTTGTTCATCATCACGTTGCTTGCTTAACATGCCATTACTGTATACATGGCGATTACACTTTGTGCGAACAATTCCACAAAACACGCATTGAACCGGGCGGTTTGGCGGAATACTTCAAAGTTCCAACCCCAAACCTCCAAATAGACACTTTAAAAATTCCAGAACCCATGTCATTCGAAGAAGCCACTTTTATTGAGCCAGTCGGCTGCTGCCTGAGAGCCCTAAAAAAATGCAACATGCAAGCAGGCGATTCATTGGCAATTATTGGTGTTGGAGCAATTGGAATAATCCACGTAGCCTTGTCAAAAATCTTTGGAGCTGAAAAAACGTTTGTGAGCGACCCAATTGATTACCGGTTGAATGTGGCGAAACAGTTTGGGGCTGACGTGGCGATTAATCCTGAAAAGGAAGATTTGACTGCTATTGTTAAGGCTGAAACTGATGGCAGAGGCGTAGACATTGCAGTTGTCACTGCGCCAAGTTTAGAGGCGTATAAAGCTGGCTTGAGTGTTTGCCGGAAAGGCGGAAAACTCTGCGTTTTCGCACCCATTGAGCCTAGCAAATATTTGCAGATAAGTCCAAAAGAACTGTTTTTCTCGGAAATTCAAATAATCCCCTCTTACTCAACCTCACATTTAGAAACCAGAGCTGCATTAAAAATCATAAAATCGGGCAGAATAAATGTGAAGAAATTGATAACCCATCGTTTTAAGCTTGTGGAAGCGGCAAAAGCATTCAAAACAGCTTCAGAAAGCAAGGAAAGCTTGAAAGTTATAGTTTTAAACGAGTGATAGAAATGAAGGCAGCCATGCTTTACGGCGTAAAAGACCTAAGACTCGAAGAAATTCCAGTGCCAAAGGCTGGGGCTGGCGAGGTTCTTGTTAAGGTCAAAGCAGCCACAACATGCGGCACAGACTTGAAGATTTTCCAGAGAGGCTACGTTGAAAAGGTCATAAGACTTCCAACAATCTTCGGGCATGAATGGGCAGGCGAAGTTGTTGAAGTCGGCGAAGGTTTAGAATGGCCTGAAAAGGGCATGCGCGTCCGTGCCGGAAACAGCGCTCCATGCTTGCATTGCACAATGTGCCAAAAAGGCAAGTACAATCTTTGTGAAAACATGATTTGGCTTTGGGGAGCCTACGCAGAATATATAAAGGTTCCAGCCCGCATGGTTCTGGTCAACATGCAAGAAATTCCGCAGCATGTTTCTTATGAGGAAGCTGCAATCACAGAACCTTTGGCATGCGTGTTACATGGAGTTGAAGAGGCAAGAGTGAAATTAGGCGATGCTGTGGCAATAATCGGTGCTGGACCAATAGGATTACTGCATCTATTAACCGTCAAGAAAATGGGCGCCGAAAAAGTGATAGTCATAGACCTTGTGGAGGAAAGACTAGACTTTGCGGAAAAGCTCGGGGCAGATGAAACAGTTAACGCTGGAAAGGTAGATGCTGTAGAAAGGGTTAGGCAACTTACAAGCGGTTACGGTGCAGACGTTGTAATTGAAGCCATAGGATTACCATCTACATGGGAGCAAGCCCTAAAACTTGTCAGGAAAGGCGGAACAGCCCTAGAATTTGGCGGATGCCCGCCTGGAACAGAAATTAAATTCAGCACAGAACAGCTTCATTATGGAGAGGTAACAGTTCTAGGCACTTTTCATACGACTCCGTTACATTTTAGAAAAGCTCTAAACCTAATAGCGTCAAGAACAATCGATGTTAAGCCACTTATAACAAGGAAAATGAAGCTGGAAGAAATCAAGGAAGCCTTTGAAATACTTTCCACGTCAAAAAGCGAAATTAAAATAGCCATAAATCCATAAATAGTAACAATAGGGACTACTTTAATGGTTGAAGCTGACGGTTACATTCTAAGAATATCCACAAAAGAGTGGGTTGACCAAGTTTTCAACCTCGCAATGTACTACACCAGTACCCGTAGAAAGTGGAATACAGGACAAACTATAATATTTGTGCACAAGACCAGTATAGGCGACGCCATCATAGGCTATGGTGAAATAGGAAACATCTACGCTTCAGATGAACTCTCCGAAGAGGAAAGACGCGAATGTGAAAAATGGAGATGGAAAAAAGCCATAGAATTCAAATACGTCATAAGATTTGACAAACCCTTACCAATAAAGGAAACATTTCTTAAAAGTTCGAAACTTCGCGGCAAATCTCTCCAAGGTTTCCCACTCAACAAGGAGCAATTAAATTTGATCATAAGTCAAGCTGAACAGTTGCAGTCTCAGAAACCTTTGTCTCACCAAAACTCTTAAGAACATTATACAAAGAATGTCATTTGGAGAGAATAATATGGTTTATTGTACTAAATGTGGTGCCAAAAATCCGGACGACACAAAAGTCTGTTCTCAATGTGGAGCATCTCTTTACCCAATTAGGGAAGAACGCGAGCGTTACTACAGAAGATATGAGCATGAGTGTTTTGGAATTCCTCGCGGCGGCGCAATCGTAGGCCTAGCCATTGGAATAATAATAGTCATTGCAGGGTTGTTATGGTTTTTACGACAAGAAGGATTAATTCCTCAAAGTGTCGACGTCTGGCCGTTTGCAGCAATAATCTTTGGCGTACTGATAATCATAGGCGCCCTTTTTGGAATGCACCGTAGATATTAATCTCGATTTTTCTTTGCTTCCCAAACTTCGCATTGAGATTCGCAATTGTTGCAAATCCTCCAGTGGTCCCACTGAGAAAGTTGTATTCTAGTCAGTATCCAAAAAACAATCAAGGCGGCTAAAAAGAAATCAACGAATAGGCTTTCAGTCAATTCGTCAATCCCTACCAGAATCAGAAACGCTCCAAGAACAAAAAACATGTTCAGTGTTAGGCGAATGAAGCCTCTGAATTTTAGTTGAAGAAACCCTAGGACTATGCCTACTGCTCCAGTCAAGACTGCTGGAAAACTGACCCCTTCAACATGCCATCCATCAAAAAAGTAGAAAGCTGTTCCAACAAGGGCTATAATTGCTCCAAGAAGCAAGCCAGTGCATGCTGCACAAAGCGTACGATTACTTACTTGTATCAAATGAGCAGAAAATTTCTCGCAGTCAGGATGATGTGAAGCGGCGTGAATCCTGTGAGAAGTTATATTCATATCCTTTTTTTGGAAATGAGACGTTCGTGAGCATTGCTTCGGGAACAGGGCAGCAAGAATTCCTAATATGCAAATAAGGCCGAAGATTGAGCCTATTAAGGGTTTTCGCCAGAAAAAGTTTTCGTAAATTGTTGGTGGATTAACCGCAAGCATAAGCACAATAAATAATCCAAAAATGGAAACACTTGCTGCAAAAATCAGAGGATGATAGCGTATATCTGGCATTCAATGTCGCCTAAAAGAGTTCTTTAAACTGTTTTAGAATACCTCTGAAAGCCATGTACCTGTAAATTCTTCTTTTCATCTTATTTCCAGAGAATAATCCGCTTATTCTGCGTTCAAAAGAACCGTAGAAGCTTCTATAACAGTTGTAGAGTTCTTCTTGCACTTCTTTAGTTGACAATGTTTCTGTTGGCATTATGGCGTGAACCATATCATAATGCGACCAGTTGAAGTCTTCTATCCACCCATTTTTTCTAGCCTCATCATAAAGCTCTGTACCCGGAAATGGTGTAAGGATGGCGAATATGACGAAGTCTGGGTCTAACTCATTTGCAAACTCTCTCAAGTCCGCAATTGATTTAGCTGTGTCTTTTCGTTCGCCTATTATGAACATTGCATGGGCAAAAATGTCGTTCTCCTTCAGCAATTTCACAGCTTCCTTCGCATCTTTAACAGTTATGTTCTTCCTGAAAGTTTCAAGAGTGGATTCGTTCGGGTTTTCCACGCCTAGAAGGACCCAACGAAGACCTGACTTTCGCAATTTTGGCAGAACATCACTATTTCTTACGACATCGTCGCATCTTGCCTGTGTAAACCACATCAGATCCTCTTCAATCCCTCGCTGAATGATTCCGTCAGCAAGTTCATCTGCCCGCTTGCCAAAGCCAAAGTTGTCATCTGTCAACCAAATGAATCGGCTTCCATAGTTTTGATAGCAGAATTCAAATTCATCTGCAATGCGCTGAGACGTTTTTATTCTCCATATTCCTTGCCAATGTATCCATTGAGAACAAAATGTACAGTTATGGGGGCAACCCCTCGAACCCTCGATTAGGGCGTATGGAGCATTGTGGCCAGTCATTGCTGCAAAATGATACTTGTGAACGATGTCCTTGACGAAGTGGTATCCAGGATATGGTAGCTCGTCTAAATTTTCAATAAGATGCCTTGAAGGAGTGTGTAAGATTTTTTCATTTTGCCTAAATGATATTCCTTTTATCTGTGGAAAATATGACTTCTTGTTTGCCTTTTTGACAAGTTCTGTAAAAGTTTGTTCGCCCTCTCCTCGAACGATTACGTCAATTTCCGGATAAGTTTCCAAGCTTTCTTGGGCTGTTGCCGTAAAATGTTGACCCCCAGCGACTGTGAGGATTTTTGGGTTTACTCTTTTTGCAGTTTCTAATGTTCTAGCAACTACGTAGGTGTTGCATGTGGCTAATGCGCTTGAAGCTACAATGTCTGGATTGAAGGATTCAATTTTCTTTTCCATCCCTTTCCAATCTATTTGCTGAGCGTTACAGTCCAACACTTCAACATCAACATCTTTAACTTCTCTTTCAAGAAAAGCGGCAAGCTGGATTATTCCAAAAGGCGGAGGCAAATACTCCCCCATTACAAACCAAATGTCCTTCGGAGGCTCTATAAAGAGAACTTTCATGCTATTTCTTTCCTCATTAAATTGGGTTAAATAAGTGATAACGTTGCGAGATTAAAGTTTCTTCGGAAATAGATAGCGCAATAGACTGTATAATATTATGAGTAATCCACAAGCTACTGCTTCTGTTGCCAAAGCCATCTGCCATGTAAGTGTATGCCTGCCATAGAGGTATATTAAGTAAGAGAATAATGCTAAGGCAACTCCAGATAATATGTCGGCCAAGACTCGTCTCATATGTTTATCAGCCATGAACCGAACGCCCGCTAGGAAAAAGTCGGATAACCCTATTAAGCCAAAAAATAATGCAGCGCTATCAATCAGTCCTTGAGGTGGTCGCGATAAAGTCTTTTCAGTCGTCAATCTTTCAATCCATAAACGAAAATCTGAAACTAGGTTTGGGTTTGCTAGAAAAATGATGCCCACTATCAAAAGAAAAATGCCGAAAGAAACCAAGCCTGAGTAGTCTCTGTGACGTTCGCCTTCACCAAAACAAACCTCTCTTTCTTGAGTATAGCTTTCCTTTTCAAGTGGTTCACTAGTTTCTGCTGCTAAGCGTGTTCCACAAGAACGGCAGAATTCGTCGTCTTTTTCTGTCTCTGCACCACACTTTGGACAAGTAGGCATACGCATAAACTCCTATCAGCATTTCAGTTTGGGCATTCTTTTAAAATTTTGGGTAATTAATAAGACTGAATGTTTTGATGCAAGCACAGGTCATAACTACTCTACTTGTCTTAGTGGAAAGTCTTTTAGAATAAATTTAAATGCTGATTCAAGTTTATGGATTTGTTATTGCAGAGGCTAAACCATATGGTTAAGTATGTTTTTGTTACGGGTGGCGTGTTAAGCTCTGTTGGGAAGGGTATTGTAACTTCTTCGATTGGTAAGATGCTTCAGGTAAGGGGGCTAAAAGTTACTGTTATAAAAATTGACCCGTACGTGAACGTTGACGCTGGGACTATGAATCCTTACATGCATGGTGAAGTCTATGTTACAGATGATGGGGGTGAGACGGACCTTGACTTGGGTTGGTATGAGCGTTTTCTCGATTTAAACCTGCAAATAGAGAATAACGTCACCACTGGTCTAGTTTATAAGGCGGTTATTGAAAAGGAGCGCCGAGGCGATTTTCTAGGAAGATGTGTTCAGATTGTGCCACATTTGACTGACGAGATTAAAAGTCGCATTCGCTCCGTTGCAAAGCGTTCTAATGTTGATGTAACTTTAACTGAAGTTGGCGGCACGGTGGGCGACATTGAAGGCTTACCTTTCCTAGAAGCTATTCGTCAGATGCGTTTGGAAGAGGGTTTCGAAAACACTTTGTATGTGCATGTTGCTCTAGTCCCAATTTTAGATGTTACGAAAGAGATGAAAACAAAACCTCTCCAACACAGCGTCAACGAGCTGAGGCGCATCGGTATTCAACCGGACACTATCGTTGCAAGATGCCCAGAAATGATAGATTCCGAATCTTTGCGAAAAATAGCTTTGTTTGGCACAATTCCTGAAAATGCTGTTTTCTGTTCCTACACTGTCGAATCAATTTATCAGGTTCCACTCATTTTGGATGAGCAGGGAATGGGCGATTTCATCTGCAAAAGGCTTGGGTTTTCAGATCGAAAGCCAGACTTTAAAGACTGGAGAAACTTTGTAGATAACGTATTAAAACCGAAACATGAAGTGAAAATTGCGTTGGTTGGTAAGTATGCTGGATTGGCAGACAGCTATGTAAGCATGAACGAGGCGTTGCGTCACGCAGGAGCCGCTTGCAAAGCAAAAGTTTGTATTCAATACATAGAGGCTGAAAAATTTGAACAAAACCCAAAAGGCATAGAAATTCTCAGAGATTTTGATGGAATATTTGTCCCATATGGTTTTGGTCCACGAGGCACTGAAGGAAAAATAATGGCGATCAAGTTTGCTAGGGAGAACGCCATTCCATTTCTGGGAATATGTTACGGTTTCCAGCTAGCCGTAATAGATTCTGCGCGTCATGTCTGCGGATTGAAAGAGGCAAACAGCACCGAAATTAACCCAAACTCGCCTTACCCAGTGATTGACTTAATGCCCGAGCAGAGGGGAATAGAAATTAAAGGGGCTACCATGCGTTTAGGCGCGCACAAAATAATCATAAAACCGAACACCATGGCATATGCACTTTATAAAAGTGAGGAAATCTACGAACGTCACCGTCACAGATTTGAGGTTAACCTCGACTATCTGAAGACACTTGAAAAAAACGGTTTAGTGTTTTCTGGAAAAAGTGCTGATGGTAGGAGAATGGAAATCTTGGAGATGCCTGACCATTTCTTCTTTTTCGCTTCACAATTTCACGGAGAATTCAAAAGCCGCCCTGGAAGGCCAGATCCAGAATATTACGGTTTTGTTAAAGCATGCCTAGATAAGAAGTTAGGCAAGCCTAAACCGGAGTTTTAAATGGTGAAAATAGAGAGGTTTTTGAGGCAGTTTTAGTAAGAACGGTGTTGTGGTCTTACTAGTTCTTCTAGTATGGATAGTAGGGTTGGCACTTTAGCCACAATGTCCGTATACGTTATCATTCCAACTAGTTTACCGTTGTTTATGACTGGGAGTCTTTTGACTCTTTTTCTTGCCATAAGTTTGGCTGTTTCGTCTATGTTGGCTGTTTCGCTGATGGTAAGCACTGGGCTGGACATGATTTGTCTTGCCGTTAGGGTTTCTGGCGCTAGGCATGGCTCCACTAATCTTCTTAGGATGTCACGTTCTGTTATGATGCCTACTGGTCTGTCGCCTTGCACAACTACTATGGAACCTATGTCAAACTTGTTCATAGTGGCTACCACTTCTTTGACGCTGGTGTCTGGGCGTACTACTCTTATGTCTTTTGACATGACGTCTCTAACAAGAACTATGCCCGCCATTCATCTTACCCCCAAACATCTTTAACCATTTTGAACTCAGTCCTTTATTTGTTTTGGCACACTTAATGGTTGGAGTTTCCGTATTTTATATAAGGTATGATGTGATGTGGAAACTATTAAGGAGAGTTGCGATGAGCGAAAGTGGATCTTCAGTTGCTGATAGATTTCGCAGGCGTTTAGAAGATGCTAAAACTTATGGTGAAGTTTGGGATATTGTTAAAGACAGTGTGGAGTTTTCTCTGCATCGGCGTAGGGGCGGGATGATGCTTTTTCTGGATGATTTGCCCATTCAGCTAGGTGCCTATCATCCGTTGGGAACAAACAATATTGTTTTGAACAGGCGTTTGGTTCAGATAGTTGAGGCATCGATTAAGTCGAAGCGTGTGGTTAATGCTTTAATCTATAATTTGCTTTTGCATGAGTATTTGCATGCTTTGGGCAAATATTCTGAGATGGAAGTTAGACCTTTAGTTTATGAAGTTGCAAAGGAATGTTTTGGTGAAGATTACGTTGTTACTGATATTGCGAAGAAAAGCCCTTGGGCTCTGCTTAAGGGGATTCCGCTTGAAGCGGTTAATGCGCCTAAAGGGGTTATGGAAATAGTGAAGGATTTTGAGAAAACAGACAAATACATAGTGTAAAGTTTCAGAGTGCTCTCTCTGTGGAGACTAGACCCTCCCTTATATAGATTCAACTTTAGGTTTCCGCAGCGAATTCTAGTAGGCTTCGAAATGTGTTGGTAAAGGCTAAATTTTGGGTAAGATATTGTTATTGATTGGTGGTTTGCTTGAGTGCTGATGTTGGAATTGGCAGGATTAGGGAGAATCCGTTCAGGAAAGACGGTAAGGGTTTGGTTAGCAAAGTCACTAGTGCTGATGGGCAGGGTTTGAAAGGGAATATTTTGAAGGCTGTTGACTTAATTGGCGGATTCAGCAAAGTCGTCGAGAGGGGTAATGAGATTTTGTTGAAGCCGAATTTTAACACTGGTGATGCTCCGCCTGGTTCGAGTGACCCAGATTTTGTCAAGGCCGTTATCGAGTTGCTGCATGAGCATGGCGCTTCTAAGGTAATTTTAGGCGAGTCTTCGATGTTTTCGCTCTCTACGCGCAAGGTTTTGGAAGACACAGGCATGGTTCGCAAGGCAGAAGAGGCTGGAGCGGAGGTTGCGCCTTTTGATGAAGGTAAATGGGTTAAGGTCAGCACTGGCGGCAAGTATCTTAGAACGGTGAGCCTGCCTGAAAGGGCTTTGGAAGCGAAGAAGCTTGTTTATGTTTGTTGCATGAAAACGCATCGGTGGGCAAAGTTTACTTTAAGCCTAAAGTTGGCTGTGGGTTTCATGAAACCTAGTGAAAGGATGCTGTTGCATGCGAGGAATTTGGAAGAGAAGATTGCGGATTTGAACTTGGTTGTGCATCCAGACTTAGTGATTATGGATGGAAGAAAGTGTTTCATCAACGGTGGACCAGCATGTGGTGAATTGCGAAACCCAAATGTTGTGCTGGCTTCTGGAGACAGAATAGCCATGGATGTCGAAGCAATAAAAGTCATTGAAAACTTCGAAGGCGCTAATCTAACGGCTGATCCATGGAGCTACACACAAATACGCAGAGCCGTCGAGCTTGAAATAGGCGTCAAAAGCGAGCAGGATTACAAAACTATCAGCGAATGAAGCAACAAGAGTTTCCATTTAATATTATTTTACCTTCTCAAAATGTATTACGTAGACAAGTCGGTTTTCGTCCCATTCTCCGTGAGTCTCTTTCCACTTTTCCCTGAATTCTTCCAAGGTGTAGCCGCCTTCTCTTTTTGCGTCTTCCTCGTCAAAATATTTCAACCGCTTCCTCTCCATAGAAGTAATACGCAACTCTGCAACATGCGGTTCCCAAATGACTGCATGAACGGTTGCCCCGGCTTTAACTTTGGGATCAGGCAAATCAGTTCTGGAAGTTTGAGTTTTTGCGCCTTCGAGTAAAGGCTTCTTGTCGTCAGATGTGAATTCGAGTTCACATGGAGCCTCTGCCACTTCCTTGATAACTTCTTCAATAGTTTTTTCCGGTTCACTAACCATTTTTTTGATAACTTCTGTTCTTTCTTTGACGGGAAGTCGCTTCTCCGCAAGCTTCTTGATTACCTCTACTCTTTTTTCCGGTTCCTCAACAGAACGCCCCACCTTGACCGCTGTTTGATAATCGATTTTGCCTTCTGGCACCTGCCCAGAAATGGTTGAAGGCGCAACGTATTTTTGAGCCTCTTTTGGGACAACTTCAACCGTTCGCAGCCAAAGAGACACAGCGTTGCTGCCTATGCCGATTTTCTTGGCTATTGCGTTTTGGGAGGGATATTTTTCTGGACAATTCTCCAGCAGATATTTGCACACGTTTCCCTTTTCAATTGCGTTAAGCTCTTCTCTTTGAACGTTTTCGATGAGGTTCAACTGAACTACTTCGTCATTGCTATATTCCCTTACGATGGCAGTCACCTTTTCAAGTCCAGCCTGTTGCGAAGCCCTATATCGTCTCTCACCAACAACAACCTCATATTCGCCATTCACTGGTCTAACAATTATCGGCTCTAGCAACCCAACCTCTCGAATGCTAGCAGCAAGCTCATTAAGACGCTCTATATTCACCTCTAACCTCGGGTTAAGTCTGTTCGGACGAATCTTTTTAAGTTCAATCTCCTTGACTGTTTCTGACATGAATCCCCAACACCCTAACCTTTCCATGCCTACCTAGTCTAGTATAGATTTTGACGCTATAAAAGCGATTGAAAGCTTTGGAAGCAGCAGCTTAACGGCTGACCCGTGAAACCTACACTCAGTCTTTTTTGGAAGGCAAAGATTGAATAAACATGTTAAACTCTTCAATGAACCTTCTCCTTGTTATTGAAGTGCTGTATACAACAAGTCCGATTGCAACTACAAACATAACCGCTGACAACCCAACCGTAATCAAACTTACTTTAAAAAGAAAGTTTCCCACATCTGCAGGATTTATTCGCGACACGTCTCTGGTTGCTCTCCACAACATAACTACACACAAAAGCAGTGTTCCGAGAATTGCGATTATCAAAGCGAACAGGTATTCTTTAAAAAAGCTAAAATTGAGATTGGTGTAGCTTCCACCATTTCTTGCTGTTATTTCAACTTCAACCTCGCCCTTTGCATTATCAAGAGACATCGAAGTCCATGAACCAAACTCTGCTCTAATGTAAGAAGGAGAGTTGGAGGTCAATATTTTCATACGTTTTGACGTGAAATAATCCTCATTAAACGAAAAGCTTCTTCTTCAGAAACGTTGACAAATAGACTCATTTCAATATCACTTCTTATTGACGTGTGTTTACAAAGAATTTAAGAATTTTATGCAAAAGCCCGAACTCGGGATTTGTATGCTTTTTTCGATTTTTTTATGAAGTTTGCTCTACTTGTGCTTTATGAAAAACGTTTACGCAACATGTTCGGCAGTTTTTTATAGACCTATTTCTGCGGCGACACTTTTCAGTCCGTTTAGAGCGATTTCAAAAAACTTCTCCCTTGGAATTCCGATTTCTTCGCAAATGAGGATTCTTTCCCTCTCAGCCCCTCTTGCAAAGTCTTTATCCTTAAACTTCTTGGAGATAGTTTCAACCTTCACATCTGCAAGCCTTTTAGAAGGCATAACCAAAGCGCATGCCACCAGCAAACCAGAAATTGCGTCAGAAGCAATTAGCGCCTTCTCCATGCGAGTTTCTGGCATTACACCCGTATGCTTGAAATTGTGGGTTTTTATGGCTTTTATAAGCTCATCAGGCACAAATCCCTTTAAAATTTCTTCAGCCAAAAGGCTGTGCTTTTCAGGCGTCGCTTCAGTTTTCTCATAATCGACATCATGAAGTATGCCGATTAATCCCCATTTGTCTTCGTCTTCTCCAAAATGTTTTGCTACGCTTCGCATTATCGCTTCAACGGCAAGCATATGATAAACAACATTCCTTTTCGTAATATGCTTCTTAACCAAGTTGATGGCTTCTTCCCTCGTTACCAACGGCATCACCTAAACCCCTTATGTAGAAGACCATCGCCTTTATAACTTCTCTAAATTCTTTAATGTTACTCTTACTTATTCAAGTTCTCCGTACATTTGGTCTGGAACAAGCATGTCAGGATATTTATCTCGTAGCATACACCGTGCAGCACAACATAAGTGACAAGCATCAGCATAAACTTCATCATGAGGTAAACCGAACTTCTCAATTAATGCCACTGGACCGCCACGAACTAAAGGTTCAATAATGGGATTTTCATATGGATTGTATTCCTCAATTATTTTTGAGAAAGGCTTCTGCCAAGCGTTGCCAATTGAGATGCCTTGGCAAACATGTACGTACCCGAGGGGGTCTATGTGTATTCTTTCTTGATTGGCGAAATTTTCGTATGGACATTTTGTGAATTCACGCCAAGGCTTTTTGTTTGCCTTCTCCGTCAATTTTGAGAATGCTCTGCCGCGATACATAAGCTCAGAAAGACCAACTTTTGCTCCCTCAATCTCAGTTGGACATGGAATTTCAGTGTTCGGATACTTGACAGCCATTACATCAACTTTCATGTTTAGGACTTTTGCAGCCTTCACAGCGTTCTTCACCTCACGAGTTTCCCAGCTTTCTCCATGATAAAGGTCGCTGCTCAAGCCCAGTTCAACGTTTTTAGCTTCAGCAATCCGAAGAAGCCACTCAACCGCGTCCTCTGGGCAAGTAGCCCAATAACAGTTTGAAAGAATCTCCACGTGAAAACCAAGGTTCACCGCTTCTTCAACAGTCTTAACCATGATTGGATAGTATAGGAAGGGTTCTCCACCCTCTATTGCAACATAATTTACAGTTCCCAACTTCTTTGATTCTGTTAAAATATTCCTTATCTGCTTAAGAGTAAACACGCCTTTTGCTTTAGGGCTTCCCCAAACAAAGCAATGGTCGCATTCCAAATCGCATCTATATGTTAGGAGAAAGTGAACACCTTTTAAATTCAATACCGCCACCAATTGAACATTAATATGCCAACGCAATTAAATTTTGCCAAAAGGGAAGAATTTTGTCTGAAAAATGGCTATTTCGCGGCGGAAATAGGTAAAATATATAATCAAGCTCCAATCCTTTTGCTTTAACTCTTAGGTGCAAACCTTCATGGTTTCAATGAAGTACAAGGTCACATGGAAAGCCGTCATTTTTCCACTTATAGGACTAGCAGCCTTCTTCGTATACATATACATTTTCAATGTAGATATTTTACAGATCATTGCCATCGTCCAAGGCATAAACCTCTATATTTACTTGTTAGCGGCTGTTGCTGTCTTGCTTGACACATTGTTTTTCACTCTTGCATGGCATTTTTTGCTCAGGTTTTTGTCCGTGAAACTTTCAATAGCTAAGTCGCTACTTTTCGTATGGTTTGGAATATTTATAGATATACTAATTCCAGCAGAATCAATAAGCGGAGAAATCTCAAAAATCTATTTAGTAACGAAGGAACAGAATGGAACTACTGGAAAGGTTACGGCGTCGCTTGTTGTCCAAAGGCTTATTGGCATGAGTATAAACATCGTCACTCTTTTCGTAGGAGCTGTCCTTTTGCTTATGGAGAGAGAGCTCTTCGGAACCATTTTTTTCAACTTGATATTAATTCTCGTTGCATTAACTTTTATTTTCCTTTTATTGCTCATACTTTTATGTATTAAGGAAAAATGGACCCTGGGAATAGTAAATGCAATAATACGGTTTGCAGAGTGGATAAGTAGAGGCCGCTGGAAATTAACCACGGTTAGGAAAGAGGTTGTCGAAGCTGCTAAGGCTTTTCATGGCGCAATGAGGGAATTTGGTCATGCTCCCAAGACGCTGATTATAGCCTCATCCTTTTCTATTATTTCATGGATTCTAGCCTTAGCCGTCTTTTATCTGTCATTTTTATCCATCGGATATACTTCCATTAGTTGGGGTGCAATACTAGTGATATGCTCAATTTTTGCGGCAGCGAAATCGATACCAATAGGTGTTCCTTTTGAAGTTGGTCTACCTGAAATAACGCTGACGACTTTATTCATTTTTGTTGGTGTGCCATTTACAACAAGCGCAACAGTAACAATCTTGATGAGAATTCTGACATTGTGGTTTAGATTTATCATAGGATTTGCGGCACAGCAATGGCTTGGAATTAAAGCAATAACTGCAACAAACAAAAATAATAGAATGGTTATGTCTGAAACGGAAAAAACCTAAATTTTGCTTTCGCATAATGTCAAAAAGATGATAGAATGTCGGTAACAATAGAGGATGCATCAATTCGTCATTTGGATAGGCTATATGAGATTGAAATAGAATGCTTTGAAAGAGAGGCTTTCACAAAGCAGCAAATTGCCCACTTGCTGACCGATTATAATTCTGTAAGTTTAGTTGCAAAGGTAAACGGCGAAATCGTAGGCTTTATCATAGGCATGATATACCTTGAAAGAAATTCGCTAACTGGGCATATACTCACAATAGACATCTCACTCATCCACCGTCAAAAAGGAACCGCACAGAAACTTCTGCAAGAAATTGAAAAAATCTTCACAGAAAAAGGCGTTAAAGCATGCCGTCTTGAAGTAAGGGAAGACAACATTGCCGCGTTAAGGCTTTATCAAAAATTTGGATACAAAAAAGTTGCAAAACTTAAAAACTATTATGGAAACGCCCACGGAATATACCTAAAAAAGGATTTAACCTAACCTCCACAATTTTAGCTTTGTTTTTTCGTCAAAAATCCTCTGCAAATTTACTCCTACTGCTTCAATCATCACTAGTTCTGCTGTTGCGCCAACATGGGAACCCTTCATTAAGTGACCGCCGAAAGCCTCGCCCTTCTCATCCGCTACAACCACATGCGCATGGATCATTACTTCGCCTTTTTCATCAACCGCTATATTTCCCATGCATGAAACTATTTCTAAAGGACCATCCAACCGAATAGACTTGTATTGTCCCTCCTTGTAGTATCCCAGCACCACTTCTTTCAAACTTCCGATCAGAAAGAAAATTCCTGCTTTTATGTCACTTTCTTCCACTCTTTTTTTAATGGCTTCAGCCAAGTCTTCGCCTTCTAGTACGCGGGAAAAACACATCCTCCCGGCTTGTCCCTTTAACATATCAATTCTCCTCAATTCCACTTCATTTGAGCGCAAACTCTAAAAACGTTTACGGATAAAACTGTAATTGTGAAGAAATCTTGACTAGAAAAAGAAATAGTGAAACAAAGAGGCTTGTTAGGGCAATAGTGGTTCTCATTCGCAACACCACTTGGAGATGTGGAAAGCTAGAACGGCTGATAGTGAAACATCTCTATAAAAGACATGGGGGTTTTGGAAAGCCGGAAATGCCAATAAATGATATGCTCAAAAACTTCAAGTTAACTGGCAAGAAAAAGAACGAGTTTTTAGATGCTATAAGAAGATTGGAAAGAAGGAACATAGTAAGAATCTTGAGAATTGTAAACTAGAGCTTTTGTTGCGCCTTTCAGGATTTTTCAAGGAGCTTCTTTGCGTTTTCAATCCATCTTCCAGTGATTTTCGGCGAAATCTTCAGTTTTTCAGCTAAATCTTCGACTGAAGCCTTTGCTAAATCTTCAACACTACTTATACCCAGAGCTTTTAATTGTTCCGCCCGCTTTTCTCCAATGCCCTTCACTTTGGTAAGCTCCATTTTCTGCGGTGCAACTTCCACAACAGTTTCCACTTTTTCTTCTTTCATAACTTCTGTAACTGGTGAGGGCGTTGGCATTTCTGGTGCAGGTACCTGCGGGGATGCTTCAACTGTTATGGCTTGTGGTTTTGGCTTCTGTGTGTAGCCTAGACCTATGAAGAGAAGTCCCAGTATAGCGGTTGTTACAACCCATAAGTTTCTTTCAAACTCTGCAAGCTCTAAAGCGAACGCCATTCCTGTTATAACGAAAAATATTATTGCCACCGTGTAGAGTGCGTAATCTGAACGCATATTGTTTTCTCCCTAACTGTTCTATGTTCTGTGGAAGAGTTTAAATAATTTTCTACATTTTAAGGGCAAAAACGGGGAATTTTATCGTTGTTTATGGTTATCGCCTATCTGATTCAGCCCATTTTATTTTAGTAGTTCCTCTTCTGGTGGCGGCGGCTTTATTAAACCCTCTTTCATTAGCACTTTTACAGATTCTCTGGCGTTTTGAATTATCGCCACGGCTCTTTCGTAAAGCTCTTGTCTGCTTGGTTTGACTCTTGCTACGCCCTGTTCTATCGATTTTAAAGCACATGCCACTGCTTCTCGTGGATAAACTTCCCATTCCTCCATTCTTGGCAGAATATCCTCTTCATGTATTCCTCTTTCTTCTGCAAATTTTGCAAGTTCATAGGCTGCTGCTATGCACATGTCATCTGTAACAGTTTTTGCTTTAACGTCTAGGACGCCTCGGAAGATGGCTGGAAAGCCTAGACTGTTATTGACTTGGTTTGGAAAGTCGCTTCTACCTGTGGCTACTATGCGGGCTCCAGCTTCTGCGGCTTCCCACGGCCATATTTCAGGTATCGGATTTGCACAGGCGAAGATTATCGAGTTGTCAGCCATTGTAGCTATCCATTCCTTCTTTATTGTGCCTGGTCCAGGTTTTGATGCGGCTACAACGGCGTCCACGCCCTTGAAGGCTTCGGATATATCGCCTCTCCTGCCTTCCGCGTTTGTTTTTTGGGCTAGTTCATATTTCCATGGGTCTTCTTCTTTTATTATGTCCTTTCTGCCCGGATAAATTGTGCCTTTAGTATCTACCATTATTATGTTGCCAGGTTTCATTCCCCATCTTATTAAGACGTAGGCTGTTCTAAGGTTCGCTGAGCCTGCGCCCACTAAGGTTATGAGGCTTTCTTTCGGTTTTTTGCCTACTATTTTGAAGGCGTTTATCAAGCCTGCAAGAATCACTGTGGCTGTTCCCTGTTGATCATCGTGCCAAACGGGAATTTTTAGGCGTTCTCTTGCCTTTTCCAGAACATGGAAGGATTTTGGTTTTTCTATGTCTTCTAGGTTTATACCGCCAAATGACGGTTCAATAAGTTCGCATGTGCGAATTATTTCTTCTGGGTCTTTGGTTCTTAGGCAAATTGGAAAGGCATCTACGCCGCCTAAGTATTTGAATAGCAAAGCTTTTCCTTCCATTACTGGCATGGCTGCTTCTGGACCTATGTCGCCTAAACCTAAAACACGGGTGCCGTCTGAAACTACGGCTACATAGTTCCAACGGTTTGTAAGCTCGAAGGACTTATCTGGGTTTGCCTGAATTTCTTTGCATGGAACAGCGACGCCTGGAGTGTACCATATTGCAAAATCTTTAGCGCTTGTTATGGCGCATTTCGGCATTACTTGCACTTTTCCTTCATAAAACCTGTGCATTGGCGGAGCCAACAGTGATGGTTTTTTCGCTTTAGCCAACAACTCTTCTACTGTCGGTTTTCTTTCCTCTTTTTTTGACTGAGTCATTGCAATTTTCTCCTTTAATGAGATGTTGTTTTTAGAAATTAGAGTTTTAAAAGGTTACGGTATACTTTAAGAGAAAACGTCGTGATTGACGCTCACTTACCATAAATATATATATTTTCGATTCAAAAAACAAAATTGGCTCAAATTGAATTTAAGGAACAGCGGATGCACTATGGGAATGGAGAAAAAACCGCCTAATTTGTATGATTCTCCTTTCTATTATGATGTCGCATTTGGTTTTAGAGACATAAGTAAAGAAGTAGATTTTTTTGAAGAATGCATCAGAAAGTTCTCGAAAATTAAAGTCAATGAAGTTCTTGACATTGGATGTGGACCAAGCCCTTACATGCTGGAACTAGTCAAACGCGGTTATGCTTTTACTGGTTTGGACCTTAGCAGCGCAATGCTTGATTATTCTTTGAAGAAGGCACGTAAAGCTGGAATTAAAATAAAGACGATTCATGCAGATATGAGCAGCTTTAAAACAAAGGAAAAGTTTGATTTCATCTTCTGTATGCTTGGCTCTATTTCAGTTGAATCAAGCACTGATTTCCTTTCACACTTAAACTCGGTTGTAACCTGCCTAAAAAACGGTGGATTATACTTAATCGACGCTGCCATCCAATTTGACTGGTCGAGGCTGGGTGGCGAAAGCTGGACTATAATTAAAAATGGGTTGACGGTCAATGTCACATGGATGGTTGTGCCTGCGAACTATGTTGAGCAAAAAATAGTGGAGAAATTGATTGTTGAAGCCATAGAGAACGGAAAACCGAAGATTTTCAAAATGGAAAAGATGGGTAAAATTACTTTTCCACAGGAATTCCTAAAACTGGTTGAAAAGCATGGGAAATTTGAATTTCTAGGTTGGTATAACAACTTTGACTTAACACAACCGCTGTCTCCCGCAATCTCCCCTTTTTTTTCTGTGTTCTCTGGCTTACTACGAGCATTCTAAGGCTCCTTTTCTGGTTTCGACTGCGATGTACTTTTCTACAGAATATCCCTTGCAAGCTTAATTTTATCAGACTCTCATAAAGTTAAACCTGTAGTTTAAGTCATCGCCCTATATAATGATAATGACCATTGTTCATGCGGAACTCACCCTCGGAAGGTCGAAGAGCTCTCTGGGCATGCTAAATTTCATAGGGCGCTGAAAACGGCCTCTAAGATTCCCATGGGGGCTAATGATTACGCGGTTCCGAAACCATGATTCAAATCCCCTATGGAGGGCTGCAGAACGTGGGCGGGCATGTTTACATGAATCCGAAGTGAGCGCATGCCCTGAGATCAGTAGTCTCTATCTTGCGTTTCTGAGAGGTAACACGGAGCCTACAAGACTTTCTTCTTCTAATGGTTAGAGATCTTTGCTTTCTTCCTCGAGCTTTCTTCCTCGAGCTGCTGTTTTCTCTTATGCTGCCTCCAGAGTAGTCAACTCTGGCTTACCGACTCAAAGGGGTTAAGGTTTTTCTATACGTAGGGTCTGTAATTCCGCCTTTTCCCTATTCGGTATCCTATGTAGCCTCCCACGGGGCATGGTACAACGAATAAGAGTATGAATGTCGACCAGGCATCCAGATAAGCGGCAAGAGGGAAGCCCGTAGCCCAAATGATGAAGGCTGTTGCAAACAAAGTGAAGGGAGGGGCCAGAAACGCTCCAGACATTATGAACGCGATTTTGTTTATTAACTGCATTTTGTTCGAAGTTAGGTATCTTATTTGGAGATACCGAACCCCATAGGCCAGAGGAATGGACACGAAGACCAGGAGAATCCCAGAAAAGAGTTGTAAAAGGTCGGTGTAGCGTAAGAGGTAAAGAATGCACAGGGCAACGATGAGAACCAAGCATGATATGATGGTTAGAGGCCAAAATCGCCTCCACATGGGCGTCTTCCCTCGCCGCTTGGCTTCCCCTTTCGATCGATTGACAATCTTTTGTTGAACTGGAGTTAGCCAAGATTTCTTGCCGCATTTTGGACATTTTAAATAGTATGCCGTTTGTGTTGGAATGGGGTTTCTTCCTCGAAAGGGCCGAGCTAATAGCAATCTTACGAAAGAGACTTTAAATTCATGACCACATTCTAAACATTGAAACCACATATTTTCTCACCTAAAATTATACGAGGTGTTGTACATAAGAGGCACGCCAACACCTGAATCTCCGCCACAACTCTCTAAGACCCATTTCTCACCCTTCTAAAGTTTGTTTTCAAATATCTCCTTAAATGTTTCCTCCGCCCTCTATGAATGGGCGATAATCTCTGCGCTTTCCAATAACGTCCATGATCACGCCGGTAATTACCATGAAAGCAGAAAACGATGCACCTACGACAGGGTTATCAAGTATGTCAAAATATATTGCCAGCGGAAAGACTGTTAGAGACCACAAAACTGGCCCAATACAGAAAGCTCCACCAAGAATGAGTACTATGCGTCGAAATGTTCTATCTGGCATTTTGGCGAAATTCTTTGCGAGTGTCCTTTTATATACAAAGTACCCAGGCACAACGATGATAGATGCGACTATTGCACTGAAGATAGCAGTACCGATAGCTTCGCTTAGTGGCATTTCCGGATTCAAAAGTGGGTACATAATAATGAAGATGAAGATGAAAAACACGCAATACCATTTGCTCATCCACCATTTTCTGTTTTTCCTCATGACCGCTACCTCTAAGCCAAAGCTTTCACATCTTGACTTTCATGTAGCTCTTTATCCTTTCAGATACTATCACGCCTGTGAACAGGATTACTCCATTAAACATGTAAACAAGGATTTTTGATAGCCAACTCATCTCAATAGAATATACTCCCAAAATGCCTACTGTTGTCCCAGCCACGGCCATAGGTAAGTAAACCAATATGCGATCACGAATTTCCATCTTCTTCACTTTCCGCAACTTCCACAACTCGATCGGCCTTCTTGAGTGCCTGATAGAACATGAAAGTGGCGAGAATTGGACCTGCAATTGTGTAGCCCACAACGTATTCTATTGCTATTAAACTGGAAAATGTGCTTAAAGTGAAGAGTATCCCCCCGATAATCACCAGCGATAAGAGGTAGAAGAGAAACATGGTTTTCCATAACCCCCATTTAGATGTAAGCTTAAACCATCCTACGTTCGTGAAGAAATCTCTTAACCTTAACGGCGCAGAGAGATCCGCCTTTTGCCGTTGCTTAGCCAATTCTCGCCCCGATGCTTCCAATATCCTTGGTAATAGAGCGGTGCTCAGTATACCTGTGGCAACTACAAGAATGAGCGCGAGGATAAGTTGGTTAAGAAAAGCCAACACAAATATAAGAATCGCAAGAAAACCTATCATAGAGGACAAATAATACGCTTTTTCCTTCCTTCGATAAGCTCGCACGGCGCCAAATACTGCCATGAAACCGAAAAAGATAACGCCGAAGAGAATTAAACCGTAAGCAGGATCCATCAGACCACTCCTCTTTTCAAGCCACGCACACACCGACAACGACTTTAGCCCGCGTTTTAAATGTTTCCTCCACCTTCCATGAAAGGTCGGTAGTCTCTCCGCTTCATGATAGTGTCCACAATGAAGGCGCAAACTACCATCAGAACCAACAACAACACAAATACGATAGGCCCAGGTTTATCGAAATAAGATGCCAGCGGAAGGACGATGAAAGCCCATGAGAGAAACCCTACAGTGAAGGCGCCGAACGTGATGAATATTATACGTCGTAAGGTTTTTGGTTGAATCTTGAAAATGGTTTTCCCCGTATATGCAAAGTATGCCAATAGAACGCCAACAGATGAGGCTATAGCATAAACGATGGACTTACTCAAGGGTGTTTCAGTGAAGAAAAATAGGTTGATGATGGGAACAAGCACAAACGCTAATAGGATGCAGAGCACCCAATACCACTTCTTTCTCCACCACTTTTCCGTCATTTCCACAGCCTACCCTTCATTTTTTTAAGCCTATTAATCATCCTCCATCCTTTTTATGTATTATTTCCGTTCCATAAATTTTTTCTCAAAAGTTTTCCGAAAGATAAAATGCACGCATGCATTAAATGCTTCAAAAAGCCTCTGTGTTGTTGTTGAACAGTAGTAACTTTAATATATCTGATTGGTTTACTCATTTTTGAGTAGATACTCACATTTTATTGGAGATACTCGAATGCCCTACTGGACGAACGAAGAGGAATTGGCCTTAACAGACATGGTTAAACAAGGCAAGAGCCTTGACGAGTTGTGCGAGCACTTCAATCGCAGCCCTGAAGCGATGAGGCTTAAGCTCCGGCGCCTGGGCCTCTCAGTCCCAAACAGTCAAAAAGAAGTTGGTTCAACAACAACGCTTGAACCCATCAAACCCGCTGAAAACCTTATTTCAGTTGAGGAAGCCGCTAAAATGGCTTTGGGCTGCATTCAACGCTTAAACGAGAAGGGCTTAACAGGGCTTGACATGAAGCGAATCCGCCTCATCATACAGGCCCTGAAGGGCTACATTATATTGTACTCCACGTATGTCGAGCGCATAGGCGAAGTTGAGCGGCGCATGGAAGCACTGAACAAAGTGGTTCTGAGTCAGCTCGAGGATAAAGTGGCTAAGGCTGCGTCAGATGCAGAGCGCCAGTTCTGGCAGCAGCGACTTAAGGAATTCACTGAAAAGACTGCGGAGGAGAAGCCCTACACGATTTGGCGGCGTAGAACGGTTAAGCGTAATACCGGATATCTGGGAAAAAGGTGAAAAATGTGCCCTTCTTCAGAAAGGACATAAAATTTACGGTTGTCAAATCCGAAGAGAAGGCTAAGGAAGAGGCTAAAGCAAGTTCAGAGCCTAAAACCGAGCCTACACCGGAACAGACGGAAGCAAAAAAGGAGCCCTTAGATGCTGCTGAACTGGAAAAGCTGCGGGGACAATGGCGCGAAGCATTACAAGAGGCATGGGCGTTTGGCTCAAGAGAAAATGTAAAAAAGTTCACGGTTAAGGGTAAAGCTAAGCTTTTTTATCGGGTGCAAACGCTTGAGGATACTTGCAGCCCAGGCTTGACACAGCAGAAATTCATAATGATAGACGAAGACTTGCTGCCCAGGGCAGTATCTGTCAAGTACACTCAGCTTCCAGCAGGAACAAGAGTGGATACTGAAGAGCAAAATGTGGATCCAAAAAGCGTTGATTTAACTCCCCAGAAAATTGCAGCGTTGATTAAAAGGGTTATAGGGGGTGAATTTTAAATTGAGAACAGTATATCTCATAAGCGGCACGCCGGTTAAGAAACTGGAATCAGGGTTCTTATTGGATCGTGAAGGGAAAACTTTGGGCATGGACTTGTGGGTTGAAGTTAAGCCTAACGAATGGGTTCCATCATCCCAGCTGCCGTCAGGAACGCTTTCAATACTGAAAGACGAGGGCAAATTAGAAGAGGGTATCTATTACCAGGGAAAACTGTATGCGATGCTTGAAGTTCAGAATACTTTGCATAGGTTGATCGCCAGCAAAGAAGGGCTTGAGTTAAAAGCTAACGAGTACAAGGGAGGCAGCACGGCTTTTCGAGCGCAAATTGGAAATCCGTTGGAACAACTGGTAAAACAGATTCAAAATCTTATGCAAAAAATCGAAGAACTAAGGACTTTGCAGAGTGAAGCGAGAAAGGCTGAATATGAAGCTTTGAAGGCACGAGTGAAAAGGGCTAAAAGAATAGCGCGGACGCTTAAGGAAGACGAAAGTAAGGAGCAGATTAAGCCTGAGGATGTTGAGCCTCATCCGCTCGACATTTTCGCCGATTTTAGAAGGGCGACGAGGGGGAATGCATTAAGCACAGAGGCTTTAGAAATGTTGGCTAAGGCAGAAAGAGTCACCGAGTACGTTACCGAGAACAACGATTTACTCATGGATCCGAGGAAGATGGCTGCGCTGCGCAGCATGCTGTTAGGGCAAAGATGAGAATAGTCAGAATAGCAAGTGCGTGTAATAATTATGGACGAAAACAAGTCACGCAATGATGCTTGTGCACATGAGAAAAAGCCTGAAATAAGCTCTGTTCAGCGAAAGCGTTTAGAATCAAGCTCAGACAGCTTTCTCAGAGAACAAAAATTTTTTTACAAAGTTTTCGTGCAAGTCGTCTCTATCCTTGAAGCCTGTGCCAAGCCTTCCATAAGCACCATCAGACGCGTTAAGGGCGACCGTCGACACTTTGAGCAGCGCATCAGAGATTCCGAAACTTTTGCCGACAGGGACAAGATTCTGCGTGACCTGGCGGCGTACTGTTACCAGGAAGGAAAGAAGTTTGCTGACATGGGCGACCCGGACATACAGATGAAATGGCTTAAGCTTCTGGAGCGGTTCCTGAGGCTCAGCCAGTCGCTGATGAGCGAGGAGAAGTTTGAAGAAGAACTGGCTGAGATGGAAAGGAAAGTCGAAGTTATCAAGGCGGCCCAGCATGATAGAGTAACCTCTTGATTCTCGTGGAAGAGGAAGTTAAACCTGCAGATCTGAAACCAAGTTTTCACAACGCCTTTTCTTGGCTTTTCTGCACCGTTTAAGGCGTTGCAACCGAGACTATGCTCGTAGTAAACGATAAGGAACGTTCTGTCAGAAGCTATATTTTGGCGAAATCTCTGTTTTTCAAGCGCTTAATGCAAAAACGGTTTTAAACGAATGTCCGTCTCACACTTCTTGCGGACCACAGGGATTAATCATGAGTGTCGACATTCTCACTGATATTCCATGTTTTAAGTGTCTGTTTTGGGAATCGATTCGCTGCCGCCGGGAGTGCGATGTTAATGAATGTCAAAAGCTTATGGACTGGCTTCTCATACAAGCCGAGGAATGCCATCGGACTGAAGAGGCCCTGGTAGACGTCAACACAACAATGAGAACAAAAATACAGGAGTTGCTAAGGCAGCATCCCTCGACGGCGTCCAGCCTCGGACAAACATTAAGACGTGACAGGAGCCAGGTCAGAAAACTTCTTCTTCGAATGGAACATCAGGGCCTTGTCACTTGCACTCCCGAGCAGAGGGGGCGAGTCGTTTACAAGTTTTGGCGCCTTCTCGAAAGCTAAAATGGGCTCCGGGAGGGGGTAGTTACTCAAAAAGCGACACTGAGCAACACAACGAAAGTTAAGCGTGCCGAACCAAGGTTAATATGTCGAAACACACGCCTATTCTTTTCCTTCACATCCGCTGTTCTGGGCTTGTTTCTGCTGAGCATGCGATTTTTAAGCTTAAACGGCAATAGTAACGTTTAGGCGTCTCAGAATTGAGTTTTAAAGCTGAAAGGAAACGTTACTGCATAAATTGTGCACATTTTCACGGCGATTTAACAGCACAGGACGTGGAGCTCCTCAAGACGCTGTTGGAACGCTACGACACTCAAGTGATGTTGAAAAGCTGGGTTCAGCTTGGTTGCATCGGAAAGCCCAGCGGCCACGGCGGTGTGGACCCGAGGAAGGCTAAGGCTGTCGAGATCCTTCGCCGTCGCGTGTTCTGCTGGCGCGAGAAGGTTATGGTGTCAGCCGTCGACGTGGCATGCTACGCTTGGAAACCACGGGAATCCTCATAGTGTTTAAGCGCTTAATATGTGCCATTTGCCGTTCCGCTTTTCAATTCTGTTTTCCAGTTTTAAAAGCTGGAGATACTTGGCCAGACAAGGACCAGAGATAGGTTTCTCGTCATTTAACAGGAATCCATGAAGTATTTCGTTAAAGCGTAAATCGTTGTGGGTCTTGATCCAGGCTCTAAGTTCCTCTCGCCGTTGGTTCATCCTCGACTGTCTAAACTCTACACTAAAGCTGGACCTTGGCTGTTTTTCAT
>Ga0210051_1000461_pt1 | contig 37977 bp, 35 predicted proteins | sample CryGey092014_all_FD_185464 | JGI IMG/M metagenome (GOLD analysis project Ga0210051, IMG submission 185464) | Groundwater microbial communities from aquifer - Crystal Geyser CG23_combo_of_CG06-09_8/20/14_all (SPAdes) (version 2) | ecosystem: Environmental > Aquatic > Deep subsurface > Groundwater...
GACTGGCAATATTTTAAAAAAAATGCAAAAAAAATATCGCAATTTAATAGTCTTAGAGCATTCTAAAAATCAAGGTATTGGCCAGGCCTTACAAACAGGCATAAAACAAGCGATAAAATTAGGCTATCAGACGACCGTTTTTATGGAGGCAGATTTGACCAATAACCCCAGAGATATACCAAGATTTTTAACCAAATTAGATGAGGGTTATGATTTGGTTTTGGGTTCGAGATTTATTCCTACTGGGGGAATGGTTAAGGTAAATTTTTGGCGAGCTCAAATCTCACAATTAGGGAATCTTTTTGGCCGATATTTTTTAAAGATACCAATTTCTGATTTGACTCTTGGTTTTAGAGCGGCTAAAATACCAGTTTTTAAAAAGATTCAATTAAAAGAAAAAGGGTTTGGGATTCAACTTGAGATGGCTGTAAAAGCTTTTTGGGCTAATTTTAAAATAGTCGAGCTTCCTGTTATACTGGGAAATAGAAAATATGGCAAATCAAATTTTAAATACACTTTTTCTGTTCTGAAAGATTATTTTAGACTTATTAGGAAGATGAGAAGGTTAAGAAATGCTTAATCCAAAGACTTTATCTAAAATCAAGATACTCTTTGGGGTAGCTGCGGTTATTTTTCTGGTCTGGTTTTTGGGAGATCTTATCGCCGCCTGGTCAGGTTTCCCCAAAGGTGCAGACCCATTTGGTCATCTAACTAAAATAAAAAATATTATTCTCTTTTGGCCTCATATCAATTGGGATTATCAATGGGCTTTGGGCTACCCTCAATTTCTCTGGTATGCGCCTTTGCCTTATTTTTTGGCTGTGGTTTGGGTCAAGTTGACCCATTTGTCTTTCGAATCATCGTTGATTTTCTTGGCCTTTTTATCTTTTTCTTTAATTGCCTTAGGTATTTTTGGTCTGGTAGCAACTATCACTAGAAATTATTTCGCCGCTATCTTGGCTAGTCTTTTGGCCCTTCTTTCTACTCCGGTTTGGGCGCCCATTATGTATGGAGGCACTTATCCCAAAACTTTGGCTAATAGCTTTCTTTTGATTGCCATTTGGGCTTTGGTCAGTTTAATCCAAAAACATCAAAATGAATCGTCCAAAACAAAAAGTGGGTGGATTATAACCATTTTATTTTTATCATTAACTCTACAGTCCCATTTTTTAGTCGGTTTTTTTGCACTATTGGCTTTTATTTTAATTATCTTTTTACTCGTTCCGCAATTTAAAGAAAAGTTTGTTTTTTTGGTTAAATTATTTATCCCGGCCTTTTTCCTTTCCAGTTATCTTTATATTCCCTTAATTTTGACAAGGGGTAGGTCATCTCAATTTTTAGGAGTTCCTGATTGGGGAGTAAATCCTGTATCAATTAATTCAATTATAAATCCAAATTCTACCTTGCTTTTAGACGGCAAATTATCACTCTTTTTTCCAGCTTTGATTTCCTTGGCAATTTTGCTGTTTGTTTTTCTTTTTGTTTTGGCAAAAAGCCAATCCAGCCAGGATAAAAACCATTTTGTTAGATTAATCTTTGCTTTTTTGATTATTTTAATTGCCAGTTTAGTTTATGGATTAGGACATCGCTTTGGACTTTCTGGTAAATTCTACTTTGTTGGTTTTCCGCCAGATGGAAGCCTTTTTTATTTAAGCAGTACCTTGGCAATTTTGACTGGTTTGTTGGTCAGTATGGGTAAATTTTGTCTTAGGCAGAATAAAAGATTAGTGAGTGGTGGATTAAGTATTTTATTGGTTGCCTCGATTGCTATCTATGCGGTGGTTTTTGCCTATTTAACCTACAATCCTCATTTAAAAGAGTTGGGTCAAAAACTTTCTCGCAATCAACCAGGCAATATAGAATATGAATCTATGCAAAAAATCAAGGTTGATCCGCAAGAAAAACATTATCGTTTTGCTACCGTAATAGCCGAGGAGGCGATCTGGTTTAACTATATTTACAAAGTGCCTCAAGAGAGAGATTATTTTTCGCAAGGTATCTTAATCCCAGACTGGCGCTTTTGGTTTGAACAAGTTTTATGGGGGAAAGATAAGGCAAAAATTAAAGAGCACTCTCAAGAGCAAATTAGGTTCCAGTTGGATTGGTTTGGAGTCAAGTGGTTTACTGTCCCTTCTGAGAGTGACCAAGAGAGATATCTTGATTTTCCCTCCGACTTTCAATTAATCAGTAAATATAAACCAATGGGTGAACAGGGGTTGGTTGATTATGTTGATGAGTTTATTTATCAGCATCCCTCTTCCATCCTAAGCGCCACTCATACCCCTTCTTTATTAGTAATTGGGAGCAAAGAAGCTTATTCAACTTTCTTCAGAAATCTAGCTCCAACAAATTATAATAGTAGTAAGATAATTCCGGTTAGAGGGAAAGAATATATTGATGATTACAGTTTAGATGAGCTAAAGAGATTTAGTGGGATAGTTCTTTATGAATATAAGTTTAAGAATACTAAGAAGGCTTGGGAATTGTTAGATAAGTATGTCAGAGAAGGTGGTGGTTTAATCTTGGAGGTAAGTAATGAACAAAGTGTGGTTGATTTGAAGAATTTACCTGAACCATTTCCAACTACTAGATGGCAAGTTTTAGACCAAAAAGATAACTGGCAATTCCAATCCAAAAAGCATCCAATAACAGAAGATATTGATTTTAATCTCTTTTCAGAACCCTCTTACGAAGGAGGGCCTTGGAAGATCAGGACAGCCAAAGAAGAGGATTTAAGAGAAAGGAGCGAAGCCATTGTTTCTATCCAAGACCAGCCAGTGGTTATCTCCAGAGAATTAGGAAAGGGCAGGATGCTCTTCTCTGGTTTAAATCTGCCTTATCATGCCTTAAGTTATGCTAATTTAGAAGAGAGCAAGTTCTTGGTTCAGATGATTGATTGGGTAACTAATAGTCCAACCAATCTAATTCAGCCCACCTACCAAGCTGAGTTTATCAATCCAGAAGAAAGAAAAATCACCATCCCAGATCAAGTCCAAGGCATTCTCTTTAAAGAAGCCTATTTTAAGAATTGGAGGGCCTACCAAGATAAGCAAAAACTGAAAGTCTACCCTGCGGGGCCTGATTTGATGTATATACCAATAGGGGAGAAAAGTCATTTTCCGACTCAGATAATTTTGGTCTATCAAAAATCAATTTTAGAAAAATTTAGTTTTTGGCTTTCTCTTCTTAGTCTATTAGTCCTAATTATTTATTCTTTAGGAGGTAAGTATTTTGTCTCAAAAATATCTAAACGGCTTCTTCCTCTTAAAGAAAAGGCGAAGGTTTCAAAAATTCAATCTTGGTGGAAAGACGAAGATGAGGAGTATTAAATGAATATTCTAAAGAAAATTTTTTGGCTTTTGGTTGTTCCAACCGCTATCTTAGCTTTTAATATTTATTTAATTTGGCCACTTTTCACTGGAGAATTTACCACCTCAATGGGCTCGATTGAACCAATTATTATCTATCATGCCCAATTTATTCAAAATCATTTTCCTCATCTGTCCTGGGATCCTACTTGGCATGCTGGTTACCCCTATCGGAACTTCTATAACCCATTTTTGCCTTTCTTGATAGCCTTTATTCACTCGATAGTCAAGACGGTCTCCATTCCGCAATTTTATCGGATTATTGTTGCCTCATTCTATGTTTTCACCCCTGTCTCTCTCTACTTTTTAGTCAGATTTTTAACCAGAAAAAATCTTCCCGCTTTAATCTCTGCTTTGATTTTAACTCTCTGGACACCTGCGTATTATCTCATCAAATATCTTAGCTCATTTGGAGCTGATTTTGGTTATGCTCCTTGGCGGCTGATTGTTCACTTAATTTTTGGCGAAGGTCCTCATATTGTCGGACTGGCCTTAATCCCAATAGCGGTTATCTTCTTTTTAAAAACTTTACGGCGGCCGTCCCTTTCAAATTATATTTTGTCTGGTCTATTAATAGCCTTAGTCGCCTTAACCAACACACTCTCTTTACTTTCTTTAATTGTTATTTTGGTAATCCTGACTGCCTCGGAGCTTTTATTAGGGGAGGGGATTGAAAAAGCCAAGAGGGCTCTAAAATCTTGCTTGGTCGCTTTTGGGCTTTCAGCTTTTTGGTGGAATTGGTCATTTACTAAGATGAGTTTGACTTTTGGCACAGGCGGGGAGACTAATTTATTTACCAATTATTTAAAATTCTTACCCTTTTTGCTGATTAGTTTATCAATCATTATTGTGGGTCTCCAAGGACTCTTTGGCAGAAAGCCCAAACTCCAACCGCTTTTTATTGCTTTATTCTGGTTTTTGACCTTTTTCTTAGTAGTCTATTGCTGGTATTTTTTGCGACAGATCTTATTGCCCCAGGGAAACCGCTATATTCCGGAATTAGAGCTGGGCGCTAGTTTATTAGTGGGCTTAGGGGTAGGCTTTCTTTATCAAAAGATAAGCCAAACCAAAATCGGACCACTGAGCAAAGTTTTTGGTGTATTTTTTGTCTTGGTCTTTTTAGCTATTTTAGGGATCCTCTGCCAGCCTTATTTGAAAGTTTCGAGAGAGATTACTCAACCTAACCCCAATATTTACAATACTTCAGAGTATGAAAATGCCCTCTGGCTAAAGAATAATACTAACGGACAAAGGGTTTATTTGACTGGCAGTGGTAATTTTTGGTTAAATATCTTTACTCCTGAGGTTCCACAGTTAAGGGGTATAGCTGATGGCGCTGCCCAGCCCTGGGTTAGACATGCTTTTTATCAAATCTATTACGGGGATAAAGAGGGAATTGCCCTAGATTGGCTAAAAATTTATAATGTGGAGTATATACTAGTCAATTTTCCAGGCTCCAGAGACGCCTTTCAAGATTTTCGGGTGCCTGAGAAGTTTCAAGGATTAGAAAAGGTTTATGAAAACCAGGGCGATGTTGTTTATCATATTCCTTTAAAAAATTCTGATTTGGCTCAAATAGTTCAAAAGACTCAACTTGAGGGATTGGTTAAACCAGCCAAGGGCGATGATGAACCTATTATCAGAACCATTGCCGAAGTATATGATACTCAAGCTAAAAAAGTGGAAGATTTTAAATGGCTGAATAATCAAGAATTTATTGTCAGAGCTCAACTTAATGATGATGAGGCGATTTTAATTCAGGAAAGCTGGGACCCGGGCTGGCGGGCTTTTGCAGGAGATAAAAAAATAAAGGTAGAAAAGGATGTTATTGGCAATATGTATGTTACGCCCAAAACTAAAGGAGAAGTAGAGATTCGTTTTGTTCACGGTAAGACAAAAGATCAATGGCTGGGTTATTTAATTACCTTAGCCACCATATTCGGACTCGCCTATAGCGGCATAAAAAGATTAAAAAGGGCAAAGGTTAGCCAATGAGAATTGCCATAATTTATCCACCTATCCGCCGTCAGGGTGCCTGGCCTCATTTGGGTCAGAATCGTCAATTTAGATTTTCTTTTTCCGATGTTAAAATCTATCCTATGGTTCCAGCCAGCGCAGCTACTCTTTTGAAAAAAGAGGGTTTTACTGTCTTATTTTTAGATGGGATAAATTTAAGATTAACACTCAAAGATTTTGAAAAAAGATTGGCTGATTTCAGTCCTGATTTAGTGGTTATAGAAACTAAAACACCTATAATTATTTTTCATTGGCGCTATATCAATAAATTAAAGAAAAAAAATCCAAAGGTTTTGGTTGCTTTAGTTGGTGACCATATAACTGCCTTACCATCTGAATCTTTTGAAAACTGCCAGGTTGATTTTTGTCTTACTGGTGGGGATTGGGATCTCGGTTTATTAAGTCTAGCTAACTTTTTAGCCAGAAAGAAGGATAAATTAACTGGTGGGATTTTTTGGCGAGAGGGAAAAAATATTAAAAATTCCGGCTCCCTCCGACTACTAGAGAACCTTGATTTGCTCCCTTTTATTGATCGCGATTTAACCAATTGGCAAATTTATGGCGAAAATTATCTTTTGCGACCTTGTACCTATATCTTATCTGGTCGAGGCTGTGGAGGAATTGGGAAGGAAGCCGGGGCTTGTACTTTTTGTGTCTGGCAACATACTTTTTGGCAAAGAAAAGCAAGATTAAGATCGCCAAAAAATGTTGTCTCTGAGATCAAATTACTGGTTGAAAAATACAAAGTTAAGGAGATTTTTGATGATAATGAATCATCTGGTATTTGGGATCAAAACTGGCTTAAGGAATTTAGCCAAAGAATGGAAAAAGAAGGTTTAGTTGGTCAGGTTTTTCTTTCAGCTAATGCGCGGGCAGATTCTTTAGATAGCAAAAGATGCAAAATTCTTCAAAAAACTGGCTTTAGATTACTTAAGGTTGGTTTAGAATCAGGAAATGAGCAGACCCTCAAAAGAATCAATAAAAAAGAAAGTTTAGAACAAATTAAGGCTGGGGTTAAAAGAGCCAAAGATTATGGACTGGTTATTATGTTAACTACGATGGTTGGTTATCCTTGGGAGTCTGAGAAAGATGTGCTAAAAACTTTTCAGATTGCTAAAGAGTTAATGCTTTATAAAACGAGGGCGGGTGATAGTCTCCAATCGAGTATCCTCGTTCCTTATCCTGGTACCCCTCTTTACGAACAAGCTTTAAAAGAAAAATGGTTTACTATTGACCCCAAAGATTATCAGAAGTTTGATATGGAAAGACCAGTTTTAAAAACAAAAATTAATCCAGGATTTTGGTGCAAAAAAATGTGGCAAATTCATTTGTCACCCAAATTTTTAGCCAAAAGTTTAGTTACAATCCACTCTTTAGATGAATTAAGGCTTCTGCTTCGAGGGGCTAAATCCCTCTTAGGGCATCAGAGAGATTATACTTAAAGGAAAAGATGAAAAAAATATTATTTATTAATTCGCCAAGGGTTGATAGTTTTTCAGTTGTCAGGGAGGAAAGATTTGAACATAAAGATATTGGCGCAGTCTATCCTCCTTTAAATCTTTTACAGGTAGCAGCCATTTTTCAAAAAGATGGATTTAAAGTTGGCTTAATTGATGCTAATGGACAAAATCTATCTTGGCAAGAAGCGATTTTAAAAGCTAAAAATTTTGGTCCTGATTTTATTTTTAGTCGCTTAGGTTTTGATACTCTTTTTGCTGATTTAAAATTTTTAGAAAAATTGAAGGAGGAAATTTCCGTGCCTATTGGGGTTAGAAATACTATTGCCGCGGATGTTCCCAAAATTAGAGACCAAATTATCAAAAATCAGTTTGTCGATTTTTTCTTAAATTATGAACCCGAGAGTATTTTACCTGATTTAGTTTTAGCTCTTGGTCAGAAAAAAGATCTAAAGAAAGTAGCCGGGATTACTTTTAAGCAAAAAAATGAGATAATCACGACCAAAGAAGCTCAGCTGGTTCCTAACATAGATATTTTACCCTTTCCAGCTTATGATCTTTTAGAAGATTTTTCGTGTTATTATACTGGAACCTTATCTGCTCCTATGGCTTTAATTACCACCAGTCAAGGATGTCCATTTTTCTGTACTTTCTGTGCTTATAATCGGCATCCTTATCGGACCAAATCAGCCCAAAGGGTAGTCGCTGAGATCGAATGGTTAGTCAAAAAGTTTGGGATCAAGAATTTCTTGTTTTTCGATGATTTATTAGGTTTGGATAAAAACGTCCTTATCGAGATCTGTAAATTATTAATCAAAAAAGGGCTAAGGATAAACTGGGTCTCTTGTACTCGGGCTAATTTAGTCGATCAAAAAATTCTCACCCTGATGAAAAAGGCAGGCTGTATTGAGATGGCCTTTGGGATTGAATCAGGCTCAGCTAAGATTTTAAAAAGGGTTAAAAAGGGGATTACTAAAGAAGATATAAAAAGAGCGGCTAAACTCTGTCACGAAGTAGGCATCTATTTTTATGCTATGATTGTTCTGGGACTGCCTGGAGAGACAGAGGAGACAATCAAAGAGACAGTTGATTTTATCTTAGAAATTGACCCCTTTTATACCCAATTTTGTTTTGCTACCCCTTTTCCCAATACTGAAATTTTTAATTATTATCGAAAAAGAAGTTATCTAGAAACACTTGATTGGAGCAAATATTTCCCTCTGAGCGAAAAACCGATTATTAGGACAAAAGATTTATCCGCTGATGATTTGGTTAGACTAAGAAATTGGGCTTATCGAAAAATTATTTTTAGGCCAAAATATTTGATTACTAAAATAAAACCCTTTGATTGGAAATGGAATTTTATGGCCGCAAGAAAATTAGTTCAAAGGATTTTAGCTATTTTGAGAAAAAAACCAGTGAGATAAATGAAAATATTATTAATAAATCCTGGCCCAAATAAACCAATTTTTTCTTCTTCTGCTGTTTTTCTCCCCCTTGGCTTAGCTTACATTGCCGCTGTTTGTCAAAAGGCAAGTCATCAAGTCAAAATTTTGGACCAAACTGTTAAAAATTATTCTGACCGAGAATTTAAAAATTTGATTAAAAAACAGAGGGCGCAAATAATCGGTTTTACTGCCACCACCCCAGCAATTAAAAAGGTTTACCATCTCACTCAATTGATTAAAAAGATAAGTCCAGCCAAAATTATCGCTGGCGGCCCTCATGTGACAGCTTTACCTGAGGAGGCTTTATCAGAAGGGATTGATTTGGTGGTTAGAGGCGAAGGCGAAGAGACAATTTTGGATTTACTTAGTAATTTAGAAAGACCAGATAAAGTTTTGGGATTATCTTATAAGTTAAAAAATAAATTTTTTCATAATCCAGATAGACCCCTAATTAAAAATCTCGATGATTTACCTCGACCGGCTCGTCAGCTATTTCCGTCACTTTCTTATTATAAAGGTCAACCCGTTTTGGGCAATAAACTTCCTTTAGGGACTATTTTAACCTCAAGAGGTTGCCCCTTTGATTGCCTTTTTTGTTACAAAGCTATTTTTGGTCGTAGGTACAGGTTTAGATCAGTCAGCAATATCTTAGCCGAATGGGAAGAATTAATTAAAAAATACCAAGCTAAAGAGATGGCTATAGTAGATGATTCTTTTAGTGCTAATCCTTTTCAAGTCATTCATTTATGTGATGAATTGATTAAAAGAAAATTAGTTATCCCTTGGAGCTGTCCTATTGGAATTAGGGTAGATACAATTACTGAAGAGTTAATTTTGAGGATGAAAAAAGCTGGTTGCTACAGGGTAGCTTTAGGGATTGAATCAGGTTCAGAAAGAATGCTTAAAATAATTGGTAAAAAAATCAATTTGAATCAGGTGAGGGAAGCGGTTAAAATCTGTCAAAAAGTAGGTATTCAGACCATGGGTTTTTTTGTTCTCGGTAATCCTGGGGAGACGGAAAAAAGTTTAGAGGAAACAATAAATTTGGCTCAAAATCTCAATTTAGATTTTGCCCAATTTACAGTAGCTACCCCTTTCCCTGGAACCAGACTTTATCAGATGGTCAAAAATAAGCTTCTTATTTCTAATTGGGATGAATATGGAGCTTACGAGGGACGGGTTTATTTTGAAACAAGACAAATGTCAGCTCAGATTTTAAGAGCTAAACAAAAAGAGGCCTACCGAAGATTCTATCTAAGACCAAGATATTTTTGGCAGGCCTTGCGTAGGGTCCAAACATATTATTTTTTCCCTCGCCTTTTTAAAGGGTTTATTCAGTTTGTTTTAGAAGCCAAAAAATGAAAATATTATTGATTAACCCAGCTTCCAAAATTTGGATTTTGGCCAAAACCTTACCTTTGGGCTTAGCTTATATCGCCGCTTATTTAGAAAAGAATAATTTTGCGGTTGAGGTGATAGATTTAGCGGTGAATCCCAACCAGACTATCCCAAGGGCTGATATCGTTGGCATTACAGCGACTACCCCTCTAATTGCTCAAGCCTGGAAAATAGCCAAAAAAATCAAATATAAAAATAAAAAAACTTTAATTGTTTTAGGGGGTCCTCATCCAACTTGTTTGTCTGAGGAATCTCTAGAAAAAGAGTATATTGATGTGGTGGTTAGGGGGGAGGGGGAGATAACAATGTTGGAGTTGGCGCGGGCAGTTTTGAGAAAAAAAGATTTTAATACCATATTAGGGATAAGTTATAAAAAAAAGAATAAAATTATTCATAATCAAAATAGACCATTTATTACCAACTTAGATTCTTTACCATTCCCGGCTTATCATAAATTTGGTCAATTAAACCAATATACTAATCCTCAACCTCTTTTAGGTAGTAGAAGGCCAGCGATTAATATCATTACTTCTAGGGGCTGTCCCTATGGATGCATTTTTTGCTATAAGGGAACCTTTGGTCGAATCTGGCGAGCCCGAAGTCCAGAGAATGTTTTAGCGGAGTGGGGGTTATTAGTCAAAAAATTCGGAGTAAAAGAGATAGGAATTCAAGATGACAATTTTAATGTTGATACTTCAAGAGCAATTAAAATTTGCCGACTTATCCAGAAAAAGAAATTAATAATCCCCTGGTCAACGCCTAACGGGATTAGGGCTGATTTTGCAACAGAGGAGCTACTCAGGGAGATGAAAAAGGCAGGTTGCTACAGAATTGCTTTTGGAGTTGAGTCGGGTGATCAAAAAGTTTTAGATTATATTATTGGGAAAAATCTGAAACTCTCCAAGGTTAAAAAAGCTTTCAAATTAGCCAGAAAATATAAGATAAAAACAATTGCCTTCTTTATGATGGGCAATCCGGGAGAAACTCAAAAACAGATGAAAAAAACAATTAAATTCGCCTTGCAGCTGCAGCCAGATTTTGCTCAATTTACCACAGCCACTCCTTTTCCTGGAACTAGACTTTTTGCCCTAATTCAAGAAAAAGGGAAATTTAAAATAAAAAATTGGGCTGGTTTTAGTCAATTTGACCAAAAGGCCTATTTTGAATTCCCTGGGCAAGATCCGGAATTACCGGCTAAAATGGTCAAAAGGGCTTATCAGAAATTCTATTTTAGACCAGCCTTCATGGCTAAATTTTTAGCTGATTTTCAAACTTGGAAAAACCTACCCAATATCATTTCCGCTACTTTTCATTTTCTTTTTAAAGGTCGATAGATGAAAATTTTAATTTTAATTTCTCAAACTAAAAATACGGGTAGTTTTTTAAGGGCTAAATATTTAGCCGAGGTTTTAGGCAAATTTTGTCCAGTCGAAATATTTTACTCTCCCGGCAAAAGTCTTTCCATTTTTACTCTTGGTTTAAGTCTGATGAGGAATCTCTGGTTTGTTTTAAGTAAAGATTATCAGGTGGTCATTGGCTTTAAACCTTATCCTAATATTGGTATTCCTATCTTAATGGCTAAAATAAGAGGAGCCAAAATAGTGATTGATATTGATGATTTAGATTGGGGGTATCGGAAAGGCATTCTAAGATTACTGGTGAAATTTAGTCAAAAAATTTTTCCTAAGCGATGTCACTTAGTCACTTATCACCATCCTCAGCTCAAAAAAATTTTGACCCAAGAATTTAAAGTTGCTAATGATAAAATTTATCAGTTAGAACAAGGTGTTAATCTAAATATCTTTTCGAATAAATCCAAGAGGCAAGAGGATGGTCAGTTGAGAAGAAAATATAGTTTAAAAACAGGCAAAATCTTATTTTGGATGGGTCATCTTAATATCGCCGCTGAACTGGAAGACATTTTTCAAATCTTTGAGATAATTTTAAAAAAGGATAAATCTTTTATTCTAATCATCGCTGGCGGTGGCCCGAAAGAAAAGTTTTATAAAAATTTAGCCCGAGAATTAAAGATGGATTCAAATGTAATTTTCACCGATTATCAAGATCCCAAAACAATCAGCCAATACCTAAGATTAGCTGACCTCTGTCTTCTTTACTATCGAGAAGACAAGGAAGTCAATTTATACCGCTGTTCGATGAAATTAAGGGAATATTTAGCGGCTGGCAAGAAGGTTGTGACTAATTGGGTAGAATCAACGGATTTTCGAAATTTTGTCTACTGCTCTTCTTCGTCTCCGGCTGATTTTGCTCAAAAAATTTTAGAGATAATCTCAAATGGTGATGAGCGGCATAAATTGGGACAAAGATTTATTGGTCAAAATTATGATTGGCAAAAAATAGGTCAAAAATTTTATCAAAAATTAATCAATTTAACCAGTTAAAAGGCTCGGAAATGAAAATAAGAACTTTTCGTTTCACTCAAAAACCTTGTTTTCATTTCTTACTGAGAGGTACGAAATGAAAATAGCAATTATTTTAGGTACCCGACCAGAAATAATCAAGTTGTCGCCGATTATCCGAGAAAGTCAAAAGCAAAATCTTGATTTCTTTATTATTCACACAACCCAGCATTATACAAAATATTTAGATCGCATTTTCTTTGAGGAGTTGAATCTTCCCCAACCAAAATATAATCTTGGTGTTCGCTCCGGTAATCATGGAGAACAAACAGGCAAAATACTTATTAAGGTCGAAGGGGTTTTAGAAAAAGAAAATCCTGACATTGTTTTGGTTGAAGGGGATACTAATTCTGTCTTGGCTGGGGGATTAGCTGCTTTTAAATTAGGTATAAAAGTGGGACACGTTGAAGCTGGTTTGCGAAGCTATGACCGGACAATGCCCGAGGAAATTAATCGAATTTTAGTGGACCATATTTCCGATTATCTCTTTGCGCCCACTAACAAAGCATCTTTTATTTTAAAAGGGGAAGGAATAGAATCAAAAAAAATCTTCGTTGTCGGCAATACGATAGTGGATGCAGTTTTTCAGAACCTAAAAATCGCCGAGAAAAAAGATATTTTAAAAAAATTACAGTTAAAGCCAAAGAAATATTTTTTATTAACACTCCATCGACCAAGCAATGTCGATTATAAAAAAAACTTTTACGATATTTTAAAGGGATTGAATTTAATTTATAAAAAATTTAAATTACCGATAATTTTTCCTATTCATCCAAGGACAGAAAAACAGCTTAAAATCTTTGAACTAGAATTACCTGATGGGATCAACATCTTAGAGCCAGTTGGCTACTTAGAGTTTTTGCAATTAGAACAATCGGCTACTCTCTGCTTAACCGATTCAGGCGGCATTCAAGAAGAGGCTTGCGTTCTTAAGGTACCCTGTGTAACGATTAGAGAAAATACCGAAAGAGTAGAATCTATAGAAGTGGGAGCTAATATTTTAGCCGGGACTATGCCAGAAAAAATTTGTTATAGCGTTAAGAAAATGCTAAATAAAAAGCCTTCCTGGTCAAATCCTTTTGGGGACGGCAAAAGTGGAAGAAGGATAGTAAAAATTCTTAAGGAGCGACTATGAAGCAAAAGGAGTTTTCTCAAGAAAAGATTATGTTTCCTAACGTCAGTATCATTATTCCGGTTAAACCCAAAGGGGAAATAGAAAAGGTTATCCAATCTCTAAAAAAGGTAGCTTACCCAAAGGATAAAATCGAGGTTTTAATAGTCAGAGGCAACCAACCTTCTCGGCAGAGAAATAAAGCAGTCAAATTAGCTAAAAATGAAATTCTTTATTTTCTCGATAATGATTCTATGGTTGATAAAAATGCTCTTAATCAAGCGGTCAGTTATATTAATAGGAAAGATGTGGCGGCAGTTGGTGGACCTGCTTTAACTTTGCCTTCCGACTCGCTACTTCAAAAAAGTTTTGGCTATGTTTTGGGTTCTTCTTTTGGTACCTCAGAGACCAGACATAGATTTAGATCAGTAGGTAAAGTAATCAAAGCAAAAGGAGACAAATTAATCCTTTGTAATCTTTGTTTTAAGAAAAGTATTTTCCTCAAAGCGGGAGGCTTAAATGAGGCTCTTTATCCCAATGAAGAAAATGAGCTGCTTAAAAGATTAAACGCTCGGGGATATTATTTTATTTATAATCCTAAGATGATTATCTATCGCAGTCAAAGAGCAACTTTATTTGCCTTTGCTCGGCAGATCTTTAGATATGGCTCAGGGAGGATGGATCATTTCTTTTATTTGCTTTCAGTTTCTGATTTGGTTTTCTTAATTCCTTTATTTTTTTGTTTTTATCTTATTTCCCTTATTTTTTGGTCTAATTTCTATTATTTGGTCCCTACGTTTATCTATCTTTTTCTGAACCTTCTTTTTAGTTTTGAAGCCGCCTTTCAAAATAAAAATTGGGTCTCTTTGCCTTTGTTACTTTTTTTATTTCCTTTAGAGCATATTTCCTATGGCCTGGGTACTTTCTGGGGAATGATTAAAAAAATTTTACCTTCAAAAGTGAGAAAAAGCAAGGTCATTATTGAAAGAAAACGGTTAGTATGACGCTTTTAAAGTCTAGGTCTTATAATTGCTATCAGTTATTAATTTTGCTATATTTGCTATAATAAAAATATGGATAAGATAGTTTTAGAAGAAAATAAGCCCATACTTTCTAAAAGAAAAACTGGGCTTTTTATTGTTGTATTTTTGATTTTAAGCTTTATTATGGGGCTTTTAGGCGGCGTCGGCGGTATTTTAATTCTCTCCTCATCGCCGTTAAAAGATTTTCTTGGATTGTCCAATATTAAAGAAATTAGCTTGCCAACCGTAAAAACCGATAAAGTTGTTTTAGAGGAATCTTCGGCCATAATTGATGCTGCTAAAAAAGTTTCTCCATCAGTTGTCAATATTACTTTTAAAAAAAATATGCAGGATTTTTTTGGACGGGTTACAACAGCAGAGGGGGGTGGCACAGGATTTATTATTACCAACGATGGTCTAATTTTAACTAATAAACATGTTATCTCCGATGCAACCGTAGAATATATGGTTTTAACATCCGATGGAAAATCTTTTCCAGCCCAAGTGCTATCTCAAGATCCGTTTAACGACCTGGCAGTTATCAAGATTGATGCCAAAGGTTTGTCGGCAGTTGAATTAGGTGATTCTAGCGCGGAAAAACTTCAGATTGGCCAATGGGTGGTGGCCATAGGCAACGCTTTAGGCGAGTTTCAAAATACTGTTACTGTCGGCGTTGTATCAGCGCGAGAAAGAACTTTGACGGCTTCTGAGCCGACGGGTGCCTCCGTTGAAAATTTGGAAGGCCTAATTCAAACTGATGCCGCAATCAACGCTGGCAATTCTGGCGGGCCGCTTTTGAATCTAAAAGGTCAAGTCATCGGCATTAATACGGCTGTGGCTTCAAAACAAGTTGCCGAAGGGATAGGTTTCGCTATCCCTATTAATACGGCTAAGCCGGCTATTGAATCTGTTAAAAAAACAGGCAGAATTATTAGGCCTTTCTTGGGGATAAGATATATTCCGATTGATAAAGAGATAGCTCAGCAAGCGAATTTGCCGGTTGACTACGGCGTACTGGTGAAAACAGGCAGCAACCGAGCAGAGGCAGCTGTAGTAGCCGATAGTCCTGCTGACAAAGCAGGTATTAAGGATGGAGATATTATTACTTATGTCAACGGCGAAAAAATTGATTCCAATCATTCCTTGGCTTTGTTAATTCAACAGTATCAGCCAGGTATAGAAATAGAATTGACCATTTTACGCAATGCTAAAGAACAAAAAGTAAAAGTCAAACTAACCGAATATAAATAGGCAAAGCCTTTTTCTTGCTTCGCTCGAAATAGGCAAAGCCTTTTTCTTGCTTCGCTCGAAATAGAATTAAATTAAGATTTTTTCTGAGGCTGCAAAATAGCAGAAATTATTGGGTCTAGGTCGCCGTTTAATATTTTTTCAAGCTTGCTCCAAGATTTTCCAATTCGGTGGTCAGTTAATCTATCCTGTGGGAAATTGTAAGTTCTGATTTTGTCAGACCTCTCGCCGCTGCCTATCTGGGAAAGGCGCAGATGACCTTCTTTTTGTTTGCTTTTTTGCTCTTTTAACTGCCAAAGTTTTGCTCTTAAAACCATTAGGGCACTCTGGCGATTTTTAATTTGAGAGCGTTCATCCTGACAGGTGACAACAATACCGGAAGAAATGTGGGTAATTCTAACGGCTGAATCAGTAGTATTGACGCTTTGCCCGCCGTGGCCACTAGAACGATAAACATCTACTCTCATATCTTCTGGTTTGATTTCTACCTCAGTTTTATTGATTTCAGGTAAAACTGCCACTGTCGCCACTGAAGTATGGATTCTACCTCTTTTTTCAGTTTTGGGAATCCGCTGTACTCTGTGAGCACCGCCTTCGAACGCCAATTTAGAATAAACAGCAGATCCGACAATTCTAACCGTTGCTTGTTTGATACCATCCAATGAAGTTTTATTAGTATCAAGAGATTCAACCTTCCATCCTTGCTGTTGGGCATATTTGGTGTACATTCTCAAAAGTTCAGCGGCAAAAATTTCTGCCTCATCTCCTCCTGCAGCGGCACGGATTTCTAAAATGGCGTTTTCAATGCTTGATGAATTATCATTTTTTAATGCCAATTCCAAATAACCGACCTCTTGCAAGGCCATTTTTCTGATTGCTGGATTGGCGTCTTGGGAGAGAAGCTTAGCTTCTGCCAATTGTTGCTGAAGATTTTGAATCGCCATTTTTTTTGAGTCCCTTAACTTTGAATTTCTCAGATTTTTCTAATCTTGATTTGAACTTTTCAACACGACCGGCAGTATCAACGAATTTTGCGCTGCCCGTATAGAGAGGGTGGCAGGCCGAGCAAATTTCAACCTGCATTTTTTTTGCTGTAGAGCCGACAGTTATAATGTTGCCGCAAGCACAATGGATAGTTGCTTGTTTATGGTATGCTGGATGAATATTTTTTTTCATTTCAGTCCTTTGTAAACATTTTATCAAAAACTGATGATTTTGGCAAGGGTTATTCACCCTGAGCGAAGTCGAACGGGTTGACATAAAATCAAGGTTCGTTTAAAATTAATTTAGAAAGTAGGTTAATGAAATTACCATCACTTAGGGAAATGCTGGAAGCCGGAGTCCACTATGGACACACAAGAGGCCACTCGCAACCGGGTAGCCGCTCTTTTATTTTTACCCTTCGGGACAATGTTTATGTGATAGACCTTGAGAAGACGACAAAAAAACTACAAGAAGCAATTGAATTTTTAAATAATCTTGCTGAAGAAGACAAGATTATTTTGTTTGTTGGCACTAAGAAACAATCAAAAGAACTGCTGGAAAAAATTGCCAAATTTTTCAACATGCCTTATATCACCAACCGCTGGACGGGCGGTATGCTAACTAATTTTGAAACATTGCTTTTAAACCTGAAAAGATTAGAAGAGCTTGATAAGTATATTGAATCTGAAGATTTCGAAAAACTTACTAAAAAAGAAAAAAATAGATTTAAAGAAAATTCCCAACGGCTTCATCAAATCTTAGATGGAGTGAAGGGTTTGAAAAGATTGCCAGATGCTATTTTTATTGTTGATCCGGCAAAAGAAAACATTGCGCTTCAAGAGGCCAATAAGCTAAATATACCTGTTATTGCTTTATGCGACACAAATTCTGATCCTTCTAAAATTGATTATCCAATTTTCGCCAATGATGACTCTCAAAAATCATTATCTTTAATTCTCAATGCGATTTTAAATAATTTGACATCAAAGGTAAAAAAAACATCAGAAAAGAAAAATGCAAAATCTAGAGCTAATTAAAAAAATTAGGGAGCAAACAGGCCTCTCTGTTTACGAGATTAAAAACGCTATAGAGGAAGCCAAGGGTGATAAAGTGAAAGCTTTAGCGCTTCTCAAAGAGCGTCAGGACGATATTGTTAAAGTAAAATCTGAGAAAAAAATGGGCGCGGGTTTAGTTGATGCCTATGTGCATTCAGGAAGAGTTGGAGTATTGGTAGAGGTCAGCTGCCAGAGCGATTTTGTAGCCAAAAATGACCTTTTCAGGCAATTTGTTCATGATATTGCTCTTCAAGTTGCTTCAATGGCTCCTAAGGATGTGGAAGAACTGCAGAAACAACCTTTTATCAAAGATGAATCTATGACAGTAGGAGAGTTAATTAAAAAACACATCGCCACCATTGGCGAAAACATTGCCATAAAAAGATTTATCAGATACGAACAGGGGAGGTAATATGCTAGAGCAGATTCTTAGGGAACTTAAATCAAAAATGGAGACCGTGGTATCAACTTTTCAAGAAGAGCTCAAAAAAATTCGCACTGGCAGAGCGAACACCTCACTCGTTGAAAATGTTAAGGTGCAATATTTTGCAAATCTCATGCCTTTAAGAGAACTGGCAACCATTTCTGCACCCAATCCAGCCACCATTATTGTTTCTCCCTGGGATAAGAACGCACTTGGCGACGCTGAGTTGGCCATTCGCAATGCCAATTTAGGTTTAAACCCAGTCAATGATGGCGTTAAAATTACTCTCCATCTGCCCGCACCAACATCAGAAGAAAGACAAAAATTAACAAAAATTGTTTCAGCGATGGCCGAAGAAGCCAAAGTAGAGATAAGAAATTTAAGAGAAGAATCTTGGAAAGAAATTCAAAATTTACAAAAACAAAAAAAATTAACTGAAGATGACCGCTATTCTGGAGAATTTAGGTTGAATAAAATGATTGAAGAATTTAATCTTAAGATAAAAACACTCACAGAGAATAAGGAAAAAGAAATTCTTCAAGTTTAGATTATGACCTTTTTATTGACCCTTGTGGTCTTTATTTTAATTTTGGGATTGCTAATTTTTGTCCATGAATTTGGCCATTTTATCATCGCCAAAAGAACGGGAGTCAAAGTTTTAGAATTTGCTTTTGGTTTTCCGCCTAGAATTTTTTCCTGGAAGCGGCAAGAAACTACTTACTCAATTAATGCTATTCCTGTCGGTGGCTACGTTAAGATGTTGGGGGAAGATGGACAGAATAACGCTCCTAATTCATTTTCCAAGAAAAAAGTGCCTACGCGATTAGCGATTGTTTTTGCCGGCGTCTTTTTCAACTTTTTACTGACGATTGTGCTTTTAGCTATCGGCTTTTCAATTGGTATGAGTCCGATTGTCAGCAAGGCCGATAGTTTTTCAGGCGAAAAAATTCACAATATTTTAGTTGTGCAAATTGAAAAAGATTCTCCTGCCCAAAAAGTTGGCATTCAATCGGGAGAAATGATTTTAGGTTTTAAAAATGCAGCCGACTTTCAAAATTTCACCCAAGCTCACAAGGGCGAAACAATTTCTTTAGCAATGAAAAAAGCCGGTCGAACCAGAAATATTAGCGTGCTACTCTCGCAGTCTTCCGAAGCTCCTTTAGGAGTGGGCATGGTTGAGGATGTCAAAGTAAAACTGCCGTTTTATAAAGCGATTGTAGCGGCCACTGCAGAGACCGGAAAAATCACTTGGGCAATTATTAAATTTTTAGGCATATTCTTCAAAAATATATTTGTTTCTGGAAAAGTTTCTCAAGATGTCACCGGTCCTGTTGGAGTGTTCAGTTTTGTTTCGTCAGCCATAGATTTGGGTTTGGTTTATGTATTGCAATTAACAGCTTTAATTTCAATTAATTTAGCTTTAATTAATATTCTTCCTTTTCCTGCCTTAGATGGCGGCAGAATATTATTTATAGCCCTAGAGGGCGTACGGGGTAAAAAAGTGATTCGGGCTGAGATTGAAAATATTATTCATTTAGTTGGGTTTGCTATTTTAATTTTATTAATTTTAGCCATAACATACAGAGATATTATCAGATTTGTGGTAAGATAAGAAGGAGAAAAAAATGAAAATGTCTCAAGCGTTTATCTATACATTTAAAGATATTCCTTCTGAAATCAAAGGAACTTCTGTCAGCCTGCTTTGGAGAGCAGGTTTTATTGATAGATTAGGCTCTGGCATCTATTCTTTCCTGCCTTTAGGTTGGCGAGTACATCAAAAAATTAGCCAAATTATTAGAGAAGAAATGAATAAAATTGCGGCGTTGGAGATATGCCTTCCCGCCCTTCAGCCAAAAGAACTTTGGCGAGAAACATCACGTTGGGATAAAATAGACCCTCCTTTATTCCAATTGAAAGACAGACATGGCAAGGAATTGGCCTTGGGCTCTACCCATGAAGAAGTAATTACTGACATTGTGCGCAAAAGAGTAAAATCTTTTAAAGACTTACCTTTAATTTTGTATCAGATTCAAGCTAAGTTTCGCAACGAACAGAGAGCTACTTCGGGATTGTTGAGAACGCGTGAATTTATAATGAAAGATGCCTATAGTTTCCATCCAGATGAAGAAAATCTTGAAGATACTTATAAAAAGATTATTTCGGCCTATAAAAAAATTTTCCAGCGTTGTGGATTACCCACCTTACAAGTCAAAGCGGATACAGGCACCATTGGGGGAGTCAGCTCTCACGAATTTATGGTTGTGTCCCAAGCTGGCGAGGATAAAATTTTATTATGTCCAAAATGTGGTTTTGCGGCCAATGTGGAGGTTTATCAAGATGATAATTGTCCCTCCTGTAAGTCCAGATTAGAGCAAAAGGACACCATTGAAATTGCGCATATTTTCAATTTAGGTACCGAGTATTCGGAGAAAATGGGGGCATATTATTTGGACAATAAAGATAAAAGACAACCAATAGTTATGGGTTGCTATGGCATAGGAGTCGGTAGATTATTAGCATCGATAGTCGAGGTATCACATGATAAGAACGGAATCATCTGGCCAAAAAATATTGCCCCATTCCAAATACATTTAGTCCTTTTAAACAATGAGAAAAAAATAATTGAACAAGCTAATAAAATATATCAAGATTTCACCAAAGAAAATATTGATGTGCTGTTGGATGATAGGCCAATCTCTGCCGGACAAAAATTGGTAGAATCCGATTTAATTGGTATTCCTTTACGCGTGATAATATCTTCTAAAACTGTGGAAAAAAACCAAGTTGAAATAAAGGCAAGAGCAGGAGAAAAAACGTCCTATTTAGATATGGCTGGAATGGTTGACAAAATTAAAAAAATGCTGTAATATAGATATTAAGTGGATGAAAAACCCGGCGAAAAGCCGGGGTAAAAATAGGAGGTTAAATGGCAGAAGACCCAATGGTTCCAACCACCAAGGGGGGAGATACTTCGGAACCTGCTGAAGAAGGAACGCTCCCCGTAGCACCGAGTGGAACGCCTCAAGAATCCGGGGAAGGAATATCTGACGAAGAAGAAAAACCCGCAGAAGAAGAAATAGGTGTAGATCAAGGTTAAAATTAAATTCTTTTAAACAAAAATCCGCCACGAAGGCGGATTTTTGTTTTGTTTGATATTTTGATATAATAGATACAATAAGAATAATTAACCCGCCTTCGCTAAAGTTTTCAATCCTGAGGTTTCAGACCGAAATGCTACGGCGGGCAAGGGAGGATTTTGCAATGCGGCGACCATTAATTGGCGGCAACTGGAAGATGAATACCACTTTATCTGATGCGAGCGTTCTTGCAACAGCGGTTAAAAATGGTGTAGCGGAGCTGGAAGGCGTGGAAGTAGTGCTCTTTCCGCCTTTTGTATGGTTGTATCCGGTTTTTGAAATCATCGAGAAAGGTCCTTCTTTTTTAACATTGGGCGCGCAAAATATGCATTTTCTTGATGAAGGCGCTTATACCGGCGAGATTTCTCCTCTTATGCTGAAAAATATGTGCCAGTATGTAATTTTAGGCCACTCCGAAAGGCGAACATATTTTAATGAAAAAAATGAGCTTATCAATGATAAAGTCAAATCAGCTCTTCATCATGGACTCTCGCCGGTGATTTGTTTGGGAGAATATAAGAAAGAAGATAAGGTTGAGGCCAAAAATGATGTGTTTGTACAATTAAAAGCCGTCCTCAAAGATATCCCAAAGGATTTGATTAAAAAAGCGGTTTTAGTGTATGAACCGGTGTGGGCCATTGGGACAGGTAAGCCGGCCAGCGGTGTCTATGCGGCTTCAATGGTTTTGCAGATGAGACAAACTCTGGCCAAGATGTATAATTTAGAGACAGCGAGTCAAATTCGTATCTTATATGGCGGTTCGGTCACTGCCGATAATATTTTAGAATTTACCAGCCAAAGGGAAATTGACGGCGCGCTGGTGGGAGGCACGTCCTTAAAAGCCAAGGAATTTATCTCCATTTGTCGGCAGGTTGCGCAAGCCACAAAGTAATTGATATAATATAAAAGGTAATAAAAAAATTTAAGAAAGGAGGTGAAAAATGTCTAAAAGAACAATTGCTTTATTGGTTTCAGTTTTTGTTTTGCTTTTGGTTTTGAATGTTGGAATTCTTTATGGTGTCCAATCTGGTAAAGTGCAATTAGGAGCGGCGGTAACGACAAGAGGAGCAATTAACCCTAACCAAACTTATCCTCCTGGCTCAAATGCAACAGCCCCAGTTTATTTTACGCTTTTTAAAATGTCTGATAATGCTGCCGTATTTAGGACCAATAACAAAGTTTCTCAAAATGCCGTACGTTGGGTGATTTTAGCGGTCAAAAATAATTACTGGGTTGATCTTAATAATATTAAAGTTTGGATTGGGATTTCTAATGTTTGGGGTAGCAGCATTGATAATGATTCGGCTACGATTGATGGAGTTACATATAGGCGTATCTACAATGGACAAAGAGATATCCGTCGGGGGGGTAGCTGGAGGATTACGCAAAGTCAGATAGGTCAAATAGGACCAATTACTCAAGTAAGAGACAACCCTGCCTTAATTGCCGTAGTTTATTCTGGAACCTTACCCACCAATACAACCTCAATACAAACCTTATACAGCCAAGTTCTGCCTTTAGTTCAAGAAAGTGGTTATTTAACATTTGTGGATGAAAAAGGAAATGGTGCTGATCCGAAACTGTTGAAGGAGGATAAACCATTTGGGACTGGTGATTTGAAAAGTGCTGCTGGTGAAGATCCTCTGATTAGGAAAGTGGCAGTTGGTAATGTTCTAACTTATAGTGTAGGTGTGAAAAATACTTCTACAGCTGCTAAAGATGTCAGTATTGAGTTGAAAAATCATGGTTTTTATGGAAATGTGGTTTCTTTTGCAAAATTTGGGTCTATAACAGATATTGCCGCTGGAACACCCCTCAATTATGGTATGACATCAAATCCAAATTCTCCCATTGGACTGTTTACTCGTGTTAATGCCAATGAGTATTTTCATTTGACTTTGAAAATTCAGGTTTTGGGCTTAACGAATCTTGCCTGGGGTGCTCAAAAAGAAGCGATGATTGAAGCTAAGATTTTCGAAGGTAGAGAAAACTTTATGGGTAGTGCCCAAACATCGATGCCCATTGCCGAATGGCAATAATCCGTTGGCAGCCAATCAGCCTCTTCGCTTCCAACTTCGCTAAAGCTTCGCTGGACAAGAAAGATGCGAGAGGCTGGTGAGTGCCAAAGGAGTAAAATATGAACATTGCAGTCAATGGTTTTGGTAGAATTGGGCGTACTTTTTTTCGCGCCGCCTACGAAAAAGGGCTCAATGTCGCTGCTATCAACGATTTGGGTGACCCCAAAACATTAGCGCATCTATTAAAATGGGACTCAACTTACGGCAAATTCCAAGGTGAAATAGCTCTCAAAGACAATGCGATAGTTGTTGATGACAAAGAGATTTTATTTACTCAAGAGAAAGACCCGACAATGCTGCCTTGGAAAAAGATGGAAGTCGGGATTGTGATTGAGTCAACAGGAATTTTTACCAACTTTGAGGATGCTTCAAAGCATTTACAGGCGGGAGCTCAATATGTGGTCATTACCGCGCCTGCCAAAGGCGACCAAAAGGTCAAAACGATTGTGCCCGGTGTCAATGAAGATGCTTTTAGCCCGGAAACAGACAAGGTGCTTTCTATGGCTTCCTGTACCACCAACTGTTTAGTGCCTGTTGCGGCTGTTCTAGACAGCGTTTTTGGCATAGAAAAGGCCTTGATGAGTACTATCCATTCTTTCACGATGGATCAGGTTCTGCAGGACGCCCCCCACAAAGATTTAAGGCGCGCCCGCTCGGCCTTGCAGTCCATTATCCCTACTACCACGGGTGCCACCAAAGCCACAGCAGAGGTTTTGCCAAGTTTGAAAGATAAAATGAACGGTTTATCTTTTCGCGTGCCGACCGCTACGGTGTCGGTGATGGATTTTGTGGCTTTGCTCAAGCAAAATGTCAGCGTAGAGGCGTTAAACAATGCTTTTATCCAGGCGGCAGGAGAACCAAAATATCAGGGGGCGATAGCCGTTGTCAATGAGCCGTTGGTTTCCATAGATTTCAAAGGCAACCCCAATGCCTCGATCGTCGATCTATCATTGACACAAGTGGTCGGAGGAAACTTAGTTAAAATAATTGCGTGGTATGATAATGAACTTGGATACTCTCATCGTTTGGTTGAATTTTGTAAATATATTGAAAATAAGTTAAAAGTTACTTACGAGCAAAACGAGTGTGCTGCGAAGGCAGAAAAATAAAAGTTAAAAATTGCACTATTAAATTAAAAGTTTTTATTTTTTAGTTTTAAATTTTTAATTTGAGCGGAGCGAACGTGTGTTTAGCCATACCGGGTAAAATAATTAAAATTTCAGGTAAAAAAGCCAAAATTTTCCAAAAAAACCATAGTCATTGGATTGATTTGTCATTAGTTGAAGATGTCAAAGTGGGTGATTATTTGATTTGTCAGTCCAATTTTGCTTTAAATAAAGTAGAAAGTTTGGAGGCAGAGAAGATTTTGAAGCTAAATTTGACTTTGGAAAAATAAGGGGGAAATAAATGGAACCTTTAAAAAATGTTCGACTATCAGAAGAAGGACTGGCTATTGTCAAAAGAATATTGCTTTCCTCGCCTGGCTGTGATTTTGAACCCGAAATCCTGAGAGAAAAAGAGATAGACCTATACTGCTTGCATTCGACAGTGCCAACGGGTGGGGCGGTAACTTTATTTGCTTATGCCAAAAAGGAAGGAAAAGAAGTTTTGCACGCAGAAGATGTGATTTTAGCCTTTTCGTCTTTAAGACATGCTGAAGATACTTGGAATTGGCTTAATGCTGATCCTGCTTTTCTTTCTGATATGAAAGCTCAAGGATTCCAACTTGATGGGCAAGAGTGTAAAAATCGTTTCTTTTTCAGCCATTTACTTAATCCTGTTTACATCAGCAAATTGGCTGGTGATAAAGTAGAAGTTGAATACCAAAATGGTGGTTTGGTTATTTCTGTACAGGCAGTTTTTTCAGGTCATCTACCAATCAGAGTTGGTCAGCAAGTAGCCCTGCACAGTGGTTGCATAATTTGCCAGTTAGATAAAAATTTAGCTGGTCAAATATTGGCAAGCCAACGACAAAGTGACGAGATATGGCCGTGCTATAAAAATCTTTCTGAATCGTCAATAGATTTGGAACGGGATTTTGGTGCTTCACTTTTCCAATTTAACCTGAGCAATTTCCAAAAATATCCCCTCTAAGGGGATATTTTTTTAATGTACTGAACATGTTATACAGGGGTCGTAAGCGCGGATAAGCATTTCTAAGAACTTTTGTCTTTGTCTTGGAGGTAAATTGGAAGTTTGAGCCAGTAAAATTTGAGCGTCTTTGGGCAGTTGAGATAGATTTTGAACGGTGGGAGTGATAATTTGACAATTTTTAATTTTACCCTCTTTGGTTATTTCATAGGCGTGGTATAAGGTGCCTCGTGGCGCTTCCACTGCCGCTATACCCCAGGAGGTCTGGCTTATCGGGGGTAGTTTTCTCATCGCCATCGCTTTTTTTAAATCTAAATTTTGCAACTGGTCAATCAAATTAATTTGTTCTTCTAAAAAATGGCAAATTTCAACTGCTTGGGCAAAATTTTGATCAAAACGATTGAAAGAGGGAAGTTTAACCTTTGATTTGGCTAAAATTTCTTTGGCTTGGGGATTAAGCTTTTCTTGGTTTAAGGATAGTCGGGCCAAGGGTCCCACCATAAAACTTTGCTGACCAAGTCTGCCTATTTTGGCTGAAGAAGAAGGGCAAATCGTCTCTCGAATTTTTCTTTGGAAGTCTTCTGGCTCAAAGTTTTGACCTTGATTAGAATAAATTTTTCCCTCATAAATGGCGTATTCACCCTCTTGCTTTAAGGCCAAATAGGTCGTTTTTAATTGGATTTGAGGGAACTGGAAATTTTCAAAGATTTTAACTAAATCTTGCGCTTCATCTAAAATATCCAAAATTTCAGTTTTTATGGCCAGTAAATCTTCTATTTGAGGTAGTTTTAAAAATCCACCAAAGGAAGTGTTCGTCGGGTGGATAGGTCGGCCACCGACTAAGGTAAGTAACTTATCGCAGGTTCTTTTTATATTTAAAACAAGATGAAATTCAGCCGGATATTTTTGAGCTAAATCGACCGGTCCTTTTATTTGAATAAAATCAGGTAGTACTTGAAAAAAAAGATGAATCAGGTGAGATTGAATGATTTGAGCAGAAAGCAGTAATTTTCTAAGTAAAATCGTCTCCTGGCTAATTTTAATTCTAAGCGCCCCTTCAATGGCTTTAATCGAAGTTAAGTTATGGACTGTCGGACAAATGCCGCAGATTCGAGAAGTAATATAAGGGGCAACTTGGTATGGTTTACCAAGTAAAAGCCCTTCAACTAATCTTTCACTTTCTATAACTTCAAATTTGGCTTGGTTTTTTTGGAAATTAACTTTTAAATCACCATGGCCTTCTATCCTAATGAGAGGCTCTGAAACCGGCTTTTCTTTTTTAGTTGGCGCTTTTTCAACAAGCTTCTTTTTTAGAAGGGTTAAAAGAATTTTTTCTAAATCGCTAGATTTAGGCGGACACCCGCCAATTTTATAATCAACTTTAATAAATTTGTCTAAAGGTTGAATATCAGAAGAAATTGGCTGGTATTTTCTGCCATAAACGTATTGGGTCAATTGCTTTCGTTGGTTCTTTTTGACCAAGGCAAAAATATTGCCGGTTTTAGCGCAGTCGCCTAAAGCAATCAAAATTTGACAATTTTTTCTAATTTTTTTTAAAAGTTCAAGCTGTTTTTTATTAGTCACTGCTCCTTCCACTAAAGCAAAATCGATTTGGTCAATCTTTTCCGTCTGCAAAAGTCGCCAACTGACAAGGTCAAAATTTTGAAAAAGGCCCAAAAATTTTTCTTGGAAAGACAAAAATTGTAACTGACAGCCCTCACAGCCAGTTAAATCAAAAATAGCAATCTTTGGATTATTCATCTCTTTCTTTAATTTTATCCTAAAATTTGATAAAATAAAACCATGAACAAAATCCAAGATGCGAAAATTAAAGACAAAAATATTTTGGTCAGGGTTGATTTTAATGTACCGCTAAAGCAACTAACGACTAACGACAAACGACAAACGACCATCGTCGATGATAGCCGTATAAAAGCTCATCTGCCGACCATTAAATATTTAATTGCGCAAGGTGCAGATAAGATAATCTTAGTTTCTCACTTAGGCAGACCACAAGGAAGAGTAGTGGAGGAGCTAAAAATGGTATTTGTCAGACAACGACTATATGAGCTGATTAACCATAAAGATAGAATTGAACTATTAGAGAATATCAGATTTGACAAAAGGGAAGAAAACAATGATTTATCTTTGGCTAAAGAATTAGCTACGATGGCCGATGTATTCGTCCAAGACGGCTTTGCAACGTGCCATCGAGCACATGCATCGACCGTCGGAGTAACACAATTTTTGCCTTCGTATGCCGGATTGTTAGTGCAAAAAGAAGTTGAACAACTATCTAAGTTGTTGGGCGAGATAAAACGACCATTTATAGTCATTATGGGCGGCGCCAAAATTAAAGACAAAGCTTCATTGATTAACAGTTTCATCAATGAAGCAGACTGGATTTTAGTCGGCGGCAAAATTGCCAATGAGCTTTTAAAAAGTCGGCAATATGAAAATCAGCCCAAGGTAATTTTACCTGTTGATGGGGTTGGCGGAGATTTTGGTCAATATTTAGATATTGGACCGAAATCTATTCAAATATTCAAAGATAAGCTCAAAACAGCCAAAACTATCTTTTGGAATGGCAATTTAGGCAAAAGTGAAGAAGAAAAATATGCCCAAAGCACACAAAACATCGCTCAGGCGGTAGTTTCTAACGTCCAAGCGGTCAAAATCGTTTCTGGGGGCGATACAGTGGGCTTTTTAAACAAAGCAGGACTTGCCGAAAAAATGACATTTGTTTCTTCCGGTGGCGGAGCGACCTTGGAGTTTTTATCAGGCAAAAAATTACCTGGTTTGGAAGTGTTAAAATAAGTTTAAAAGGTAAATATGTTAGTTTCTTCAAAAGATTTAATCTTGCAAGCCCGAAAGAAAAAATACGCCATCGGCTCTTTTAATTTTTCCAATCTCGAAACTTTAAAAGCAATAATCTCTGCTGGTGAAAAGCTCAAATCTCCTCTGATTGTGTCCACGACAGAAAAAGCTATTGCTTACGCCAAGGTGGAGTACTTGAGCGCTTTAGCGCAAAAAGCAGCTGCTCAATCACCCTTGCCCATTGTCTTGAATTTAGACCACGGTAAATCCTTGGAAACTGTGAGTTTGTGTTTGGAAAATGGCTACACCTCGGTGATGATTGACAGCTCACATCTGCCTTTTAAAAATAACATTACAATAACAAAGCAAGTGGTGGAACTGGCGCACCGGCAAAATGTTCCGGTAGAAGGAGAATTGGGAGAATTGGGCACTCAAAGTTTTACCGATGTTTCGCAAGTACGTCAATTTGTTGAGCAAACCGGGGTTGATTTCTTGGCTGTGGCTTTGGGCAGCGCCCACGGCGTGCAAAAAGAAGAACATCTTAATTTAGAAATTCTTGAAGAAATTACCAAGCAAACCACAATTCCGCTAGTTTTGCATGGCGGCTCGGGCCTGCCCGATGAAGACATTAAACAGGCCATCAGAAAAGGCATATGCAAAATTAATATTGACACTGACATTAGAACCGCTTTCAAACAAGGTTTAAAAGAAGGCCTAGCTAAGGATGAAAGTGACTTTCGTGAAATTTTGAAATTTTCCATTGAAGATATGATTAAAGTTGTTGAAGATAAAATAAAATTATTTGGCAGTGAGAACAAGGCATAAAATGTTTGATGTTATAACAATTGGGGACTGCACGGAAGATATATTTTTGACACCCGGCGGTTTAGGGGTGAAATATGAAATGTCTTCCGGCAGAACTCACGCGCCGGTGCTCTGTTTTGGCAGGGGTGAAAAAGTGGCCGTGGAAGACGTTTATTATGATATTGGCGGCTCCGCCTGCAACAGCGCGGTTGGCCTGGCAAGATTAGGGTTTAAAACTGCCATTGTGGCGGCAGCCGGCAAGGATGAAAAAGCGGATAAAATCAGACAAAGGTTGTCCAAAGAAGGCGTATCCACTAATTATTTAAAAATAATTAAAAGTATGGAAACTTCTTTTTCAATTGTATTGGCTTATCAAGGCGAGAGAACAATTTTGATCTTTAGGGGATTAAAAGATTATGCTCAACTTCAAGTGCCAAATGTTCAGACAAAATGGCTGTATATTGGCCCTTTGGGCCATAATTTTGCCAAAATTTACCAGCAGGCCATCAGTTTAGCTTGCGAGAAAAATATCAAAATAGCTGTTAATCCGGGGGGGCTGCAGATAGAAAAAGGCGCCGATGCGCTTTCCCCAATTTTAAGAGTGGCCTCAATTTTATTCGTCAACAAAGAAGAGGCTGAACAGTTGACGCATTTATCAGGTTATCATGAGGTTAAAGATCTGTTAATTTGTTTGAAAAATTTGGGACCAGAGATAGTCGCTATCACCGATGGCAAAAAAGGCGCTTATTGCTTTGACGGCGACCAAATGTTCAAAAGCGACATTTTCCCAGCGCAAAGAAAAGAGGCAACCGGCGCAGGCGATGCCTTTGCTTGCGGTTTTTTAGCTGCTATATTAGAAGGGCTGCCGATAATTGATGCCTTAAAATGGGGCATTGTGAACTCTGCTTTTGTGGTTGAAGAAGTTGGCGCCCAGACAAAATTGCGCACCAAACGCCAGATAATCAAGGTCTTGCAAACAACCCACTTTACAGTACTCAAGGTTTAGGATATAATATTAACCTTGGAGATTTTATGGCAAAACATTTGGCTGTTTTTGTGGGTGATGCCGTTGAGAAAATTTTAAAAGGTGAAAAAACTGTTGAACTTAGATTGGCTTTAAGTAAAATAGCGCCTTATGGTCAAATTAAAAAAGGGGATGCAATCCTTTTGAAAGAATCAGGCGATAAGGTGCTAGGCCAGGTGTCGGTTGATAATGTTTTGTTTTACGAGAATTTAGACGGCGAAATGATTGGCCGGCTGCGCAAAGAATACACCACTGAAACCGGCATGCCCGATGAATTTTGGCAGAGAAAAGCTAATGCCAGATATGCTTCAATTATTTTTCTTAAGAATCCAAGGCGTTTTCTAACGCCTTTAAAGATAAAAAAGCACAGCAGATTGCCGTGGGTGATTTTGGAGAAGGATTAACGAATATGGTACAATATCAACTATGAAGACAAATTTGGAAAAATTAGAGAAGGGGAAAGTAAGAGTTACGGTTGAAGTATCGCCGGCAGAATTTCAGCATTATTCAGCAAGAGCTTATGACAAATTGGCACTTTCTGTGGCAATTAAAGGTTTTCGACCCGGCAAAGCGCCGAAAATGATGATTACCGAAGCAATTGGCGCCCAGAGACTTCTTTCCGAAGCTTTGAATATTGCTATTTCTGAAAGCTATCCAAAAGCGGTGATTGAAAATAAACTAAATCCGATTTCCCAACCGGCAATTGCCATTAAAGAATATCCGAGTTTATCTTTGATTGAAGTTCCGGGGCAAGAACCCAAATCAAACACTAATTTTGTCTATCAAGCTGAATTTGATGTTATGCCGCAGGTGGTGGTAGGCGATTTGACAAAATTAAAAATAGAAGACAAAAATTTAGTCCACCCTAAAATTGAGGTGAAACCGGAAGAAGTGGAACAGATAATTGCCAACCTTCAAAGAAGAGAAGCCAGTTTTGAAGATAAAAATACGCCTTGTAAGGAGGGCGACCGAGTAGTGCTGGATTTTACCGGCCACATCAAAAGTGTGGTTTTAGACAATTTAAGCAGCAAAAATTACCCCGTTATTTTAGGAGACGGCGTTTTAATTGCGGATTTTGAAAAGCAGATTTTGGGTATGAAAAAAAACGATGAAAAAACTTTCACAGTTAAAATGCCTACCGGTCCGGAAAAAAAAGAGCAGGAAGTTGAATTTTCGGTTAAAATGCTGGAAGTACAAAAGATAATTTTGCCCAAATTGGATGAAAAATTTGTCCAAAAATTTAATCAAAAAAGTGTTGATGCGCTGCGCCAAAAAATTGCCGATAATATCAAAATAGAAAAAGAAACGAGATTAAGAATGGCTTTGGAAGGCCATATTTTGCAGCAGGCAATTAAAATGATGAAGGTTGATTTGCCAGAGAGTTTGGCGCAGAAAGAATATGAGAAGTTACTGGAGAATTTCAATCAATTTTTGCAAAAGCAAGGTTTATCCAAAGAGCAATATTTAAAAATGCTCAAAAAATCGCCTCAAGATTTAGATGACGGCATGAAACGGCAGGCCCAAGATTCAGTCAAAATAGGGTTATTATTGGGAGAAATAGTCAAGAGAGAAAAAATAGACCACAAAGACCCCCAAGCCGCTAAAAAAGCTATGGACAAACTTATCTCTTACGCCAAACACGATTAGCCCTGAGCAAAGTCAAAGGGCTTTTTGGTATCTCAGATTTTTCTCAGATTGACTCGTTTGCGACAAGCCCCAATGCTTGGCATTGGGGAATCAGAACAAGTGACGCAATTTCGTGCTAAAGTCTGGGTATGGCGGTACGAAGATCATCCCATGCTGTATACGAACTTGAATATCATTTCGTCTGGGCGATAAAATATCGCAAAAAGGTTTTTAATACCAGAGAGATGAAGACAAAGGTTGAAGAAATATTCCGAGAAATTGCGGCACAATATGATTTGACGATCGAAGAAATTAAGGCCATGTCTGATCACGTCCATCTTCTCGTTTCTGCTCCACCGAGATTTTCTCCAGCCAGAATCGCCAACATTTTAAAATCAGTCTCAATGCGCTTAATCTTCAGACAATATTCCAAACTCAAGAAACTGCATTTCTGGGGTGGTGAGCTTTGGGTTGGCGGTTACTGCGTCAAATCATCCGGTCACGATCTTACCACCGTTCAAATCCAGCACTACATCCAAACCCAAGACCAACCAGTTCTCTTGTAATGTAATTCCCAAACAAGCCCCACCGCTTGCGGTGGGGATACTTGACACGCAGACAGAGGAGAGTTAAAATAGAAATAGAAGATTTATAATTAAAATTGGAGGAAAAATGGATCCGAAACCACAAAAATCAAATCTTTGGCTATGGATAATTTTTATTATCGTCGTTTTAGTTGGCGGCGGCTATTTTGGTTGGTATTTCTGGAATAAATCCAAAACCACCCCGACATCGACGTCATCAAGCTCGACCACCACACCCTCAACAACGACGTCATCAAACTCGGCCACCGTGCCCTCAACATCATCGACGGCTACTCCTCCCACCGGAGTAGATCCCACTGCGGGTTGGAAAACTTTTAGTGATACAGATTTAGGATTCTCTATTAAGTATCCAACGACTTGGAGTGCCAAAAAAGGCACTCAAGAGGCTTCAGCCGGTTTTTATGATAGTGCCAATCCCATTAAAGGCATTGGTGCTACATCACCAAATATAGGAATAGCATGGTTTGCTCCTAATATATCGGGAGAAAATTCTTATGGTAAAAGTGCTGCCGATCAAATCGCTGATTATACTAATGCTGATCGTTATATAAAGAATATAATGAAATTGACCGATGATCAAATAACAACCAGTACAGATATTATCAAGGGTTCAACAGTTTATTTCTATCATAATACCGAAGGCAATGCTTCACTTTTATTTGTTCAAAAAGATAACAAAGTCAATGCCGGTTTTTATCAGATTAGAGTGGTGCAAACAATCGCCACAACTTACAACGATTTATCTTCAGACGAAAAAGGAATAATTTCCAGTTTCCAATTTACTCAATAAAATACATCAAGATTAGATACTCAAAAAGCCCTGATCCTGATGAAAAATAAAGGACAAAGGGCTTTTTGGTATAAAAAATTTTGCCATTCAAAATCGACACGATATTTCGTTGCGATATATTGGAATAAGGGGAAATAATGGCGCTGACGAAAAAAGCGGTTGACAAGTTAATTTCTTTGGCTAAAAATCATTGACCTTTCAGTGGTTGGGGTTGACAGACGCTCAAAATTATGTTAAATTAAGTGGCAGGTAAAAAATGAAAGAGAAAAATCAATATTTAGTGCCGACAATTTTAGAAAAAACTCCCTATGGGGAACGGGCTTACGACATTTACAGCCGACTTTTGAAAGACAGGATTATTTTTTTGGGCGGGCCGATTGATGACACAGTGGCTAACCTGATTATTGCCCAATTGCTGTTTTTGGAAAGCGAAAATCCCAAAAAAGACATTTCTCTTTACATTAACAGCCCGGGTGGGGTAGTGACTTCAGGTATGGCTATTTATGATACAATGCAGTACATCAAACCTGATGTGGCGACTATTTGTATCGGTCAGGCCGCCTCAGCGGCTGCCATACTGCTTGCCGCCGGCCAGAAAAGTAAAAGATTTGCCCTACCAAACAGCCGCATCATGCTTCACCAAGTGATGGGTGGGGCCGAAGGACCGGCCAAGGATATTGAAATTCAAACCAAAGAGATTATTCGTGTCAAAAACAGCATCAACCAGATTTTGGCCACACACACGGGCCAGCCGGAGCCAAAGATTGAGAAAGACACCGAGCGCGATTTCTATATGACAGCGGTTGAAGCGCAAAAATACGGCGTGATTGATAAGATAATAAAAACAAAATAATTCAAAAATATCCACTTGACAAATTATAAAACAGGTCTAGAATACTAAATGGACAAGAAAACTGTGGATGATTTTAAATAAAATTAACAATTAATAATTTTTTTATCAAGGGTGACAAAAAACTTGCATCAGCCTGCAAGTTTTTTATTTCTCTGGATAAGTACTTTAAAAACTTAGTAATTATATGGTTGTAAGAACAATTTTTTTGAGAGTTTTCAGCCCAAAGCTGAATCTTTCAATTTTGAGAGTTTGATCCTAGCTCAGGATGAACGCTGGCGGCGTGCCTAACACATGCAAGTCGGTCGGTCGTGCCTCACTATCGTTTAGCACTCCCTAAACTTAAAAGTAAAAATTCAAAAAGTAAAACCACAAGGCAAAAGTCAAAAGTTTTAAATTTTTAGTTGTAGTTTTTACTTTTTCGTTTTGAGTTTTGAATTTGAGTGCCGAGCGGCAGCGAGGCACGATAGAGGCGAACGGCTGAGTAATAAGTAGGAATCTACCCCTAAGAGGGACATAGCCCCGCGAAAGCGGGGGTAATTTCCCATATGATCGCAAGATCAAAGTCGCAAGACGCTTAGGGAGGAGCCTACTGCCTATCAGCTAGTTGGTAGGGTAATGGCCTACCAAGGCTATGACGGGTAGGGGGTCTGAGAGGATGGCCCCCCAGAATGGGACTGAGAACGGCCCATACTCCTACGGGAGGCAGCAGTGAGGAATCTTGCGCAATGCTCGAAAGAGTGACGCAGCGACGCCGCATGGTTGAAGAAGCCCTTCGGGGTGTAAAAACCTTTTATCTGGGACGATTGTGACGGTACCAGAAGAATAAGAGCCTGCTAACTACGTGCCAGCAGCCGCGGTAATACGTAGGGCTCAAGCGTTATCCGGATTTATTGGGTGTAAAGAGCTCGTAGGTGGTCTGAAAAGTTTTCTGTTAAATCTCCCGGCTTAACCGGGAACCTGCGGAAAAAACTTTCAGACTGGAGGAAAATAGGGGCAGACGGAACTGCCGGTGTAGGAGTGAAATCCGTTGATATCGGCAGGAACACTCATGGCGAAGGCAGTCTGCTAGGTTTTATCTGACACTGAGGAGCGAAAGCGTGGGGAGCGAACGGGATTAGATACCCCGGTAGTCCACGCCGTAAACGATGCCAACTAGCTATTAAAAGCATCGACCCTTCTAGTAGCGAAGCTAACGCGTTAAGTTGGCCACCTGGGGAGTACGGCCGCAAGGCTAAAACTCAAAGGAATTGACGGGGACTCGCACAAGCGGTGGAGCATGTGGTTTAATTCGACGATAAGCGAAGAACCTTACCAGGGCTTGACATCCTGCGAACCTGCCGGAAACGGTGGGGTGCCCGCAAGGGAGCACAGAGACAGGTGCTGCACGGCTGTCGTCAGCTCGTGTCGTGAGATGTCGGCTTAAGTGCCTAAACGAGCGAAACCCTCACCCTAAGTTAATTTATCTTAGGGGACTGCCCCAGCAATGGGGAGGAAGGCGGGGATGACGTCAAGTCAGCGTGGCTCTTACGCCCTGGGCGACACACGTGCTACAATGGCGGCTATAACGAGTCGCAATCCAGCAATGGAAAGCTAATCTCTTAAAAGCTGTCACAGTTCGGATTGAGGGCTGCAACTCGCCCTCATGAAGCTGGAATCGCTAGTAATCGTGGGTCAGCCACACCACGGTGAATACGTTCTCGAGTCTTGTACACACCGCCCGTCAAGTGAGCCGAGTCGGCAACAGCAGAAACCCTGCGTATGCGGGGTCAAGCTGGGGTCGGTAAGGAGCACTAAGTCGTATATTAGTTGCGACCTATCGCCGTAAGGTGATAGAAAAATTCAGCTGTATCGGTGAACATCCTTGCAAGTACGGCGAGGAAAATACCGAGGGAAGTCCTCCGACAATACGTCGGAGTGACCCCGTAGAGACTACACGCTGACGCCTAAGGAGGAATGTGGATGATAAGAGTAATAAAAGCCTATTTGTTTGGTGCAATCCATGATGGAACCTTTAACCAAAAACATAAGACTTTCAGATTCACACAGTCGAATGTTGGTTGGTTAAGATTTATCAAAAATTGTCTAACAAAGCTAGGTTTTAACGCCTGGATTTATCGAGAAGGTAGGAATCGAAAGGTCTATGCCTTAGAAACTACCGCCTCGATCTTGAAATCCAAATTTAACCCACTAGAATCTTCTGAAGAAGCAAGGATTTCTTATGTGAGAGGGTACTTTGATGCCGAAGGCGGCATTCCAAGAAACTCAAAACAATGGTTTTATGTCCAAATCTCACAGAAAAATAAGAAAGAATTGCAAGTAATCAAGAAGATTCTAGAAGAAAAAGGGATTAAATGCGGGAAAATCCATATTCCAAGTGTCAAAGTCGATCTGGATTATTTTAGATTCTTTGTTTCAAGAGAATCTCATAGGGATTTCGCTAAAATGATTGGATCATGGCACCCAAGAAAACGAAAAATTTTCCAACTTAGGATGAAGATATAGTCCACGCCCTGTGGTAACATGGGGAACAAACGTGAACAAGGTATCGCTAGGGGAATCTGGCGATGGATCACCTCCTTTCTAGGGAGAAAAAAAGAAGGTCGCATTGTTCAGTAATGGAAATACGTTCTTACAACCATAGAGTTACTAAGTTAAGACAAAGCTTCGCTTGAAAAAGCCAAGCTTTTTTGCTATCTTATAAGAGAAGGGGGAGCGTAGCTCAGTGGTACCCTCCTTCGCCCTTACTGTGAAATGGATTACTTCCTATTATCACAGTGTGGGCTTCGGGCGGGCGCAGGAGCGCGTCACTGTAAATTTGGGCGATTAGCTCAGCGGTTAGAGCGCGTAAATGAAAATTCGGGCGGCTAGCTCAGTGGTAGAGCGCATCTCTGATAAAGATGAGGTCGATGGTCCGATCCCATCGCCGCCCACCAGCCCGAATTTCACAGCGAGTGAAACGAGCGTTTAATGACGAGGTCGATGGTTCAAATCCATCATCGCCCACCATTAAAAAGTTTTATCGCTCACCGCGCCAAAAAGTTGCCCGCTTTACAGAAGCGGCCTCGCAAGTTCAGCCTTTCTGTGCGTTTGCAAGTCAACTTTATTGGCTGGCGGCTCACTTTTTACATTTTAGTCTTGTCATTTGGATTTATTTTATAAATGTTAGCCACACCACATATTTTAGCAGGAGCAGCTGTTGCTACGGCGACCGGAAATGTGCCTTTAGGGATAGTTAGCGCCTACGCCAGCCATTATATCCTTGATATGGTTCCCCACGTGGATATTGGGGTATTTCATGATAAGGACGATGAAAACTGGCAGCTGTCCAAGCAAGAGATAGCGCTGGCGGCAGCAGAAATTATTTTAGGCACAGTTATTCTTATATATCTAGTATGGGGTAAAAAATTTGTCACTTTGGCGCTGGTTGGGGGATTTTTCGGTCTGTTGCCTGATTTATTAGATAATGTTCCTTGGTGGCAAAATTATTTCCGCCACGCCAGCTGGTATGCGCCGTTTAACTTCTTGCATCAAAAACTTCAACTTCGTTTGGAAAGCAACAAGTGGTATTGGGGGATACCTTTTCAACTAATCATAATAGGAGGGGCAATATGGTTCCTATTAAAATTCTAATTGTTGTTGCCGCCATCATTGTTTGTCTTGGCATCTTGAAATTTCAGGAGAAAATTGTCCGGCTATTTGGCAAAAATTCCATCGCTGAAAAATATCTGGGCAACGGCGGCACCTACGCAATGTGGAAAATCATCGCCATCACCATTGTTGTTTTTTCTTTGTGGTATGCGTTTGCATGAGAATTAAAAATCAGTTGATAATTGATAATTGAGTGCGGGCCTGTAGTTCAATGGTAGAATGCATCATTTGCAATGATGAGGTTGAGAGTTCGATTCTCTCCAGGTCCACCAAATCAAATTATATATAAAGAAAAGGTCAGGGTTTCCACCCAAGGCGGGTCCACCCAAAAGCCTGATTATTAGATTGGGCTTTTTTATTAAAACTTGACCCTGTTAAATTTCTTACCATCAAACGGATCATATCTGTTATAATGGTGCGTCGCCCCGGGGTCTGCGCCCCGCACCGAACTTTGTTCAGGTGCGGGGCTTGACATCCGCAATGTTTTTTCAAAAGTTTTGTGCTATTTTGAAGTTGAAGGTAGTTGGTCGAGCTATCTGGTTTAAATTAAATT
>Ga0210051_1000464_pt1 | contig 37896 bp, 37 predicted proteins | sample CryGey092014_all_FD_185464 | JGI IMG/M metagenome (GOLD analysis project Ga0210051, IMG submission 185464) | Groundwater microbial communities from aquifer - Crystal Geyser CG23_combo_of_CG06-09_8/20/14_all (SPAdes) (version 2) | ecosystem: Environmental > Aquatic > Deep subsurface > Groundwater...
GGATAGGATTGATATCCATATTGATGTGCCGCGCATCCAGTACGAAAAATTAGCCAGCGAAAAAGTGGCGGAGGAATCAGCCAAAGTGCAAGCTCGCGTACAGGGGGCAAGAGATATTCAAAAGCATCGTTTTGTTCAAGAAAATGAAATTAGAACTAATTCCGAGATGGGTTTAAGGGATATTAAACAATACTGCTTCTTGGATGAAAAATCACAAAATTTACTCAAAAGCGCCGTCAATAAACTGGCTTTGTCCGCGCGCGCCTACCACCGAATTTTGAAATTAGGCAGAACAATCGCCGATTTGCAAAATCAGCCAAATATTCAAATTGCCCACATTGCCGAAGCTTTGCAATATCGGCCGAAAGAAAACGCTTTTTAGAGCTCTTAAATTATCCCAAATGAAGCCAGTGGAAAACTTTTGCCGAAAGTTCAAGCAAAATGGTGGTTTTATATGACAAAATACTGGCGGTAATTAAAATTGCGATTATCAATCCCATAATGTAGGCGGTTTTTCTTAGGTCTTTAGCAATTAAGGCGCGGTCGCCGATGAGCGGTGCTGGCATTTCAACTTTAGCCGGCGCTGGAAAAGTAGCCGGTTTGTTTTGAACAGTTTTTACCGGCTGCTGGATGACTTGTTTCGGCGCGGACGGCTGGCTTTGGGCAATTTGTTTCAAAACTTCAGAACGGACATCCCTTTTAAATTTCTTCTTTTTTTTGGACATTTTATTCCTTAATTATTTTTTACACGACTTGTCACAATGTGTCGCTACTTATCACCACTTTTCATTTTCTCTTATCTCTATCTCCACTTTCTTGTCTTTTTGAGCGAGGTGGAGGCGACGGGCGGACTCGAACCGCCGTACGAGGTTTTGCAGACCTCTACCTAACCACTCGGTCACGTCGCCTCGTTTACACTGAATGTATTGAAGTGGAGCGGGTGAAGGGAATCGAACCCTCGTACCTTGATTGGCAACCAAGTGCACTACCATTGTGCTACACCCGCCTGCATTCAATCTCTTGACGAAATAAGAATCTCTTCGAGAATCTTTGTTTTCGTTTCGCTCAAAATAGATGATTATTTCTCTTCGCCAAATAGATTTCATTCCGTCGGGCAGGCCCGCCTATCCCTTTTACATTTTACAACCTTGACAAACGATTTTCAAGAGGTTATTATCTTGGTGTATGGGAAAAATTTTGTTGGTTTTGCAGATTATTATTTCCTTTTTGCTGATGGCATCCATTTTGCTTCAGCAACGCGGCACGACATTAGGCGGCGCCTTCGGCGCCGAATCTGCTATTTTCCGCTCGCGCCGCGGCCCAGAAAGAATACTATTTATCTCAACCATAGTTTTCGCCGTTTGTTTTGTGATACTTGCCCTGCTTAGTTTGCTCAAAGATAAGTTTGGTTGGGTTTAGGAGGACTCATTTTAAAACTTAAGTTAACCTTAAGCAACGTTTTTCAAATCATCAAAAAGTTATTCTCCTATCTCATCAAACCCTTCAAATTTGTCCTTCGCAGTTTGGGAAATTGGACGCCGTTGCGGAAATTTAAATTCGCTTGGCAGGCGTTTTGCGTTTTGGAAAAATATATTATCGCTATTTTATTATTAGTAATATTGGCGGCCAACGGAAAGTTGATTTGGGATTTTTACAAAATTCCCAAACAATATGTGCCAGTAGCCGGCGGCACTTTTATAGAAGGAATTGTCATTAAAAATCCGACTTTGGCGATGGAGGAGGCCAAAAATTTAACCAACTGCGGCTTGACCGCTTACTCAACCGATGGCAAAATCATTCCCGCTATTGCTGAAAGCTGGCAAATTTCGCCGGATGGCAAAGTTTATACCTTCAAAATTCGTCAGGGCTTCAATCTGGAAGAAATCAAAAATGCCATTGACAAGGCCAAGTGGCAAGGGGTGGAAACCAAAATAGACGGCCAAAATATCCAATTAACCCTTGCGCAACCTTACGCACCGTTTTTGTCCTATACCACGCAGCTGATTTTGCCCTACGGACCCTTTCAAATTGAAAAATCAACCAAGACAGAAATAACTTTGAAGCGCAACGATAATTTCTATCAGGGTAAGCCCTACCTTAACAAAGTTACCCTCAAATTTTATCCCACTGACGCCGATTTAAATATCGATTTTAAGCTGGGCCGGCTGACAACCGCGGCTGATGTAGATAGCAAAAGAAATTATAAAACTTATCAATTTCCTCTTCCCTACTCTCAAATGCTTTTTTTCAACTTAAAAAGAGAGATTCTGCAGGACCGGACAATCCGCCAAGCCATTGCCCAAAATACGCCATTGGACAAAGATATTGAATTAACACTTTTAACTAACGATAAAGATGCCAATGTGGCGCAGGCAGAAAAATCAAAAGAGGACTTGGCTAAATTACGGATTAAATTAAATATTATCAGTAAAGACAATTTAATTTTGCAAAAGGTTGATATCCCCACCAGAAATTTTGACATTTTGCTTTACGAAGTTAATTTGGGTTCTGACCCGGATTTATATCCGCTTTACCACTCTTCGCAGATTTCCGAGCAGGGAATGAATTTATCCTCTTTTTCAATGCCGGTTGTTGATAAAATGCTTGAAGAAGCCAGAACTACACTGGATGAAAATGTTAGAGCTGCCGACTACGCCAAGGTGCAAAAGATTTTAGATCAGGAAGCCCCGACAATAGTTTTAAATAAAGAAACTTACAATTGGACTGTTTCCGCAAAAGTTAAGGGCATTATTGAGGGTCCCAGAATGTCTGCCGCCGGGCGGTACTTAAATATCTGGCAGTGGTATATTAAAGAAAAGAGAGTGAAAAAGTAATAATTTTTCCATCTTTAACGCTCGCCTGCGCCACGCAAACACGCAATCGCCGTAATGTATGAAAAAAATTGGTTTTCGTCGGGTGTTGCTCGTGTCTCGGCTAGCCATTAAAAGCTATTCTCCATCCTAAAAGATAATCCTGGGCTAGTCTGCGACACGGTTTGCTTCGGCTGCAGGCTCGCTTTTTAACATGCTCCGAGACACTTTTCTTAGCCAAAAACCTCACTTAAATTAGAATTTTGGCTAGCGCCTCGCTAACTTTTTGTCGAAATATTATAAAAGATATTTGTTATATTAAAGAAAAGAAGGTGAAAAAGTAATTTGCCGGAGTGGTGAAATTGGTAAACACGTCAGCCCCAGGAGCTGATGCCCATAAGGGCTTGTGGGTTCGACTCCCACCTTCGGCACCAAACTTCAAACGCAACATAATGCTCTTTTTTCTTGACTCTTTCATAAACTTCATCTATGATACAAATGCCACAGAATTGGCAAAAAGCACCTTGAAAAGGAGACTAGCGAAGATGAGCAAAATCAACTTTCCGGAGGGGCGGGTTCCTGAGATGAAGTGCCCACAATGCGGTTTGATGATGGAATATAAGGGAGTGTCAAGTACTTCCAATCTCTTTGTCATGAACTGCCGTAAGGAAGGATGTGGTTATCAGAGCCCAATGTTTCATGTGGAGAGCAGAACTTCTGCGTCTCCGAATAACTTAGAGGAGATGAGTAAAAGTGCAGAAACCGACATTTAAGCGGGAAGTTATCGAGATACCGCAGACACTTGAGCAGGCTACCAAAGTTGTGCGGCAAATTGGCGAGAAGAAAAGGGAAATTGATGAAATTCAACTTGTTTTTAATAACCAAGTTGAACAGCTAAAGGCGCAAGCGACAGGTCAGTCATTACCGCACGAACAGGAGCTTTCGCGACTGGTTGAAGTACTTTATGCTTTCGCCGCAAGTCACCGTGATGAGCTGACCGACAGAGGAAAGAAAAAAACTGTTGAGTTGCCGACCGGCTGGTTTCGGTGGCGGCTAAAACCGGCCTCGGTGGTACTCACCAAGGCTGAAAAATTAGTGATTGCCGCCTTGAAACAGATGGGATTGGAGCGTTTTGTCAGGACCAAGGAAGAAGTTGACAAACAAGCAATCCTGAGAGAGCAAGAGGTGGCAATAGGGGTAGCTGGTTTCAAGATCAAGCAGGATGAATTCTTTGAAGTTCGGCCCGCCGATCTTCGCGTCACTATCTCCAAGAACACCGACAAACTGAAAAAAACGCCAAGCGGCGAATAATTGATTTTACAAGCTGAAAGGAGACAAGATGGCAATGAAGATCAAGATTGTTGCTGTTCCGCCAGGGGAAGCGCCAGAATGGGTGCGAGAAGAATGGGTGGGATTAGTTCTTCCTGTAGATGAGACTCCTATTACCACATTTTGCACCGTAATCGAAGTGGTGAGTGGTAAGCGTGCAAACCTCGACATTGAAGTTTATAGGATAAAAAAAGAAGAGGCAATCGGTATCTTAGGCAAAAACAGCCCGGAAGCCGCCGATTGGTGGAAGAGAAACCGAATTATTGCTGATAGTGATTGGTTATTGTTTGCACAGGGGGTTTGCGAAATAGTAGAGGACTAAAAGTGTTTCATCCTTCGACCCGAGCATGTCATAAAACTGCTCTTTTTTATTTAAAAAAACCGCCCAAGTTATTTGGGCGGCGAGGGGGAGAGTTAGACATTGTCATTCATAAAGGCGAGGCAGCTAGTGTCGGCGCAAGTGATTCTTTCATCAACATCATCATAATGATGTTGATGTTCGTCTGAAGAAAGATAAAAAAGTGTAATTTTGGCCAATGGTCCTTCGCAAAACTCACATTGGTCATCTCTGACCGGTAGCCGACAAACTTCAACTCTTGCGGCGCCACCAGAACATCTTTGGGCGGCGGCGCTTATTCGCCGAAGATGTTGTACGGTAAACATTTTTATCCTCCTATTAAATTGTGAATGAGCGGGTAATTTCAATAAAGAAATTCTTTATTGACGAAATTTATAATAACATATAAAGATAAATCTGTCAAGATAATTGTAAAAATATTGACATCACGCTAAGCGGGATAATTGTCAAGCTGAGCTTGACAACCTGTTAATTTGGACTTATACTCTGTTTGACAGATTAAAAGGTAATTATGACCAGACAACGACTAACAATTACGTTAAAAAAAGATGTAATCCGTGCGTTGGATCAAACTATTGACGGCGATAGAATTCGCAACCGTTCTCACGCGATTGAATATTTACTGTCAAAAACTTTAGCGCCGAAAATCAAAAAGGCCTTTATTTTAGCCGGCGGCGCCGGCGTAAAAATGCGTCCGTTCACCTATGAAATGCCCAAAACAATGCTGCCGGTCAAAGGTAAACCGATTTTAGAGCATATTATTGATAAACTGCGCGAACACAATATCCGAGAGATAATCATTTTAGTCGGTGCGCTGGGCGACAAAATAAAAAATCATTTTGGCGATGGGGCAAAATTTGGCATTTCCATTGTTTATATTGAAGAGCTGAAAGAGGAAGGCACGGCCGCGCCGTTGCGACTGGCTAAAAATTTATTGGGCAACGAGCCATTTTTGCTGCTTTATGGTGATGTTTTGGCCGATATTAACTTGACAGATTTTATTGATTTTCACAGCGCGCACGGCGGTTTAACCTCAATCGCCTTGACCTCAGTGGCTAAACCATCAGAGTATGGCGTGGTGTGTCTGCACGGCGACAAAGTGGTTGATTTTACCGAAAAACCGCATAAAGCTCATACTCTTTCTCACGTGGTTTTTTCCGGCATTCAAATACTCTCACCTAAAGTAATTGAGATGGTGCCGAAAAAGGGTTTTTCGATGTTGGAAAATGATCTATTGCCAAAATTGGCCAAAAGCGGCCAACTTTACGGCTATCTTTTTGAAGGACGTTGGTATGATGTCGGTACGCCGGAAATTTATGCGGAGGCGGTGAAGGAGTGGGGAAATAAAAGTTAAAACTAAAAACGCAAAACGCAAAAGTTAAAATATTCGCTCGCCGCGCCAAAAAATTTCTCGCTCTACAGGAGCGGTCAAGGCCTTCCTGTGGCGTTTGCAAATAAATTTTATTGTCTAGCGGCTCGCTTTCTCTGAAATTAAAGTTGATAAAAGTTCTATTTTAAGGTATAATTTTGATAGCGGGCAGGCCCGCCTGCCATCGCAAGCAGGAGGAATTTGCTTAGGTGTTGTGGGCAGGTGGCGGAATTGTTGAGTATTAAATTCCTTAAGTAAATACAAAATCCGCCGTAATTTTAATGAAGGTGGAGTATACGCGCCGGGGTGCTGGAATTGGTATACAGACGTGCTTGAGGTGCACGTGCCCGAAAGGGCGTGGAGGTTCGAGTCCTCTTCCCGGCACCAATCCGCCAGCTGGTGGATAGTCATTAGTCATTGGTCTTCAGTCATTAGTAAAAATTCAGAAATAGGATTTTTTGAGATTTCACATTTATAATTCATCATTTATCATTTATTTTCAAGAGGCCGAATACCCTGTGGCTTGCCACAGGGACGAAGGCCTATTTGGAAAAAAACTTTTCGTAGGATACTCTGCGGCAAGCCGCAGAGTAGTTTATAATTATTTTAGGAGGTCGATATGGCGTCACAAACCCCCATTGATTTATCAAAAGTGAAAAAAGACGACGTTGATAACGAGATTTTGCGGGCGGGGATGATTGCTGAGCTGGACGCGGTTAACCAATACGAACAGATGGCGGCGATGACAGACAATGGCAATATCAAAAAATTGCTTTCAGATATTGCCAAAGAAGAAAAAACTCATGTGGGTGAATTTGAAGCAATGCTTCTAAAGAGCGATATGGAGCAGATTAAGGAACTGGCCGCCGGCAAAAAAGAAGTCGACGAACTTGCGAGCTAAACCGGAAAAAATTAGATTTCTAGATAAAAAAAGAGCCACCCCGTCAGGCGACGGAATGACTCAGTGTTAAGTTAGGTCTCCTCTGAAGGTTGTTGTGCTTGTTGGTAGCGGATCTTTCTGCACCAACTGAAGCCCCAGAGAAAGAGTACACAGGGTTTGTCTTTGTGTGTGCAATTGCCCAATAAACATTGTTCAACGTGGTCTGGGTCGAATTGGTGAGAAAGAGCCAATTTGACCAACTCTCTTACCCGATTAAAGCTCAGGTTCGTGGGTGGGACGTCCGTCGCTGTCAAGCTACCATTGAGTAGGTTTTCCCCTGGTACCATGTAGTACCATTCGGGAATCTCGGAAATTCTTTCCGTAACTTCTAGCTCTTTCCAAGGAAGGCGCGTCATCCGTCCTTTTGCTTGCGACTCTGCAATCCGGACTATTCTGACAATGTCTCTGATATTCGGGATCTGGCCTTGATTGGTAAAAATTTGGATGTGGCCAGTCTTTTTTTGTTGGATGACAACCGCAGAATTTAAATCCTTAGATCTGGCTGCCCTTTGGATCTCAGGGTTGTCAGAAACAATACTGACAACTTTGTAGATCTTACCACCAGCCTCGACTTCGTCTACGATTGCCTCAATAAGTTCTGCAACTGCCTCTTGGTAGCGCAGTTGCTGGGCATATAGAGCTTCAATACCTCTTGTCGCCCAGTTTATAACCTCTAAGGGATTTATCCCTTGGAGGTACATCGCTTTTATTACCGATGCAAGATCGGTAAGACCGGCAGAGGCGTACGCGTCGTTGTCGAGGGTTTCTTTGAGCAAAAGGCGTAAGGCAGGATTTTCTCTAATGTCCAGTTGCTCTGCAACCAGTGTTGCAGCACACAGAGCTTCGCCTGCTCGCTTCTTGCCATGCTCGTCGAATCGGCCGCGGCCTGTGCCAATAAACAGAACTCCCTCTTTTTCGTATTCATCCGCAGTTTTGCCATTTGGGCATTCGCCTCCAGTCCTACAAAACTCGACTGGAGCCTGCGCGACGCCCGGGAACATTTTCTCCCCGAACAGACGTAAGAGAAGGAAGGCCACGATTTCATCCAGATGTGGATTTTCGTGTGTTACGAGCTTCACAACAGATACTGGTACTGCCAATTTTGGTACCCCCTTTGATAAGAATATGTTCTCAAAGAACAAGAACTAGATTATGATACCATATTTCCATACTTTTGTCAAGCAAATAGCAGAAAAATGATTAAATTAGAGCTTTTTTAATCAATTTTCAAAAGCTCTAAAAATAAATCGCTGGGGATGTCCACTTTGCCCAAGTGCTTGAGACGTTTTTTGCCTTTTTTCTGTTTTTCTAATAATTTTCTTTTCCTGGTTACATCACCGCCATACAAAGGCGCGGTAACATCTTTGCGCATGGCGGGAATATCTTCACGGGCGACGATTTTTGCACCAATTGCCGCCTGCAGGGAAACTTTGTATAACTGCCTTGGCACTAAATCTTTTAATTTCTTCACTATATTTCTGCTGGTGGATTCTGATTTTGAGCGGGCAACAATTTGGGTCATCGGCTCAACTTTTTCGCCGGCAATTAAAATATCCAACTGAACTAGATCGGCATCTCTATAACCTGAAAACTGATAATTCATTGAGGCATAGCCCTCGGATAAATTTTTTAGCTGGTCGTAAAAACCAATAATAATTTCAGACAGCGGGTTCTCGTATAGCACAATTACCCGGTCTCCAAGATATTTTATCTCTTTATATTGTCCGCGGTGAGATTGCGCTAGCTCCATTGCTTGACCTAAATATTGTTGAGGGGTGATAATTTCCAAATCAACATACGGTTCGCGATAGCCGTGCTCGGTTACTTGAATGTCGACCGTCGGAGAAGTAACTATCAGCTCTAAGGCAGATTCTCTTTCTAATCTTTCTTTGGTAATTTCTAAGTGAAACAAGCCCAAAAAACCGCAGCGAAAGCCAGCCCCTAATGCTTTTGACCGTTCAAAATTAAAAGAGAGAGAGTAATCATTTAATTTTAATTTCCCAAGCGCGTCAGCTAATTTTTTATGGTTTTCACCCTCAATGGGGTAAATGCTGGCAAAAACCATTGGTTTTGGCTGCTGATAGCCGGCAATTTTTAAATCTTGCTCAGGGTGGGCGATAGAGGCGAGCGTGATAGTGTCCCCTACCATTATTTTTGAAATTTCTTTAATGCCGGTTTTGAGGTAGCCGATCTCGCCGGCGGATATTTTAGAAGCTGTAGCAAACTGCGGCTTAAAATAACCAAGTTCTAAAATCTCCCCTTCTGTCTCCCCTATCAAAAATTTAATTTTTTCGTTTTTGGCAATTGTCCCGTCAAATACCCGCACGTAGGCAATAACGCCCTTATATTGGTCATACAGCAAGTCAAAAATTAAGGCCTTTAATGGATTTTGTAAATTTTCAATTGGAGGAGGAATTCTTTCAATAATGGCTTTTAAAACATTTTGGACATTTTGTCCTGTTTTGGCGGAAATTTGCAAAATTTCCTCTTTTTGAAAGCCCAAACTTACCAGTTCTTCTTGTGTTTTTTCGATTTGCGCGGCCGGCGAGTCAATTTTATTGATTATGGGAATGATTTTTAAATTTTGTTTTTGCGCTTTTTCCAAATTGAAAAGCGTCTGTGCTTGAATGCCGGCCGTGGCGTCAACTAAAAGCAAAGCGCCTTCAACAGCAGCTAAAGCTCTGGAAACTTCGTAGGCGAAATCAACGTGGCCCGGAGTGTCAATCAAGTTAAGGATTGAATCTTTCCAAATCATTCTCACTGGCGCCATTTTAATTGTTACTCCCCTTTCGCGTTCCAAATCCATCATATCTAAATATTGGGCGCGCATTTTGTCTTTAGGCACAGTGTTGGTCAACTCCAAAAGCCGGTCGGCCAGCGTTGATTTGCCGTGGTCGATATGAGAAATAATGACAAAATTGCGGATTTGAAGATTATTCATAAAATAGCTTTTTTGGTAATGAATCTCGTTTGCTGCAGATTTTGCATTTGATTATTATAGGTTAATTTTAGCATGAAACTTTTAAATTTGTCTAAAAACCTTGACAAAAATTAAAGTATATACTATAATCATTTTGTCAAACTGAAAAGTTTGATGAACATTAACTTATCTAATGGTAACTTGAGAAAGGGGGATGGTACAGAAGCTATAGTCACCAGGGCGCGGGTCAATTTGACCTGCAATTGCCCTGCGGGACGGTTTGTCTCACGTGACCGAATTAGCCGCTTCTCCCCCCTTTCTCAAATTTTTCGGGATTGGTGATTTGCGTTTGTAGAGAAAGACGGGCTATAGCTGGAGCTGCAGACAGAGGGAAGCCACAATGGGATAACCCAAGTAACGGCTCTGTTTGTGGCGAAAGCCGACCAAGGTCGTTTCTATGCGGAGATGAGACCCATCACGCACGTCGCGACTGGAAACGATCTGCCCCCTTTCTTTTGCACTTCATCAATCCCGCGTTTCTTGGCCTGGGTAAGGGTCGGTAAGAAGGTTCTGTCTCTTTTGTCGGAAGTAGGGCAGATGGCGCGAACCGGCCTATGCACTAAACGCATGGGAGATAAATCCGGCAGAAAGGCTATCTTGCCACCGGTTGTCGACGCTGGTGGAAACACAAGTGACAAGCCGGTTAAGTAGGGGAACCCCCTCCGCCGAGCCGCCTTTCTCGAAAAATTGCTAAAAACTCTCTCCCTTCCCAGGCCAAACTTTTCCTTGCACCTTCTCTGGCGCCGCCCCAAGTGGTGAGACTTCATATAAGTCACCTCCACCACTTGGGGCTTTTTTATTAAAAGAAACTATCACCAGTACTAAGCCAGTGGTAGTTTCTTAGAAATCGCTAAACTTTACTTTTACTAAGATTTTCCTATAATTTAGACGATCGTCCGATTTATGTGAAAATTTAAACCTGGGAATTTGATATTTTTTTAGTTTAGATTCAATTTTCGCTACGATCGTGGGTTATCTTTAAACTTTTGGATTGAAAAATTTAGCTGAAGGTGTTAAAGTATTGATAAAGCGGCGTTAAGGGCGACTGGCTCAATGGCAGAGCGACTGGTTTACATCCAGTAGGTTGTAGGTTCGACTCCTACGTCGCCCACCATACTGAACTTTGACAATAATATGAACCAATGAGATAATTAAAACAAGATGAGTATTGTCAGTTCGAATAAAAGAAAACAAGCTTGGTTTTTAAGGAAAGAAGGAAAAAGTTATAATCAAATAAATACACTTTTAAATATTCCGAAGAGTACATTGTCAACTTGGTTCAAAAATTATCCTTTATCAAGAGTTATTAAAAAACGGAACATTTTAAAAACCAAAATTATTTGGGCAAGAAATATTACGAATTTTAACAAAAAAAGATCGCAAATTTTAAAAGTTGAACATAATAAATTAATTAATAGTTATGCGAAAGAAATTCCGAAATTAAATAAGGAGAGATTATTTTGGATAGGTTTAGGATTATTTTGGGCAGAAGGTGGTAAAAAAGAAAAAAGTGCTGTAAGATTTAGCAATTCAGATCCTAAAATAATTCAGTTAATTATGAGGTTCTTCATAGAAATTTGTAAAATAGATAATTCTGTTTTCAAATTCCGAATTCATTTACATCCAAATATTGAAAAAGAAAAAACGCAAAAATTTTGGGCAAAAATTCTTAAAGCTAAAAAACAACAATTTTATAGACCACAGATTGTTATAAGTAAATCAAGTAAGAAAAAAAGAAAACATAACACTTTACTATATGGAACATTACATATATATATAAAAAAAGTAGAATCGATGAGAAAATTAAAAGGTTGGATTAAGGGTTTATCTTTAAAAATATAATATGCCTAGGTAGCTCAGTGGTAGAGCACATGACTGGTTTTCGGTCCGTCCCGTCGCAAGGCGGGGATGAAAATTGGGTGAATTCGGGGAAACTTCGACAAAATGTCGAACAATCCCGAGCCAAGCTCTGATGGGCTGTGGTATCAGAGAAGGTGTAGAGACTAATAAGTGAGTCCCAACAATAATCTTATATTAGCGCCCAACTCCGACGTTACGTCGGAGATGAGATAGTCCACCTCGTTTTACTCGGTGTAAACTAAGTTTATATTGAGAGAAGAAACGATTAATTGGAAAATCATGGTGTCGTCAGTCCGATTCTGACCCCAGGCACCTTCGGCGCTTCGCGCCGGGTCAATTAGTCAACAGTCACTAGTCATTAGATAAAAATGATAGATTTTAAAAAGCTTATTCAGCCCAGTTTTATTTTCAATTATCAGCCGCAAACATTTACTTTTTTTTGGTATTCAGTTATAATTTTTTCTGCGATGGTATTGTCAGCCGTAACGGTCGCAATTTTTTTAAAAACCCAAGGAAAACCTTACCTTGAAAAATTAAAATCTTCAATTTTTAGCTTGCTTTTATGGACAGGCGGATTTGGTCTGGCGCTGACCTTTTTTCACTGGCAGGCAATTCCCTATTTGTCCATGCGTTTCCTTTTTGAGATTTTGTTTTTAGTTTTTATCGTTTGGCTGATTTTCATTTTGAAATATCTGATTTTTAACTTTAAAAAAGAAAAACAAGATTTCAATCAAAGACAACGTTTTGAAAAATACCTGCCCCGAGCGCAGTCGAGGAGTTTACCTAAAAAGTAAAAATTAAGAAAAAAAATGAAAAAAACAACCAAACAAGTAGATAACACATCCATGGCCCAACTGGTAGAAGAGATGGGTCCTTCTTTAATCCCTTTTCGCGGAGGCGATGTTATTGAAGTAAAAATTTTGGATATTTCCAGAAACAAAATTTTAGTGGATGTGGCGGGTTTGACCATGGGGGTTATTCCGCAGAGAGAATTTTCAACTTTAGTGCCAGAGATGAAAGAGGGTGATAAAGTTTTGGCTTACGTTTTATCAATGGAAAATAATGAGGGCAATGTGGTGCTTTCTTTGCGCCGGGCAGATAGAGAACGAGTTTTTAGAACTTTGGAAGAAAAATTCAAGGAAGGTCAGCCGGTTAGTGTTTATGTGACCAAAATTACCCGCGGGGGCTTAGTGGTAGATTACGGCGGATTGGAAGGATTCACTCCAGTTTCCCAACTTGCCTACAGCCACTTTCCGCGCGGCGCCCATTCAGAGGGTGAAATTATCAGCCGGCTGTCTGGATTGCTTAACCAAACCTTGCAAGTAAAAATTTTGTCATATAACAAACGTTCCAATAAATTGATTTTTTCTGAAAAAGAAGCAACCTTGCAAACGCAGAGCGAGAAAGTCCAACAACTAAAAATTAACACTGTCATAAAGGGGATTATTTCTGGCATCGCCGATTTTGGCCTTTTTATCAATTTAGGCGAATTTGAAGGTTTAGTGCATATTTCGGAAATTGCCTGGGAAAAAGTATCTAATTTGAGAAATATGTTCAAAGTGGGGCAAGAAATTGAAGTGATGATTATCGGAGTTGAAAAAGGCAGGGTTTTTCTGTCAATCAAACGTCTTTTGCCCGATCCTTGGGCGAAAAAAATGGCCAAATATAAAATTGGCGATAAGGTTTCTGGAGAAGTAACCAAATTAACATCTTTTGGCGTGTTTGTGAAAATTGATGAAAGCTTAGACGCTCTTTGTCCTTTGGAAAAAATGGGCAATGGCATTAAAAAACCAAGCGAAATTTTTCAGCTTGACGAACAATATGATTTCCAAATTGAATCAGTTGACTTAAGTAGTCATAAAATAACGCTGTCCCAGGCGAAGGTTAAAACTAAAATAAAAAAGAAGGTGAAGAAAACAAAGTAGTTCATTAACAATCTTTCCAATCAAAAAAGGAGGCAGGGAGCATTGAAGAAAAGAGTAGTTTTGGTTGTATTTGGCGTATTGGTACTAGTGGGTGTGCTGTCAAAGGCGGCATCGGCGGAGTGGTTCAAAGGCATCGTCCATTTTCACTCCAAATATTCTGACGGAACTTATAACCTTGATTCGATTTGGCAAGGTGCTCAAAAGCATAATGTGAAGTTTATTTTTATGACCGAACACGCTGATTGTTTTGGGCAAGGGGTTGGCTGGCATGGCGTGGCCAAAGGTCATCTTCATGACAATAATAATCCTTACGACGATTATATCTCACGCTGCTACTGGCTTTCTGGCAAGGGTTCACCGCTAATGATTGGTGGTTTCGAATTTCCCCTTAAAGATACTTCGTTAAAGTGTCATGCTTTAGTATTGGCTGCGGATAAGGAGCAAGGGGAAAATAGTAAATACTGGTACTTGCCGGAAGCCGGCTACGATGAGATTATGTTTTCATATCAAGTTGCTAAACGGGCGAAAGCTTTAGAGTCCTCTGTGGATTTTGATTTTTCCAAAGATTATATCCCGGTGATTGTTTTAGCCCATCCTTCCTTGTGGAATCCGCCTTTTGATTTTGATAAGTATAAAGAAAAAATATTGACTAATCCGGAAGAGTTGGTCGAGAGTTACCCTGAGTTTGCACCCGTCGCTACTATTGAAACATTCAATGGCAGCTCTGACGAACAAAAAGACCTCGATTTGTATATGAAATTTCTCCAAAATAACCTTCTTGTCGGGGTAACCTGCGGCAACGACAGTCATGGGGTAGACACTGATGGTTATTTTACTTTCATTAACGCAGATAAATTGGCTACTGGCTCTTTGACTTGGGCAATTTCTCGCGGAAATACTTACGCCTCAATTTGGGAAGGACAATTGGAAGGACTATCCTATCAAATTGGCACCGATGAGGCAAGCATCAATACCGTCTACCAAAAGGTAGATTTTAATTTCCGTCTGGTCTATCCGCGACCAATTAATGATTCCAAGACCATTGTTTTGTACCGCGATGGCGTTGAAGTGCCTGATTCGCGCAGAACCATTCCAGTCATACCCTTGGTTACTCGTGAGGTCGAATACTCCTTCACCGATCAAGTAAAGCCCGGCGCTTACAACTATGTCATCTACAGCCCAGGCCAGCTGATTACCTCACCAATCCAAATTTACGTTGATGAAATGTCAGAGGAAGAGAGGAAAGCGCTGGAGGAAAGCTTGAATGAGAATGAGGGGGCGCCAAATGAACCATCAGTGAATATTGTTCTTGGGCAAAATGATCCTTATCAATGGCTGGATGAAAGTTATCCAAAAGACAGACCGAAATATTACACTAATCGTTTTTATTGGCAAAGTTGCGTTTATGCTTATTTATATTTTGCCAATTTGTCTCCCGGGCTTCACACTTGGAAAACCGTCTTTATTCGTCCTGACGGTAGTGTGAGTTGTTCAACGGATGATTCAAAATATATTAACTCCTACGACGAACAATTTTCGGAAGTGATATACTTCAAACCATCTGGTTTTGATTTTGACTGGGTATCGGGCACTTGGCGAATTAAATTTTGGCTTGATGGCGAGTTGGTTCAAACAGTCACCTATGAAAACATCGGCGATGGCTTCAAATGAGTTATTTTTAAGAGGCTGAATACCTTGTAGCTTGCTGCGAGGATGAAGCCTATTTAAAAACAAACTCGCCCCTTTGGGGATACTCCGCAGCTTGCTGCGGAGTAGTTTATTCTCATTTTTCCGGCCGGCGCACTTGCGCCGGCCTTCTTTTTTTGCTAAAATAAGCTTAAAGTTATGCAGATTAAATACTTAGGTAAAGATAATTTCGAAATTAAAGACAAAAAAGCCACAGTTTACACGGGTGAGCCAACCCGTGTCAATGATGTTGAGCTTGCTGGCCCGGGCGAATATGAGATTGCCGGCATTTTCATTGATGGTTTAAACGACGGTATTTACATTTTTAATTTAGAAGAAGTGACCGTGGCACATTTGGGGCAACTCTCGCGCACCTTAACAGATTCTGAAGTTGACAAGATTAACGGTGTGGATATTTTAATGGTGCCAGTTGGCAAAGACAAAGCTTTATCTCCTAAGTTGGCGATTGAGGTGATTAACCAAATTGACCCCAAAATTGTTATTCCAATGGATTTGGGCGCCCTTGACGAATTTTGTAAGATGGAAGGTGTTAGTTTGCCCAAAGAAGCTGTTTTTAAAATTGCCAAAAACGATTTGCCGCAAGAGGAGGAGAGAAAGGTTATTGCTTTATGCCCGCAGACAAAATCCTAAAATATCTTACCTCTGGCGAAAAAATTCTTCTTGTCATCCATAAAAGCCCCGATGGTGACACTATTGCTTCATCTCTTGCTTTATATGCTGTTTTGAAAAAAATGGGCAAAGACGCTGATATTGTTGGCAAAGACGAGATTCCCGCACTTTTTTCTTTCCTACCCAACGCTTGCAAAATTCAAAATGACTTTTTGCAGGGCGACTATGATTTGGTTATTGTTTTAGACTGCGGCGATTTGAAAAGAACAGGCTTTCCTCAAAGATTTTTGCAGTACGCCAAACATAAAAGACATCTTTTAAACATTGACCATCATCCTAAAAATGACCTTCACAAAATTGCCAATTTGAATATTGTTTGTCAGGAAGCATCTTCAACGGCAGAAATACTGTTTGATTTTTTTCAAGAAATAAATATTGACTTTGATAAAAATTTGGCCACGTGCCTTTTAACCGGATTATACACAGATACTGGCGGATTTAAACATTCCAATACGAGTGAAAAAGTTTTAGATATTGCGGGTAAACTTTTGTCGTATGGCGCCAATTTAAAGCAGATTGCTAAAAACATATCTGTGAATAAATCAGTTACTGCCTTGAAATTGTGGGGAATCGCTTTATCTCGAATATGGCAAAATCAACAATACGGTTTGTGCACTTCAGTTATAACGCGGAAAGATTTGCAAGATTGCCGTGCTTGCGAAATTGATATGGCCGGTATTGTCAATTTAATCGGCAGTATTGCCGATACTAAAATAGCCATATTTTTTTCAGAAACTGCCGATGGCAAAGTGCGCGCCTCGTTGCGGACTGAGGATGATAATATTGATATTTCGCAAATTGCCAAGATTTTCGGCGGCGGCGGGCATAAAAAGGCAGCTGGATTTACAGTTGAGGGAAGGTTAAATTATAAAGAAGGTAAATGGCAGGTAATTTGAGCCGGGGTGTCGGAATTGGTAGACGATACGGGCTTAAAACCCGTTGGAGGTAAAACTCCGTGTGGGTTCGAATCCCACCCCCGGCACCAAGCGCTTCGCTAAAGTAAAAAGTAAAAGTTAAAAAGTAAAAACTACAAAAAATCAATCCATTCGGCAAGCTCAGGATTGATGCTGAGTTGAGTCGAAGCATCAATTGGCGGTTTGAATTAGTAAAAGAAAATTTTTTCATATCATTTGTTGCAGAAATTTTTGGGAATTTCTGTTTTTTTTCTTGAATTTACCCAATTTATACTTGACACTTCGACTTTGGTCAGTGTCAATAGTGAGCGATGTCGAACTATTGACAAACCCTCTTTTCTGTGCTATAATTAATTAGTTTTCAGTAAAGATAGTTTTCGCTTGAAACAGGTTTGAACCTTAAAATATCCTCCTAATCTCTTCGTGGGTAGCGTTTTTATGTTTTTCTCGGTAGCGACTTGGTTGAGAAATCTATTTTCTTTGCTAAATCGCTACCGAGACGGTAGCCGCTCGAGGATAACCTTGGGCGAACCCTGAAACAGGAGATGAAAACTATGTTAGAGGCAAAACAGGAAAGGGATTCCAAGCAGAAGTTCTCGCTCGGCTACTCGGTCATGTTTCCGATGGAGATGACTCGGGAAGCTCTTCGACAAATCTTCGGTTGTGACCTTCAATGGGCACAGACCGACATTGTTGCTGAGCCTGTTTTTCAAGCTCGCTCGATGTTCGAGATGTACGAAGAAATGTTGGAGGAAGAATATAGGTGTGTTCTCCACGACGAGGTCGCCCGTATCGTCCACATCAAGACATGGGTTGGTCAAGTCGATGGGAAGTACATCAAGATCGAAAGTCAATGTTGGCTCTATAACAACCAATGTATGTGGGAGCCGGAGATGGCTAAGATTAAGATCGGTGAAGTGACCCATGAGCTCTACTACCAGAAAAAGTGGGAGAACGATCGTTGGGTCTCTACCTGCCGTCTAGAAAAGGCCGAAATTGAGGCCATCTGCGACTAACCCTCTTACCCTCCAAACCCAAAGGGACTTCCAAACGGAAATCCCCCTCTGGTACAGGCCCCGAGCGCTTGCGCGCCGGGGCCCTTTTTTTATCCAAAAATATTTGCTCTCTTAAGAAAAATCTGATAAAATTTAATCAGAAACAGCTACCAAATGAGGGTAAAACCTCGTGTGGGTTCGACTCCCGCCCCCGGCACCAAGCGCTTCGCTAAACTCAATCCTTCGATAAACTCAGGATTGACCCTGGATGAAGTCGAATGGGTCAAAATTAAAAAGTAAAAGTTAAAAACTATGGAGGTAAAAATGGAAGATTTAAAAGGTAAAGTGGCTCTAATTACTGGGGCAAGAAGAGGTATGGGTAGAACCCATGTTTTAGCTTTAGCCAAAAAAGGAGTTAAGGTAATTGTCACTGATATTGATTTGGCTGATTGCCAAAAAGTGGCTGACGAAATTAAATCACAAGGTGGCCAAGCACTTGCTCTAAAATTAGATGTTTCTAAAAAAACGGACGTCGAACAAGTCGTTAAAAAAATTGTTGAACAATTTGGTCGTTTGGATATTTTAATCAACAACGCTGGGATAGCGCAGTTTAAGCCATTTTTACAATTAACAGAGGAAGAATGGGATAGAACATTAGATATCAATCTTAAAGGTCAATTTTTCTGTTCCCAGGCAGCGGCTTTAGTAATGAAGGAAAAAGGTGGAGGAGTAATTGTCAATATTTCTTCAGTGGCCATGGGGCAGCAGGGGATTGGTTTTCCAAATATTGCCCATTATTGCGCCTCCAAAGGTGGAATAGTCGCTTTAACTGAAGCGCTGGCGGTTGAACTTGCCCCTTTTAAAATTCGAGTTAATGCCATTGCCCCAGGCATGATTGAGACACCAATGATTGAACCAGTCAAAAAAGACCCTAAAACGTTGGAGGGGCTATTGGCTAGAGTACCCCTTCATCGAATAGGTAAACCTGAAGAAGTATCAGAATTAGTCTTGTTTTTGGCTTCGGATTCCTCTTCTTATATGACTGGTTCAACGGTGGTTATTGACGGTGGCTGGTTAGCAGGGTAGATTTTAAAGTAAATTTATGAAAAAAACAATAGTTAAAATTAGCATAATTTTTAGTTTTCTGCTGGTGACGGGTTTAATTTTTTATTTTTATTTTCCGCAAATTTGGGGAGAGGCGGTTTATCCACTGAAATACGACGAATACATTTTAAAATATTCCAAGCGTTTTAATATTCGCGCAACTTTGATTGCAGCAGTTATTTTTCAGGAATCGCGCTACAATTCCGATTCGGTTTCGCGCGCGGGTGCCATCGGCTTGATGCAGATTATGCCTGGCACCGGCCGTTCCATAGCTGGAAAATTGGGCGAGCATTTTCAAATCAATATGCTTTATGACCCCGAGACAAACATTCGCTATGGCAGTTGGTATTTGAAAAATTTGTCTGACAAATATGGCGGCAATACTGACTATCTTTTAGCCGCCTACAACGGCGGGCCGGCGGTGGCGGATAGGTGGCTTGCGGCCAGAGGCGCGCCGGCTGGAGAAACAAAAGGTTTTGTGGCTTCTGTTAAAAAAGCAGAAAGCATGTATGTTACACTTTATCCGGTACTTCAAGAAGGACAGGATGTTAACTTAAGGGTGGTAGTGCCTCCCCAGCCGACGCTTTGGGAAAAAGTTAAAAAAGGGTTGTTGTTTTATAAATAAGATATCGCTCGCCGCGCCCAAAAGTTGTCCCCTTTACAGGAGCGCCCTCGCTGCTGCTCGGTCTTCCTGTGCGGTTGCTAGCCAACTTTATGGGCTAGCGGCTCGCTCCTTCGAGTTTTATCTGCGACAAGATTTGCTTTGGTACGGAATCAGCTGTGCCCCTTCGGGGCTACAGGCTCGCTTCTTGGCTATAGCCCACATTGTCCAAAAATTGTCAATTATGCAAAGTAAAATTTTAAGAGAAAAATTTATTAAGTTTTTTCAAAGCAAAGGACATAAACTTTTGCCCGCTTCTTCTTTAATTCCTACAGACCCTTCAGTTTTGTTAACTACGGCGGGAATGCAGCAGTTTAAAGATTGGTTTTCCGGTGAGGTCAAACCGAAATATGGTAAAGTTGTTACGGTTCAACCCTGTTTTCGTACCAGCGATATTGAAGAAGTCGGCGACAACAGCCATCTGACTTTTTTTGAAATGATGGGCAATTTTTCCTTCGGCTATGCTCACCTTGTGCCGAGCCTCGGTGCGAGGCAGGATAAATCCTTCGGCAGTTACTTTAAAAAAGAAGCCATTGATTTAACTTACGAATTTCTGACCAAAGATTTAAAAATTAATGCACAAAGAATCACCGTGACCATTTTCCCGGGCGACAAGAATAAAAATTTGCCTTTAGACAGCGAATCGTTTACGTCAGCCAGGCAAATTTTTGACGATAAGCAAATTTTAATGGGCTCTTCGGAGGATAATTTCTGGGGTCCAACCGGCGATGAAGGCCCATGCGGTCCGACTTTGGAAATTTTTGTTGATGGGATTGAAGTTTGGAATTTAGTTTTTAACCAGTACTATTGCGATAAAAATCGCCGATTAAAACCGCTGGCTTTAAAAGGCGTTGATACGGGAATGGGTTTGGAAAGATTAGCGGCGGTGATGCAGGGGGAAAAAAGCGTTTTTCAAACTGATATTTACTCGCCGATTTTGGCAAAAATTGACAATTTATTAATAGAGAGTAAGAATGTTGATTTGCCGCGCAGCGCCTTGATTTTAGCTGACCACATTCGTGGTATCACTTTTTTGTCGGCCGAGGGAATTTTACCAGCCAACAAACAGCAAGGTTATGTCCTGCGTCGCCTCATCCGCCGCGCTATTTTGCACGGTTTCTTACTGAAACTTAAGAAAGATTTTTTAAAAGAATTAGCGCAAGTAGTTATTGCGCAATTAGGTGAATTTTATCCTAATTTGGTTAAAAATAAAGAGCAAATTATATCAGTGCTGGCGGGCGAGGAGGACAGATTTTTGAAAACATTGCAGAGAGGATTGGCAGAATTTGAAAAAATCAAAAACAAATCGCAAAAAGATAAAATTATTTCTGGCGCCGCTGCTTTCAAACTTGCGGATACTTTTGGTTTTCCGATAGAACTTACTGAAGAGCTGGCGCAAAAAGATAATTTCAAAGTTGCCAGAGAAGATTTTGCAAAAGCAATGGAGATGCAACGAGAAGTTGCCAGAAAGTCCCAAAAAGTTTCCAGCGGCTCGGCCAACCCAAAACTGCACACTGCCTGCCATCTGCTCCATCAAGCTTTACGCGAAGTTTTAGGGCCGCATGCAAAACAAGCGGGACAAGATGTTACTGGTGAGGTTTTGCGTTTTGATTTTACTCACCCGCAAGAACTAACTGATGAACAACTACGCAAAATAGAACAAATAGTTAATCAAAAAATTAAGGATAAGTTGACGGTCACAAGCAAATTGACGACCGTCAGCCAAGCAAAAAAAGAAGGCGCTATAGCGCTGTTTGAGCAAAAATATGCTGATAAAGTGACTTTATACGATATCGGCGGCTATTCCAAAGAACTCTGCGCTGGCCCTCATGTCAAAAATACTGGAGAACTCGGTCATTTTAAAATTCTATCTGAAAAATCCGCCGCCTCCGGAGTAAGAAGAATTAAAGCCCGCCTTCACTAAAGTTACGGCGGGTAAGCCAAAGTGGACTAAATTTTAGATAAAAAATGGCCCCCCGCAGCGAATGCATTGGGGGGCCTTTGGGGTAGAAGGAGATGTTGAAGGAGTTGGGCTAGGCGACGAATGTTGCTTTGGGTTTGCCGTTTTCTGCCTCTTTGAAGGCGACAGACGTGGCCGTCTGGCCGATGTATTGGGCCTTATCCACCTCCAGACCTTTGGATTCCCAGACGAGACTAACCTGCAGCCTCGTTCCGCCCTCCCAGCCTTCCTTTACTCTGTTACGGAAGAGGAAAGCCTCATGGACGGCCGCCAGCCTCTCTTCTGGGTCGTCAGGAAGAATCCAATCAATCCCGACGACCTGCATGGCTTCCATGATCTTGATCTTGTCCGGCTCGTCAAGCCGGAGATAGGCGTCTCCCCACTTGCTGAACAACGGCATGATAGTTCCGAAGAAAGTGCCTGGAAGCCGTTTGAAGCCTGGCAACTTTTTGCCGTTTCCGCGACGTGGCCGTGCGGACTTTGCAGGGTTGAAGAGGATATTTTCGCCCTCCATCCGTTCCTCGCTGACCTGGTTATTTGGGACGACGACGCCTTCAGTGTTTGGCAAAACTACGAAATCTGTGGCTTGCCAACCCTTACCTTCGCCATCGACGTGTTGGGGAGTGTACTCCACCGACTGTCCGGGCGCAAGACATACAAACCCTTTGGGCCGGCAGGCCATTTTCCAGTGGATGAAGACACCCTTGTCTTCAGGAAGGGGGTGGCCATGTTTGTCGAAGTACTCGCGGGCTTCCGGTGAGGCCTTAACGTAGCCAAAGCCGTGTTCCCCCCACCAGAGCACCGTCCCGGCAATCCTTACTACTTCTGTTTCTGTTGTTAATGCCGCCATTTTTTCATCTCCTTATATTTGGCGGTGCTATCTGAGGAATCAGCTTGTCGGCCTATCCTCAAAACATAATATCATAGCACAAACCAAATAAAATGTCAAGCCCCGAAAATTCGCTAAAGGCGGATCAGCCTCATGCTGAAAATCCCAAGCACCAAGCACCAAATTACAAACAATATCTAATGACCAAAATTCTAATGACCGAAACAAGTTTGGAATTTGGAATTTGAGATTGAAAATTTGTTTGTGATTTGTAATTTGTAATTTTAAAAATGAGGTCAATTTATCCTATCCGTCACCAATGTATCTTAGCCGGCGCAGAATTTTAGGTAAAAAGTCCTGTGGGAAATTTGCCTACAATAGACAAAATTATTAATTTTATCGGATTTCATCTGTGTTATAATAAAGCAAAGGCATTTATGGGTTTTTTTGATTTTCTTAAAAGTAAAAAAATAGAGGACCGTTTTGCCATTTCTTTGGATATTGGCACTGAATTTGTTAAAGCATTAATTTTTGAAGTAGAAAAAGATAAAGCCAAAGTTTTAGGCGTGGGCAGATACCGCCAAAAGCTTTCGGATATGCAAGGCGGGATGGTAACAGATATTTCAGGAGTAATTCAAAACTGTCAGGCCGCGATTGAAATTGCCGGCAAACAGGCAAAAATTATTCCCCGACAGGTGATTGTCGGCATCGCGGGTGAACTAGTTAAAGGTATGACGACGCGTATAAAATATATTCGTGAAAATTCCAAAATCAATATTTCTATGCCAGAGTTGAAAGAAGTAATTTCCAAGGTGCAAAAAGTCGCCTTTGACAAGGCGCGCTCGGTGCTAGCTTGGGAGACAGGCCGGTCGGAAATTGATGTAAAATTGGTTAACGCGGCTGTGGTGGATGTTAAAATTGACGGCTATAAAGTAACTAATCCCTTGGGTTTTCAAGGCAAAGAAATTGAGGTGGGAGTTTACAGCGCTTTTGCGCCGATTGTGCATTTGGGCGCTTTGCAAACTATTGCGGAAGCGCTGGATTTGGATTTGCTTTCAGTCGTTGCCGAACCATACGCAGTGGCCAGATGTTTAGCCAACGCCACCACTTCAGATTTCTCCGCTATTTTTATTGATATGGGGGGCGGCACATCTGATATTGCTTTAGTGCGCCAAGGCGGTCTGGAAGGAACAAAAATGTTTGCCCTCGGCGGTCGGGCTTTTACCAAACGGCTGGCCGAGGTTTTCTATTTGTCTTTTGGAGAAGCTGAAGAAGTCAAACTTAATTATTCAACTGGCAAAATGCAAGAGCAGGCAAAAATTGCCAAAGTCAAGCAAGCACTTTTTTCAGATTGCCAAGTTTGGCTTTCTGCCGTAGAATTAACTTTGGAAGAATTTGGGGAAGAACTTTTGCCGACTAAAATACTGCTGTGCGGCGGCGGAAGCTCCCTGCCCGATATTGCACAAGTTTTGGAAAATTCCTCCTGGTACGCTAATTTGCCTTTTCCCAAAAAGCCGCAGATATTATTTATCAAGCCGACAGATGTAACCAGCGTTGTGGACACAACGGGAAAACTTAAACAATTGCAAGATGTCACGCCCATGGCCCTGGCTAACTTAGCCATTTCCTTGGTCGGACAGGAAACAATTTTTGACAGCATTTTATCAAAATTAATTAATTCGGTCAAAACTTAAAGAATAATATGCCCAATACCATTTATATTGAACCAGACGAAGAAATCACATCGGTCATTGATAAACTAACGAGCGCCGCCAGCGCGCAAGTAATATTGGTGGTGCCGAAAGAAGCCACTATTTTACAGGGTTTAGTCAATCTGAAACTTTTGAAAATGGAGGCCAAAAAATTAAGCAAAGAAATTGCTATTGTCACCTCTGATAAAGTCGGCCGCAATCTACTGACGCAAATTGATATTCCGGTTTTTGACAATATTAAAAGCGCCGAGCCGGTTATTTTGCCCCAGCGGCCCCAGCCGGCAGCCCAGGAAGAAATTGTAATTGACAATTCCAAGCCGGAAGCTTTGCCCAAAGATGTGAAAATTCATCATTTCCAGGAAAGACAAATGCCGGAGCCCAAGCCTGTAGTCGAAGTGATGCCAGCGGCTAAAGCGGGTGAAAAACCTCTTTCTAAAAACAAGTCAAAATTAATTATAGAGATAGTGGCCACCGGCGTTATCCTAATTTTAATTGCTTTGGGTCTCTTTGCTTTTCTGCCATACACTGTCTTGAATATAAAAGTTTCAGTCAAGCCATTTGAGAAAGAAGTGGCAGTGACTTTGGACAAAAACGCGGCCGGCGTCTCCATTGATAGTGCCACAGCGCCTGCCAGCTTAATTGCCAAAGAACTTGAGCAATCAAAAGATTTTCAAGCCACCGGCAAAAAAGAAGTGGGGCAGAAAGCCAAAGGCACAATTACCATTAGCAATAAAACCGGCGAGCCCGTTTCACTGGGTTCGTCTTCAAAAGTCAAGGCGGCCAGCGGTTTGATTTTTGTAACTTCTTCAGCAGTTAATGTGCCCGCCGCCACGGCAAAAATTGACAGTTCCGGCAACGTCAGTGTCACCGCCGGCAAAGCAGATGTTGTCGTTGAGGCCTCTGAACCGGGCACCAAGTACAATTTAGGACCAACTTCTTTCACAATTTTAGATATTTCCGCTGCCAAACAAGCCAATGTTTTTGGTCAGTCATCAGCGTCTTTGGCCGGCGGCACCACAGAGCAAATAACCATTGTCAGCTCTGACGACATTGAAAATGCTAAAAAGAGTTTGCAAAATGATATTTTTAATGCGCTCAAGGATGCGATTAAAAATGAGAATCCTAATTTGCAGATTTTAGAGGATGTTTTTTCTCAAGATGTGGAGAGTTTTCAGTCAAGCGTTCCCAGCGGCACCCAAACAGATAATTTTAAAGCAACGATGAAGTCCAAGGCCAAAGCGCTAGCTTTTGAGGAAAAAGATTTCCGCCAAGTGGTGATGGAAAAAGCCAAAGTTGATATTCCAGCTGATTCAATGATGGTTGTTTCTGCTCAAGATGAAATTACTACAACTTTAAAAAGCAAAGATATAGAAGCAGGTCAGATGACAGTAGCTGGAAAGCTTTTGAGCAAAATTGGACCCAAAATTGACACAGAAAAAATAAGAGCGCAAGCGGTCAATAAAACATTTTCCAACCTTGCGCCGCAAATCAAATCGGTCGCCGGAGTTGAAGATGTTAAAATACAAACTATGCCCGAAAATTGGCTAAAAAGAACGCCTTTGCTAAAATATAATATCAAGGTGAAATTGGAGTATGACTAATGAGTTTTTTAGGCTTAGATGTTGGCGATAAAAAAATTGGTGTTGCTATTTCTCATTCGGAAGTTTTAGCCAATGAATATGCCACATTGGAAAATAATCCGGAGATTTTTGAGCAAATTTCCAAGATTTGTCAGAGTGAAAACATGGAAAAAATTGTTGTCGGCCTGCCAATTTCTGCTTCCGGTGAGGATTCTGCACAAGCAAAAAAAACCCGCCAGTTTGCTAAAAATTTGCAAGGCAAGATTGACCTGCCGGTGATTTTGGAAAATGAAACTTTAACTACTATGGAGGCCGAACAAATATTATGCGATGAAGGACTGACAGTCGCGCAAGCCAAAGAAAGAGTTGACCAACTGTCGGCCAAGCTGATTTTACAGCAGTTTTTAGAATCACAGCAGGAGCAAAAAAATCGGGATTTAGAGGAAAAAATCTAAACGATTAATGTTTAAAAAAATATTAATATTAATTTTAATTATATTTTTTTCTGCGGCGGTAGGGCTCTCTTTTTTTATTTTACAGGAAGTTAAAGCTCCTTCAAGCGCTAACTATACGGCTGTTAATTTTGAAGCAAAAAGCGGAGAGCACGCAACAGTCATTGCTAAAAATTTGGAGAAAAACGGCCTTATTTCTTCTTGGTGGGTTTTTGCGGTCTATGCGGCAGTCAAGGGCAACAATGCCAAAATGAAAGCCGGCGAATATCAATTTTCGCCATCGCAGAATATGAAGGAAATTTTAAATATTTTGGTCTCGGGCAAAGTTTCCGAATATCAAATTACCATTCCCGAAGGATGGAGCAACAACCAGATTGCTGAACTTCTGGCCAAGCAGAAAATTGTTAAAGCGGCAGATTTTATGGCGCAGGCCAAAGATTTGGAGGGTTATCTTTTTCCTGACACCTACAAACTTAAACCGGATTCAACCTCATCGGAAATAATTATCAAAATGAAAGAAAATTTTGAGAACAAGACAAAAGGGCTGTATTTGACTAAAGATAGTTTAATTTTAGCCTCCATTATTGAGCGGGAAGCTAAACATGATGAAGACCGGCCCAAAATCGCCGCTGTTTTTCAAAATCGTCTGGCCAAAAATATGAAGCTGGAAGCTGATCCAACCGTTCAATATGCCAAAGGCAGTTGGGATAAAATTACAGCTGCTGACTTGAAAATCAATTCTCCATACAATACCTACGAAAATCCGGGTTTGCCGCCGACGCCCATTTGCAATCCGGGTTTAAAAAGCATCCAGGCCGCTTTAAATCCCGCCAACGTGCCCTATTTATATTTTTTCAATCTTAAAGACGGTTCAGCAATTTATTCGCAAACTAAGGAAGAACACAATTTACGCCTTAAAGAGCACCAGGACGATATCAATAATTAATTTTCAAAACATCGGACATTCAATCTCTTTTTGTATTGACTAAAATCAATTGCTGCGCTATCTTTCAAATGGTAGGATATGTGAGTAAAAATGTTTGACCGGATTTTTGGATTACTGTCTCATGATATCGGTATTGATTTAGGCACGGCTAATAGCCTTGTGTATGTCAAAGGCAAGGGTATTGTTATTAATGAGCCGTCTGTTGTTGCTATAAATCAGAAAAATAAACAAATATTGGCGATAGGGGAAGAAGCCAGAAAGATGGTCGGCCGCACGCCCTCTCATATTGTTGCCGTGCGTCCTTTAGTGGATGGCGTGGTTTCCGATTTTGAAGTAACCGAACAAATGCTGAAATATTTTATCAGCAAAGTCCATAAAGAGCGTTTTTCATTAATTCCCCGGCCGCGAGTGGTCATCGGCATACCATATGGTGTGACTGAAGTTGAACGCCGCGCGGTGGAGGAGGCCGCCACCAACGCGGGCGCGCGGGAAGTATTTTTGATAGAGGAGCCGCTGGCATCGGCCATCGGCGCGCGGTTGCCCATTCAAGAAGCGACCGGCAGTATGATTGTTGACATCGGAGGCGGCACGACTGAAGTAGCTGTCATTTCGCTGGGCGGCGTGGTTACTTCCCGTTCCAACCGAATTGCTGGCGCTGAGATGGATCAGGATATTATTAATTACGCTCGTGACAATTTTAATCTGCTTTTAGGCCAGCGCACTGCCGAAGAAATTAAAATTACCATTGGTTCGGCCATTCCCTTCGCTGAAAGAAAAGAAACACCGATGCGCGGACGCGATTTAGTGACTGGGCTGCCGAAAGAAATCAAAGTTAATGATGAACAAATCCGTCAGGCCTTGTCAAAATCACTGCGCAATATTATCGAAGCAGTGAAAGCTACTATTGAAGAAACTCCGCCCGAATTAGTGGCTGATATTTTGGACCGCGGCATAGTGCTGTCCGGCGGCGGCGCCCTTTTGAAAGGATTGGACAAACTGTTAAGCGAGGCCACTTCAACCAAGGTTTTTATTGCTGACGACCCTCTGACCTGCATGGTTCGCGGCGCTGGCATTGTCTTGGAAGATTTAGATTCTTTGAAGGAAGTGCTGCTGCCAACCTCATTTGTCAAATAAACTACTCCGTAGCAAGCGATAGGGTATTTATTCTCTTGAAAATAAATGTTTAAATTACAATATTTAGTTTTGATACTTTTAATAGCGCTTATCGGCTTTTTCCTGTCTTTAAAAGGCTGGCTTTCGCCGGTAAGAAATTTGACCTTGTCGGCAATCTCTCCTTTTACCATGGGCATCGACAATTCAGTTGGCAGTGTGCGGGATTTTTTTAAATCAATTTTAGATGTTAAAAATTTGGCAATTGAAAATAAAAAATTAAATGATGACAAACTTAATTTCCAATCGCAGCTGTCTCATCTGCAGGATGTCCAACGGGAAAATCAAATTCTTAAAGAAGAGCTGGGTTTTGCCAAAAAACAAAATTTGCAGTTGGTTCCTTCACAAATTATCAATCGTACTTCTTACAGCTCGTCCAGCGTTTTAACAATTAACAGAGGTGAGATTGATGGCGTATATGACGGTTGCGCTGTTTTGTCATCAGGATTTTTAGTTGGGCAGGTGATGAACGCCTCCAAGACCTACGCCGACATTTTGATCGTGGCTGATGTCAATTCTAAAATTCCAGTGGTGCTTTCACGCTCAAGGGGAACAGGTATTCTGCATGGCGGATTAGAAGGGCTGATTATTGATGATATCCCGCTGGATGCGCCAGTGGAGAAAGATGAAGATGTGCTGACTTCCGGTTTGGGTGGGCAGCTGCCAGCCGGCTTGCCCGTGGGTAAGGTAACCGATATTCTGCCTTCCAAGGGTGAAATTTTCAAAAAAGTCAAAGTAGAAACTGCTCTATCATTTTCGCGTTTAGAAATAGTTTTTGTGGTAAAAAAATGAAATATTTTTTAAATATTTTAGCGATTATAATTTGCGTCATTTTACAGCTAGCGCTGCTGTCTCATTTAACCATTGCCAATGCCTCATTAAATTTAATTTTAATTGTGATGCTTTGCTTCGTTTTTGTTTCCAATTTCCCCATTGCTTTGTTGTGGGCTGGGCTTACTGGCCTAATTTTGGATTTAGTTTCCCCTTACTATTTTGGTCTTTATACGATAGAATTGGTGTTCATTTTTCTAATTAGCGCTTATTTGGTTTTTAAAATTTTCCACCGCCCAAATTTTCTGGTCGCCTTCGGTTTCTTGTTTGTTTTTTCAATTATTTTTGACATTGCTTTTGGGCTGCTGACTGAGCATGCTTTTAGCGTTCTATTTTTTACCGATGCTCTTTATAACGGTGCCGTTGGGCTGATAATTTATTTTCTGTTGAGGCGCTACTTACCCACTGAAGAAAAAATTAAAGTTGAAAAATGAAAAATATTTTTGGCAATTTCGGTTCTTTTGGTAAGGTTAAAACCCAAAGTGATGATTACATGTATATCTTAGAGCCGGAGGAAGGAACTTCGCCGCTGGAGCAAGAGAAAGACAAGAAAAATCTTTTACCCTTTTTTGCTATCTGCTTGGTTATTTTTTTGGCTTTAACAGGACGTCTTTTACAATTGCAGATTTCTCAAGGTTTGGCCAATCGTTATTTGGCGGAAGGCAACCGCATCCGCTTTAAAATTATATCTGCTCCAAGAGGTGAAATATTAGATTCTAAAGGTAAAATTTTGGCCTCCAACCACCCGGCTTATAATTTGGAAATTTATCCAACCGATCTGCCTTCAGACAAGCAGCAAAGGCTTCAGTTTTATCAAGAAATTTCTCAAATTACCCAAATTCCCATTGATGATTTGAAGAAAGCTGAAAGCGAAAAAGAGAAACTTCAGCCCTATATTTTGCGGGAAAATCTTGACCGTGATACGGCCATGCTTTGGGAAGTTCAGCTTAAAAATTTGCCCGTCACCATTACCAAAACTCCCCAGCGTTACTATTACAATTTGCCAACGTTATCCCACTTTATTGGTTATGTTGGCAAAATCACCGAGGAGCAGTTAGAGCAAAATAACGAATATAATTTTCAAAGTGTGGTGGGTCAGACAGGTTTGGAAAAAAGCTATAAAAACCAATTAAAAGGTACAGATGGCAGACAGGGACTTGAGGTCAACGCTAAAGGGCAGATAAAACGAACTTTGACTACCATTCCTGCCGTAACCGGTTCAAGTTTAATGCTATCGGTTGATTTGGATTTGCAGAAGTTTATTACTGATGATTTGCAAAAGGCGCTGGACGAGCTTGGCATTCAACAGGGGGTGGTGGTGGCAGCAAATCCCAAAACCGGCGAGATTTTGAGCATGGTATCATTGCCGGCTTTTGACAACAACCTTTTTGTAACATCAGGCAATAATGAACAAATTACCAAGATAATGTCTGACCAAAACAAGCCGTTAATTAACCGCGCCACTTCCGGCGTTTATCCGTTTGGCTCAACTATTAAACCATTTATTGCTTCAGCCGGTCTGCAGGAAAAAATTATAACTACCTCTACAACAATTCAAGACCCGGGCGAAATTCGCGTTGGACAATGGGTTTTCCCCGACTGGAAGGTACACGGTACAGTTGATGTTTATAAAGCCATTGCGGAATCTTGTAATGTTTTTTTCTATTCTGTCGGCGGCGGCTGGCAGAATATTAAAGGTTTAGGTATTGATAAAATTAAGCAGTATCTGACATATTTTGGTTTTGGTTCTAAAACTGGAATTGACATTCCGTCAGACGCGGAAGGCCTGGTGCCATCTCCCGACTGGAAGAAAAAAGTTAAAAATGAATCGTGGTATATTGGTGACACTTATCATGTGTCTATCGGGCAGGGTGATGTCTTAGTTACGCCCCTGCAATTGCTCAATGGCGTCTCTGCAATCGCCAACGGCGGCTCACTTTTAAAACCGCATTTTGTTTGGAAAATTTTAGACAAAGACGGTAAAGTTTTGCAGGAATTTCAGAGAGAAGTAGTTCGTGAAAACTTTGTTTCTAAGGAAAATATTGAGGTGGTCAGAGAAGGCATGCATCAAGCTACTACCGAGGGTTCAGCCAGGCAACTGGGTAATTTGCCAGTTGCCGTAGCCGCCAAAACAGGTACAGCCCAGTTCGGTAATGAAGGCAAAACCCATGCTTGGATAACCGCCTTTGCACCTTTTGAAGATCCGCAAATCGCCATAGTTGTACTGGTTGAAGGCGGCGGCGAAGGCAATTCCACCGCTCAGCCGATTGCCAAAGATATTTTGCAATATTACTTTTCGCGGTAAAAGATAAAATGGGGGACCAAAGCCAAAGGGGACGGTTCTCTTTTACTCTTTAGTTTCAAAAAATCTGTAAATAACTTACAATTAAACTACGCCAAGGCCGCCAAGATTACTAATATCATTTAAATCACTATTTTTTTGATTTGAAAGATATTTTGAGAACCGTCCCCACTACCCACTCTTGCACAAAGTGTTGACTTTCTTTTCAAGATATGATAGATTTATTTGTTGAGCGTAACTTGACAATTTAACGTTTTGAAAAAAGGAGATGAGGTGATTGCCGACAAAACTGATCCTTAGTAATGCCAGCTGTTGTTTTCACGACCCAACAAGTTTTTTCCTGGCTGCAGATCTAAATTATGATGGTTTGGAGATTTGTCCAAAGGCGAAAACCACATACCAGCTGTTAGCGCGACTAAGCCATCGTTTTAATATCCCAGTTTGCTCCTTTCATGTTCCCTGGTGGACCAGTTATGGCTATCAATGGTGGATGGTTTCGGGGAACAAAGAAGAAAAAAGGGAAACTAAAATCTGGAAAAGAGTTCTTGGGGTTGTGGAGAATAGTCCGGTTTTCAATCTGGCCAGGCGATTTGGCGTACCGATTATCATTCACCCAGGAGTGGTTTACGAATTAAAAGAATTAGGCCGGTTGGAACTTTTGAAAGGTTTAGAAATTCGGCTTGAAATGAATACCATTAAACACCCACTCACTCCTCATGGTGATGATGGATTGCAGGCAGTCATAGATGCTAGCCAAATGCTTAAAAGTGCAAATTTTTTGGTTAAGGGCGTGATTGACTGTGAGCATCTGGCTTTGGAGTTCGGTTGGAGAGGAAAAGGAGACTTTATTCAAAATATTCTCCAGCCAACGATTAAAAAAATACGCGAAGCCGGCATAGAAGTGGCGGAGGCACATATTTGTGATTATGACCCCAAGGTCAAAAGTCTAAAACGAGGGGGTCATTTAGTCCCGGGAACAGGTTCCATGCAACTGATAGACACTATTCCTTATCTGCTCTCCGAATTTCCTAATCTTGATTTGACGGTTGAAGTGGCTCCTTGGTCGATAAAAGAATTCTTGCTGATTTTCTTAGGGTTGGGCAAGAGAAGAGCCCGACCAAGTATTCATCAAAGTGCCGATTTCATCCGGCAACTGGTTTGAAATTTTTCAGGGGGTGGTTCGATGAACCACCCCTTTTTGTTTAATGCTTCGATACCACATTCACTATAAAAAGATTTTATCTTGGCCTCTTGACCCGCTACAATTCCTTCCTGCTTATTGAATTACATTCAATCACGCAGGAGCGTCATGTACGGGGTCTGCGCCCCGCATCATCACTCGAAATGGAACACGGATGAATAATCAGAGTGAAATACTCGAGTGATTGATGCTGGGGCTTGACAAAATTAGAAAATGTTTTAAAATATATTTAAATACATTTTCGGTGATGTTTTAAGGATTAGAATGGTTCAAGAATATATTGTCACTACTGAAGGTTTAGAAAAAATTAAAAAAGAACTTTCTTTTCTTAAAGAGCATAAAAGAAAAGAAGTCATTGAGCGCATCCAAAAATCGCGCGAATTTGGCGATATCTCCGAAAATTCGGAATATGAAGAAGCTAAAAATGAACAAGCTTTTATTGAAGGCAGAATTCAAGAATTGGAAGATATCATCAAACATGCCAAAGTTGTAACAGCCGCTTGTCACAACGGCGTGATTTGTATCGGCAGTAAAGTCGCAGTAAATATTGAAAGCGAAAATTCCACCTTCCAAATTGTCGGCGCTTCTGAAGGCAACCCCTCTCAAGGCAAAATCTCGGCCGACTCCCCTCTGGGTAAAGCCCTATTAGGCAAAAAAACAGGTGATGAAGTTGAAGTGGTTACCTCTGAAGGCAAATTAGAATACAAAATCTTGAAAATCGAGTAATGTGAGAAAAAGATTTTAAAATTTTAATCAAAAAAGAAGCTTGAAAAAAGCTTCTTTTTTGCTATTATTAAATAGCAATGGAAAAATTTTGGGTCGACCAGATTGTTGAAGAAATATTAAAAGTTAAAAAAGCTAATTTTAATATCGCCACCGGCATTACTCCTTCAGGTCCCATCCACATCGGCAACATGAGAGAAGTCATTACTGCCGATATAATTTTTAAAATTTTACAAGCAAAAAAGCATCAGCCGACACTTTTCTACATAGCCGATGATCTCGATCCCTTGCGCAAACTATATCCATTTTTACCAAAAGAATTTGAAAAATATATTGGGATGCCGCTGTGCAACATTCCCTGCCCTTGCGCCAAGCATGAAAATTATGCCCAACATTTTTTAAAACCATTTTTTGCATCCGTCAAAGCTCTCGATATCCCATTGCAAATATATTATTCTTCTAAACTCTATAAAGACGGCAAAATGACGGACGTCATCGAAGAAGCGCTGAAAAATACCACAAAAATCGTCGACATTTTATCTAAAGTGACCGGCAGGAAAATGCCGGCCGGCTGGTCGCCGTACAATCCGATATGCGACAAATGCGGCAAAATTACCGGCACAAAAGTTTTGAATTTTGACCTTGATCAAAAACTGGTTTTTTATGAGTGTTCCTGCAGCCACAGGGGTCAGGCGAATTTTGCAAAAGGCGAGGGGAAGTTATCCTGGCGTGTGGACTGGCCGGCGCGCTGGAAAGTTTTGGACATTAAAATTGAACCGATGGGTAAAGACCACGCCGCCGCCGGCGGCTCGTGGGATTCGGGCGAAATTTTGAGCAAGGAAATTTTCCACTTCCCCACTCCCTACCCAATATTTTTTGAATGGGTTCACTTGAAAGGCAAAGGCGCAATGTCCTCGTCGCAGAACATTGCTTTCGAAGCGGCTGAAATGCTGAAAGTAGCTTCGCCGGAAATCTTACGCTATTTATTTGTCCGCTCCAAACCCAGCAGACACATTGATTTCGATCCCAAAGATGGACTGCCAAATTTAATTGAAGAATACGCTAGTCTGCAAAAGAAAGCTAAAACCACTGTCGAAAAAAGAGCCATGCAGCTATCGCAGATTTCCCAACAGGCCGCACTCATCCTTCCCTTGAATCATCTGACAACGGTCATCCAGGCATCAGCTGGCAACTTTGCCGAAACTAAAAGATTACTTAAACAAAGTGGACATCAGGAAATTATAAAAAACGAAACCGTGCTGAAAGAGCAAATTGCAAGAGCAAATTATTGGCTGGAAAATTATGCCGATGAAAAAATGAAATTTGTGATACAAAAGACCGTGCCGCAAAACATCAAGTTTAGTAAGGGACAACAAGAACTCTTGAAGAAAATTGCGGATTATTTGAAAAAACAAAAAATCGAATCGGACAAATTGCATAATTTCATTTATGAAACAGGCAGGCAATTAGGACTGTCGCCAAAAGAAACTTTCCAGCCATTTTATCAGGCAATTTTAGCAAAAGATTTCGGACCAAAACTAGGTTGGTTTTTAGCCCTTTTGCCAAAGGATTTTGTGCTCAAAAGGTTGCAAGAGGTCCCCAGATAAAAGATTAATAGAAATAAAAAGGTACAAAAATAACTTTAAAATATGATTGAAATATAATCACGCGTAATGTTGTACGTATTTTCGTAATTTCCAAATTTTAATTTTTAATTTTTTTTAATTATAAATTATAAATCGCATATCATTGCTGCAGCAATGATATGCGACCAACAAGAAATGACTAAAAAAAGAAAAAAGACGATTAGTTACCAAACAACTTCTAAGATGGTTATTGAAGGTTGGTGGAATCACAACTATATCTTTGCTCAATCCCCAACTGCCATACCTTCTCTTGAAAAGCTATCTGGGAAAGCAATCAAAACTGAAAGAAAGATTAATACGTTTAAAAGAAAGAGGATGGATTAAAGTCAAACCAAAAGCCGATGGTTTTTGAAGTCAGATTAGTTGAAAATGGGAAGATTAAAGCCTTAAGATATGAATTGGGTGATCTACAAATTGAAACTCCTACTAGTTGGGATGGCAAATGGCGTGTAGTCGTTTTTGATATTCCAGATAAAAAGAAGGTTACGCGCGAAGTGCTGCGAGCTAAATTGAGACACTTAGGTTTCTTTAAGTTGCAAGAGAATGTTTTCATCCATCCTTATGAATGCAGGAAGGAAATTGAAATAATTAAAGAAGCTTTTGAAATTTGGCCTTACGTTAACTTCATGGTTGTCGAAGAGATCGATCAATTGGAGGAGTTAAAAGAGAAATTCCAATTGTGATGTACAAACCAGTTTTTTTATTTGAATAGAATTTGAATAGAGTGTATAAAACTTGATCTAAAAAACAACCCGAAAACAAAGACACAGAATTGACAAATCGCATAAAAAAGCTCCAGCATATGTATGCGATGCGTGAGGGAAAAATTAGAGATATAAAGGGTGTTGACTTTTTGTAATCAACGTGCTACAATCTATTCATCAAGCGTTGCTTGAGTACCAAAAGGTCAGGTGAAGACCTAAAAATGCAAGGAGGATTACTGTGAAAAAGGAGATATCTATAGATCAAGCATTTCATGTTGCAAGAATGATTGCAGAAGCAGTCTTGCAATCAGATATCCCTGCCGCAGCGCTTCAGTGCGTGATAATAAGCAGACCAAGCGAATTGTGTGTAGGTACGATTAACCTTATTAGAGATTTGGTTCCAGCTGATCTCCTCACCGTTTTTCCTGTTCAGCCCGGCACACAAAAGTCGTCCTAGGCAAATCTCCAAACAGGACTGAGCAGACCTACTGCTTCCGCCATGTCGAAAGACCTCTGGCGGTTTTTTTATTTTCGTTTGAGAAAAAACGGAGGCGGTGATATAATAAACCAAAAGTAAATAATTTTTATGGAGCTAAAATGCTTGACATAAAATTTGTTCGTGAAAATTTGGTAAAAGTTAAAAAAGCGCTGGCCAAAAGGCAGACAAATTTTGATTTAGAAAAAGTAGTGAAACTGGATGACGAGCGCCGGGCCTTGCAAAACCGCGTGGAAACATTGCGGGCGCAGCAAAATCAATTGGCTAAAGAAGGTAAATCCGCCGGCCGGCGGACTGATGAGGCGGTCAAAGTCAAGCAAATGCTTAAAGATTTAGAACCGCAACTTGCCCAGGCGCAGGAGGCATTTAAAATTGAAGCGGTCAAAGTGCCTAATATTCCTTTGCCCGATGTGCCGGAAGGCGAAGATGCCAGCAAAAATGTGGTTGTCAAAAAAGTTGGCGAGATAAAATTAAAAGAAGGAAAAGAACATTTTGAAATCGGCAAAGATTTAGATCTCATTGATATCGACCGCGCCGCCAAAGTTTCCGGCAGCCGTTTTTATTATTTAAAAAACCAAGCGGCTGAACTGGAATTTGCGCTTATAAAATACGCTTTGGATATTGTCAAAAAAGAAGGCTTCCAGCTCATGATTCCCCCCATTTTCATCAAGGAAGATATAGCTTGGGGCTCGGGCCATTTTGAGGCGCCCAATGACGATGCTTATCATATGAGAAGTGATGATTTGGTGGCGGTCGGCACATCCGAGCAGTCAATTTTGCCCTATTTTGCCGACGAGATAATTACCGATTTGCCGCAGCGTTTTGTTGGTTTTTCAACTTGTCTGCGCCGCGAAGCCGGCAGCTACGGCAAAGATGTGAAAGGAATTTTCCGCGTCCATCAGTTTGATAAATTGGAAATGTTTTCTTTTTGCAAGCCGGAGGATTCACAAAAAGAGCACGATTTAATTGTGGCGCTTGAGGAAAAAATTATGCAGGGTTTGGGATTACCTTATCAGGTGGTAAAATTGTGTGGCGGCGATTTAGGTCTGCCTTCGGCTAAGACAATTGACATTGAAACTTGGCTGCCAGGCCAGGGAAAATACCGCGAGACCCATTCCTCATCAAACTGCACCGATTTTCAAGCCAGACGCTTGAATATTAGGTATAAATCTCAAATCTCACCTCTCAAGTCTCAAATCTCATACGTTCACACTTTGAATGGTACTGCCGTTGCCATCGGCCGCACACTAATTGCCATTTTGGAAAATTATCAGTTCTTCGACAAAGCTCAGAATAAACTTGTGGTCAAAGTGCCGGAAGTTTTGCAAAAATATTGCGGATTTAGAGAAATTAAGAGTAAAAAGTGAAGCTCATCATCAAAGGCAGAAAAAAATTTAAAGTCCCTCAAGATTTACGTTCTTATATTGAAGATAAAATTTTAAAATATGAAAAAATTTTACCCAAAGAAGCGACAGTTGATGTAATGATGGCCGATGTGCGCGGACCACAAGGTGGAGTAGATAAGGTTGTACATTTGACTGCCGTTTTTCCAGGTGAAAAAAATCCTTTTCAAATCGAACAAGTAACCGATGATTTTTTCGGCAGTGTTGATTTAGCTCAAGAACGCTTGGAAAAACATATTTTGAAATATAAAGAGAAAATTAAACAAGGCTCTCGCTATCCAAAAAAATATTGGGTGGCTAAAAAAAATTGAAGAAGAGGA
>Ga0210051_1000469_pt1 | contig 37571 bp, 26 predicted proteins | sample CryGey092014_all_FD_185464 | JGI IMG/M metagenome (GOLD analysis project Ga0210051, IMG submission 185464) | Groundwater microbial communities from aquifer - Crystal Geyser CG23_combo_of_CG06-09_8/20/14_all (SPAdes) (version 2) | ecosystem: Environmental > Aquatic > Deep subsurface > Groundwater...
GCATTTCCCTTTGACCCCCCTTTGTAAAGGGGGGTGAGGGGGGATTTGCCGCAGGTTCAAATAAGCTGGAGCTAATTTTGTCTGAACAAAATCTCAAAATATTTTTAAATATGTATGATTTTGCGCTCTGGATGCTCAATCACACTTCCAAATTTCCGAAGTCCTCCAGATTTTCTGTTTCAGTGCGGATTGAAAATCTTATTCTGGATATGCTTGAAGGGATTATCATTGCCAACAGAAGGCAGAAAAAGGAAGGAAAATTATTTGAAATCGATGAAAACCTTGAAAGACTGCGGATATTGATCCGGCTAAGCAAAGATATGAAATTCCTGAGTCCGCAATCTTATGAATATGCGGCAAAACAGCTCAACGAGACAGGCAAGATGCTTGGCGGATGGATCAAGCAGCAGAAAATCGCGGCCGTTGAAAATTAAAAATGAAATAATAGCGCGCATTTTAATGGAATGCGTAAAGGGGATAGGTTTAAAGCTACCGCGTTATCCGTGGCGGCTCGTGGAACAACGATGCCGTGAACTGCCGGTCCGCGAATCGGAACAGGAATAACCCTGACAACAGGTGGAACAACAACGGGTTTCGCTGCGCCGCTTTGAATAGTGTCTAACTTTTTTCAATTCCTGGTGCCGCTCGTTTAAGGACTGGCGGACAGATGAATTGAACACTCCAGAGCCTATTTCCTGCGCCCTCAGGGCCAAAATAATGTTTACCCGGCTGCGGGTAGTAGCCAGGGGACTGTCCCAGTCCCGATGGGTTATCGGGACGGGACTGTCCCTGTGCAATAATTTTGCGAACCCCGCCGCCGGGTTCAAACCTATGCCCAAAACATTTAATAAGCTATATTTTGAAATTTGCTCTTTTAAAAATCTAATCAGTGCTTTTTACAAGGCAAGGCGCGGAAAACGAAATAAGAAGGCGGTTGTGGATTTTGAATACAATCTTGAAAATTACATTTGCGAAATAAAAACGGACTTGGAAAATAGGGCTTATTTTCCCGGGTAATATGCCAATTTCTACGTTTATGAGCATAAAAAACGCCTTATAACCGCCGCCCCTTTCAGGGACAGAGTAGTCCATCACGCCATAGTAAATGTTTTAGAGCCGATATTTGAAAGAATGTTTATTTATGATTCCTACGCTTGCAGGAAGGAGAAAGGGCAGCATAAGGCAGTCCGTAGATTCACTGAATTCTGCAGAAGTAATCGTTATGTCCTGCGCTGTGATATCAAAAAGTTTTACCCCAGCGTTGACCATCAGATTTTACTTCGGATTATTTCAAGATGGATAAAAGACAGAGATGTTATCTGCCTTGTCAGGAAAATTCTTGAGAGTGGGAAGAGCATTCTTGAAAGCGAATATATTCCCGCGTGGTACCAGGGAGACGGCCTTTTTACCCCTTTTTCAAGAAGCAGGGGTATCCCGATCGGCAATCTTACCAGCCAGTTCTTTGGCAATGTGTACCTGAATGAACTGGATCATTATATTAAGGAAATCCTGCGCGTCGGGTGTTATTTAAGGTATATGGATGATTTTGCGGTTTTTTCTGACAAAAAGTCATATTTATGGGATGTGAAGAAAAATATCCGTAATTTTTTAGAAGGTTTAAGGCTTTCCTTGAATCCAGCAAAGGAAAACGTGTTTCCCGTAAACACGGGAGTGGAATTCTTGGGGTTCAGGATATTCCCGACTCACAGGCTTGTGCGAAAGTCCACAGTTTATAAATTCACCAGACATTTTAAGGATTTATTGAAAAATTATAGAATGAATTTGATTTCTATTCAGCGGTTGCGCTCTTCTTTTATGGCTTGGATTGGTCATATTAAACATGCTAATTCCCATAATCTCAGCAAAACGGTTTTAACTAAATTGTTTTATTTTTGAAACTGAAAAATTTATAACCCAGCAACCCAGTAACGTTTCGTGACAATACATAATGAAAAAAAGGGAGAAAGGATGGATAAAAGACAGTTCAAGAATCCAGATAACAAATACCGGGTAATGCAGATCATTCACGGGTTTGACAACCTTCTGCGCAGCGAAAAGGGCGAAAAGCTGTCAGCCGCAGGCGCGTACCTTAAAATGCTTGAAACAAACCTTAGGTTGCTGCAAAATCTCGGGGTGGGCGGGCTTGTGTTCAACGTAAGCTTTAAAAATTACATGAAGGACGAAGCCCAGTGGAAACTCTTGCTCGACGGCATAAAGCTTGCGGAAAAACACGGTTTTGTGCTGTGGCTTTATGACGAGGAAGGCTATCCTTCAGGAGAGGCGGGAACCCTGGTCCTTGAAGCCGATCCTGAATACCAGTCCATCGGGCTTGTCCGTAAGGAGGAAGAAAACGGCAGTATTAAATACGAAGCCCAAAAAACCTACGACGGCACCCACGCTACCGAGAATGTGCACGCGAAAAGGCCGTACGTGAACATTATCAACAAGAACGCGATAAAAAAGTTCATAGACCTGACCCATAAAGAATACGCGAAACGCATACCGAACCTGAAAAAGCGAGTAGGGGCAATTTTCACAGACGAGCCTTCGCTTATGACAGCATATATACGCGGGAACCAGCAGTTCCCGCCCTGCATCCCCTGGGTTGAAGATCTAACGAAAATCTTCAAAAAGAAAAAGGGGTATCTTCTTGAGCTGCATCTTGAAAAACTGTTCAGCGGCACAGGGGATGAACACAGGAAGGTGCGCTGCGATTTCTACGACGTTGTCGCTGATCTGTGCGCTGAAAGGTATTTCGGGCAGATACAGGCCTGGTGCCACAAGATCGGGATAAAAGCGAGCGGGCATTCCCTGTGCGAGGAAAACCTTATATGGCACGCGTATTTTTACGGGGATTTTTACAGGAGCATCAGAAGGTATGACCTTCCGGGTATTGATGTACTTTCCTCGAACCCGCGCAATCTTATAGAGGGCAACGGCTTTATAACGCCGAAGCTTGTCAGTTCTGTTTCGCATGTGATCGGTTCTGACAGGACAATGAGCGAAACCTCGGACCACGGCGAGCGTTGCGCGGGCATCCAGGTTACTGTAAGGCAGATGATAGGGACCGCGAACCTGCAATACGCGCTGGGCGTGAACGTGATCACATCCTATTACGGGCATTTCTGGAAAGAGCTGAAGACGAACGCGTTTTTCTCCAACAAGGTCAATGTTTCCGGCCCCGGCGGCGAATACAGGAAATACTGCGAATGCGTTTCAAGGCTGGGATACATGCTCACAGGCGGGAAGCACGTATGTAATGCCGCGGTTTATTACCCGATATGGGGAGTGCTTTCGAATTTCTACCCGACAGGCCGCTCGATCTATGAAGCCCATCCTGACAAAACCGCGCAGATGGTCGCGGACGAGTTTACGAGCGTGTGCAGGGCGCTTCTGAGAAGCCAGGTGGACTTTGATATCCTGGACGACCGAGCGATACAGAATTACAAATTTCAAATTGCAAATTGTAAATTGCAAAGTGTGAAAGTTAAAACGTACGACCCGCAAGGGCGACTTACGACGCACGACGAAAAATACAGCGTGATAATCATTCCGCCCACGGATGCGATGCCGGTGAAGACGCTGAAGAAGTTGATGAAATTCGTACAGGCGGACGGGAAAGTAGTTTCGGTGGGCATGATGCCGAAATACGGCGCCGGGATGAAAGACAATGACGTTGAAGCGGAAAAGCTCTCGAAAGAGCTGTTTACCGGGATGGGAGAATTCCTGCCTGAAACCGGGCTGCTCGCAGAGTATCTGAAGAAACTCGAAATAACCGACCTTGCGGTTGAGCCCGCGAACCCGGATATTCTTTACAAACATATTTATAAAGGCGGAAAGCATATTTATTTTGTCACAAATATCAGCGAAAATCAGTGTCAAATTGATGTTACTGTTCCTGTTAAAGGCATGCCATCTTTGTGGTATCCTGAAACAGGTAAAATTAAGAAAATAGCGTTCAAATTTGCTGACAATCGCACAAAGATCAAGCTGGACCTAAAAGATTATGAAGGAGTTTTTATAGTAGTTCAGGAGTAGGGGCTTTTCGAAGACCCGCCAGTCTTTAAGGAGGGAGCCCCGTTATTTAACGACCCTAAAGGGTCTACTCCTGAAGAAAACGAGCCTAAAGGCTCTACTCCAGGTTCTGGGGAATACGTAGATCTATTTTTTCGTGTTTTCCTCGCCCATCCCTTCAGGTGGGCGAAGTCTCGCCCGCTGAAAGACGGGCGGAGTGCTTTCGTGGAAATCTTTGGCTGCAAAAGGGAGTTTATATGGCGGATTTTGAAGTGTTGAAAAAAGTGCTGCTGCGGCAGGGTGAGCCTGACAGGGTGCCGTTCTACGAGATCTTCGCTGACCCGGAGATAATGGAAGCTGTCACAGGCGAACCTTTGACCAAGCTTGACCGCAGGAACAAGGACGAGAAAGAGAGATACCTTAGGGGCGTGATAAAATTCTACCACGACCTGGGTTATGACTACGTCACTGGCAGGGCTGGGCGGTCAAGGGAAGTTTTTTCATACCCCAACCTTAAGGCGGATGACACCGCCGGGCTGCAGCGCGAGCAGAGGGAATGGCAGGACGAGCATCACGGCGTCATTTCGGATGCTAACAATATACAGGAATATCCCTGGCCGGCCGTGCAGCTTATGAGCTGGTATGAGCTGGAGTTCCTTAACAAGAACCTGCCTGACGGGATGAAGATCGTTTTCCTTGGCCCCGGGGGTATTTATGAGAACACGGTAAGGCTTATAGGTTTTGAAACAATGTGCTATAAGGTTTTTGAGGACCCCGGTTTCGTGGAAGAGATCGTAAAAAGGGTTACCACCTGTCTTTCGGACATATTCGCTCGCGCTTTGCAGTTCGAGAACGTCGGCGCGGTAGCTCTGGGGGATGATATGGGGTATAAGACCGGCACTATGATGAGCCCTGACGTGATGAAGAAATTTGTGCTCCCTTTCCAGAAAAGGCTTGCGGACATCGCGCACGCCCGCGGCGTGCCGTTCATCCTGCATTCCTGCGGGAACCTTAAAGAAATTATGGATAACCTGATAGATACCGTGCGGATAGACGCCAAGCATTCATACGAGGACGTGATACTTCCGGTCACCGAGGCGAAGAAGATCTACGGCAAGCGCATAGCGATACTGGGCGGCATTGACATGGATTTCCTGTGCAGGCACACGGAAGACGAAGTGCGCACGTATACGCGAAGCGTGCTTGAACAGTGCGCGCCCGGAGGCGGCTACGCCCTGGGCACAGGCAACTCGGTCGCCAACTACGTCCCGGTCAGGAACTACCTTGCTATGTTAGACGAAGGAAGAAAATTCGGTTAAAGGTTAAAAGTTGAAGGTTGAAAGTTAACAACAAGGTATTTATTTGAAATAAAATCCACGTTGTTGATTCATAATGCCCCTCGGGGCATAACTCATAATTCATAATTGAAGAGGTAAACATGAAGCCCAGAGTGTTCGTGGTCGGCCACTCGCACATTGACGCGGTGTGGCTGTGGGATAGAAAAGAAACCCTGGATATCTGCCGCAAGACCTTTTCGCAGGTGCTGGAAATAATAAAAAAATACCCCTGGTTTATTTATTCCCAGAGCACGGCGCAGTATTATGAGTGGATGGAAAAGGAATTCCCGGAACTGTTCAAAGAAATAAAAGAGAAAATAGAGAATGGAGCAATAGAACCGGTAGGCGGGATGTGGGTGGAGTCGGACTGTAACCTGCCGTCCTCTGAGTCCCTGGCGCGCCAGATATTATACGCGAAGCGGTATTTCCTTGAGAAATTCAACAAGGAAGTCCGGGTTGCCTGGCTTCCTGACACTTTCGGTTTCTGCCGCACCCTTCCCCAGATCTTCAAGAAAAGCGGCATTGATTATTTCCTGACGTCAAAGCTCGTGTGGCAGTCGTTCCACCCGTTCCCCCACTACGCGTTCTGGTGGAAATCACCTGACGGCACAAAGATACTCGGGATCCAGACAGTCGGGCTTTACAGCAACGACAATCCTGCCGGGATAAACCACCAGCTCGGGGTTATAAGGAACACGCACGGAATAGAAACTCTGATCTTTCTGTTCGGGAACGGGGACCACGGTGAAGGCCTTGTGCCGGACATGGTGGGAAACCTTGAAAAGTTCATCGGAGAGAACCCCGGGCTTGAAATAAAATGCTCAAGCGCCGAAGGATATTTTGAAGCCCTTTCCCAAGAAGTGAAAGAAAAGGATATACCTCTTGTGGACGACGAGCTGTACCTTAAGACCCACCAGGGCACGTTCACCACATTTTCCGAGATAAAGGAAAACAATCGCTTGGCCGAAGTATTGCTTGACTGCATTGAAAGGTTTTCTGTTATTTCCGGGGTCCCGTATCCGAAAAAGGAACTGGATGAGTTTTGGAAAACACTGCTTTTCAACCAGTTCCATGATTCACTTGCAGGCACATCCATCCCGAAGGTATACGACGATTCAAGAGCTGATTTTAAGGATATCTTTAATAAAGGGAAAAAATTGCTCAATGCCGCGCTTGAAAAAATTCCCGCGTGCGCGGGCAACCCTGCGGAGGGAAAGCCGTTTGCTGTTTTCAACCCGCTTTCCTGGAAAAGAACAGGCCCTGCGGCGATCGAGGCGAAAGACGCATCGGGGATAGTTGATAGTTCAGGCAAAAGCGTTTTGTCCCAGAAAATTAAAGAGGGCGGGAAGGAAAAACTTCTTTTCATGGCAAAAGATGTTCCCTCCCTGGGGTACAGCGGGTACAGAAAGATAAGCGCCGCGCCAAAAAACAAGGCAAGGCCATCGCTGTGGGCGGGAACCTGCTGTATCCAGAACAAATATTTCCACGTGTGCGTTGATTCTTCTTCCGGAAGGATAACAAAGATACTGAACAGAAAGGGCGGCAGGAATACGCTTTCGGGCAGGGGCATAGCGCTGCAGGTTTTTGAAGACAATTTCCCCGGTGAGCAGGAAACCGCCTGGAACATACACCTTGGCAGGATGAATGAGATGAAAATAGCAGGGAAACTGAGGGTTACGGAAAAAGGGCCTGTAAGGGCAAGCATAGAAGCGGACTACGTTTTCAGGGAAAAGGGCTCTCCTGATTCAAAAGCAACAATGCATATCTCGGTTTACGACAGCCTGCCTCTTGTTGAATTCGACCTTTCACTCGACTGGCATTCCAAATACAAGATGCTGAAAGTAGCTTTTCCGTTTTTTGCCCGGAACGACCGCACTGCATTCGAAATACCTTTCGGCTGCACAGAGCGCCTGGACCCTGATGCGCCGCAGGCAACCGTGGAACAAAGGGACAGGAAAGAGGTCCCGGGGCAAAGATGGGTGGACCACACAGACACCTCCGGCAAATTCGGCGCCTGCCTTGTCAATAACAACAGGTACGGTTTTGACGCGAAAAACAACGTTGTGAGGATGAGCGCGCTTCGCACGCCTTCTTATCCCGGATACAATCCCTGGAACCCGGCAGGCATAATAAAAGCAAATTCTGACCTGGGTACGCACAGGATATCGTTCGCGCTTTACCCGCACAAGGGCGGATGGAGGGAAATAAACGCGCCGCGCCTGGGGTACGAGTTCAACTACCCTTTGATGCCTGTGGTTGTCTCTGCCCGAAAGGGAACGCAGCCGGCATATTCTTTTGCCGGGATAAATAAAGAAAATATAATAATGTCTGCGCTTAAAAAAGCAGAGGACGGGAACGGCCTGGTTTTAAGGTTCTATGAAACAATGGGCAGGAAAACAACAGTTGAGATCAAATTCAGCGCGCCAGTCAAGAGCGCGTCTGAAACAGACATGATCGAAAGAGACCTGCGCACGCTCCGGGTAAAAGGCAACTCAGTTAAACTCAGTTTCAATCCGTATGAAATAAAAACAATTAAAATAACAGTGCTGAATATTTGATTGTCATTGCGAGGAACGGTAGTGACGAAGTCCCAAAGGGATCCCTTCGGGACAATCCGTCGTTGCGAGGTCCGATGGACTCCGAAGAGTCATACGGACTCCTTCGGAGAGCAAAGTGACGAAGCAATCCAATATGAGATTGCTTCGCCTGCCCGCCACGCTTTGCTCGCGGCTTCGGCTCGCAACGACGGATTGCCGCGCCCTGATATGACATCAGGGCTCGCAATGACTTTTAACCGGTGAATATGAAAATAATTGAGATTACTGATCTGAAACTGACGCCTGTTCAAGCATTTGAAAGGGTTTTTAAAGACAAACCCTATCCGTTCCTGCTGGAATCTGGAATGCCTAACCTTGAATACGGCAGGTATTCAATAATGGGCTCTGACCCCTTCCTGAAGTTTATCAGCAAAGGCAGAAGAATTGAGATAGTAAAGAACGGCAGAACCAGGCATCTTAAAGGTAATCCTTTTGATCTTCTCAAGGATTTATTACGCAGGCTCCCGCCCAAAGAGACGGGCGAGGTCTTCGAAAAGTCTGCGGCTGCCCTTAAGGATTGCAAGGCTAAAGCCTTGCCCTACGACGTACGATGTTACGATGTTACGACGCACGACGCACGACCGCCCTTCACCGGCGGCGCAGTCGGCTACTTCGCGTATGATCTGGGATGGCATGTTGAAAAACTGCCCAATATAGCCAAAGACGATATTAATTTACCGGATTGCTATTTATGTTTTTATAACCAGGGTATGGTTTTTGACAATTTCAAGAAAAAGGCTTATATCTTTGGGATAAATAGAGACTGGTTAACGTCAACCCAAAATAGAATTAAAGAAACTAATAAAGCAGATACCAAATCCCAAAAAGAGCTAAAAAGGCATATTAAAAGTGGTAGACTGACATCTAATTTTACCTATTCTGGCTATGTAAGGGCTATTAAGCGCGCAAAACACTATATTTCAATAGGAGATATATATCAGGCAAATTTATCTCAAAGGTTTATGTGCCATATTGATACACATCCATTTGAGCTGTTTAAAAGACTGCGCAACATAAACCCGGCTTGTTTTTCCGCGTATCTTGATTACGGAACCTTTAGTATTGTCAGTTCCTCGCCTGAGCTTTTCCTCAGAGTTCGGGACAGGGATGTCCAGACAAGGCCGATAAAGGGCACAAGGCCGCGGGGCAGAACTCCGGCTGAAGACAGGAAATTGGCAGATGAGCTTATGGCAAGCAGAAAAGACAGGGCTGAGCTTGTGATGATAGTTGATCTTGAGCGGAACGACCTTGGCAGGGTGTGCGATTACGGGACTGTGCGCGTGAAAGAACCAGTAAGGCTTGAAAAACTTCCCACAGTATTCCACACTGTTTCAACAGTGGAAGGCAAGCTTTATAAAGGAAAAGGCGTTGTGGACCTGCTCATGGCTGCTTTTCCCGGAGGGTCGATAACAGGCGCTCCCAAAATTAGGGCGATGGAGATCATAGAGGAGCTTGAGCCGACAAAAAGGAATGTTTACACCGGAGCGATCGGGTACCTGGGTTTCAACAACAGCGCTGACCTGAACATAGCGATACGCACTTTCGTGATAAAGGGAAGGAAGGCATATTTCCAGGCAGGCGGGGGCATTGTCGCTGATTCAGACCCAAGGAAGGAATACCGGGAGACGCTGGATAAGGCGCGCGCGCTGATAAAAGCAGTTAAAGGTTAAAAAGGTTAAAAGGGTTAAAAGTTGAAAGCCGAATCTGCTGAATGCTAAATGCTGAAGGCTGAAAGTTAAAACTTCGGAATCCATTAATATTCACTATCAAAGTATATTATATTTGACAAATTCTAAAATATATATATAATCTAATATAATTATATCATCAAGCTATTGAGCTTAGTATATAATCGCTGCAATCGGGTTTTTATCGCTGTAATCAAAAAATGTCATTTATGACATTTTTAAATAGAAGGGAGGACTTAGATGCATTCGGTAATTTTTTCAGCTGTGATCGGTTTTGCGGGGTTAATTTTCGTTCTGTACCTGTCACTCATGGTACTTAAGAAGGACCCGGGGTCAAAGGAGATGCAGGAGATCTCCGGCGCGATACGGGAAGGCGCAATGGCTTTCCTGTACAGGGAGTATAAGGCGATCGCTGTTTTTGTCGCGGTGCTTGTGGTGGTTTTATTTTTTGCCATAAATGTTTACACGGGCATAGCGTACTGCGTGGGAGCGCTCTGTTCCATCTCCGCCGGATACGTCGGTATGCAGATAGCGACCAAGGCGAACACCCGCACTGCCGAGGCGGCAAAGAAAGGTTTCAGCGAGGCAATGGGAGTTGCGTTCCCTGGCGGGGCGGTTATGGGGATGTCGGTTGTAAGCATCGGACTTTTCGCTATATCTGTTCTTTATCTTATTTTCTCGAAGATCGGGCTGGGTATGTCGCAGACAGTGAACATACTCGCGGGTTTCAGCATGGGCGCAAGTTCAGTCGCGCTCTTCGCGAGGGTCGGCGGCGGGATCTATACCAAGGCAGCTGACGTCGGGGCTGACCTTGTGGGCAAGGTCGAGAAGAACATACCTGAGGACGACCCCAGGAACGCTGCTGTCATAGCCGACCTTGTGGGCGATAATGTCGGGGACGTTGCGGGAATGGGCGCTGACCTTTACGAATCATACGTAGGCGCGATAATAAGCACGCTTGTCATAGCCGTCGCGACTCTCGCGCCGGAGATGCAGTTCAAGGGAGTGGCGCTCGCGCTTCTGCTTGCGGCAGGCGGGATACTTGCTTCTATTCTCGCGACCTTCTTCGTGAAATCAGGCACAAAAAATCCGCAGGCAGCTCTGCGCAACGGCACTATCGCAAGCGCGGTGGGATTCGCAATAGCCGCGTTCGTAGTGGTGAAATATTGGTACGGTTCGATGCCTGTGTTCTGGGCGATCTTCTCAGGCCTTGTCGCGGGCATGATCATCGGCTTTACCGCTGAGTTCTACACGTCCGGAAAATCCATTGAAAGGATCGCGGATGCCTCCAAGACAGGGGCCGCGACCGTGATAATCCAGGGCCTGGCAACAGGTATGATGAGCACGATCATACCGATGATCGTCATAGCTCTGGCGATAATCATTTCTTATATTTCCGCGGGAATTTTCGGCATAGCCATAAGCGCGGTGGGAATGCTCGCGATAGCAGGCATAACCGTTGCTGTGGACGCGTACGGCCCCATATCAGACAATTCAGGCGGCATCGCCGAGATGGCGCACCTGGGGCCTGAGGTGAGAAAAATAACGGATTCTTTGGACGCGGCGGGAAACACAACAGCCGCTATCGCGAAAGGGTTCGCGATAGGCTCAGCCGCTCTGACAGCGCTGGCGCTTTTCTTCGCGTACAACCAGGCGGCACAGATGACCGCGATAGACATTATGGATTCAAAGATCATCGCAGGCCTTTTCATCGGGGGCGTTATACCTTTCCTGTTCGCCGCGATGACAATGAAGGCAGTGGGAAGGTCCGCTTACAAAGTCGTTGAAGAGGTAAGGCGGCAGTTCAGGGAGATTCCCGGATTGATGGAAGGCACGGGCCGCGCCGAATACGCGAAATGCGTTGATATCACGACAGCGCACGCGCTCAGGGAAATGATCGTTCCGGGAATTCTTGCGGTGGCAATACCGATAGTTACCGGGATCCTGCTGGGCAAGGAAGCTCTGGGCGGGCTTCTCGCCGGTTCTCTTGTATCCGGGGTCCCGATAGCCATCATGATGGCGAACGCGGGCGGGGCGTGGGACAACGCGAAAAAATATATCGAAGGGGGATATCTGGGCGGCAAAGGCACGCCCAACCACGCGGCTGCGGTCATAGGCGATACTGTCGGTGACCCGTTCAAGGACACCGTTGCTCCGGCAATGAACATACTGCTCAAGCTGATGGCTGTTGTGTCTCTTGTTTTCGCGCCGCTTATCCTGAAGCTCAGCGCTGCCCTGAACCTTTTCCCGAAATAGCGCGCCGCGGCTTGCACGCAACAAAAGAGCGTGTCAGCGTATCAACGTGTCAACGTGTCAGAGTAACTGCAAGGATCTTATCGATTTTAACCAAGAAACCATTAATCCATTAATCCATTAATCAAATACTGCTCGCTATGGACTATGGTCTATGGACTATTGACTATATCAAAAAGGGGGTGTTTTATGGATTTAAAGACTTTTTTAAAGACCGCGTGTGAGAAGAAGGCGTCGGATATCCATTTCAGGGAGGGCAGCCCGCCCGCGATGCGCATTGACGGCAAGCTTGTGCTCGCGGAGGAACAGCCGATGGCGCATGAAGACCTTATGAAAATGGTGTCCGAGATACTCAAGGTTGACGAAGCGCACAAGGATATGTTTGATAAGTCGAGGGAAGTGGACGTGGGTTATACCGCTGAAGGCATAGGAAGGTTCCGCGTGAACTTCTGCCACCAGCAGGGCCATTTAAGCGTTGCGATGAGGCGGGTCATGAACGCGGATGAGCTTGATTTTGAAAGCCTGAACCTGCCCCCGATACTCAAACAGCTTTCCCTGGATACCAGGGGATTCATCCTCATTACCGGGATAACGGGCAGCGGAAAGACAACCACGCTCGCAACTATGACCTGCCATATAAACCGCAACCGCGCCTGCCACATCGTGACCATTGAGGACCCCATAGAGATCGTCCACCCCCAGATGAAGGCTCTTGTCACCCAGAGGGAGGTCATCACGGACACGGACACCTACACTTCCGCGCTGAGGAATGTTGTCCGCCAGGACCCGGACGTGATCCTCATCGGTGAAATGCGCGACGCGGAAAGCGTGGGCAGCGCCCTTAAGATAGCCGAGGCAGGCCACCTGATCCTCAGCACGCTCCACACCACCAACGCCCCGGAGACCATAAACCGCATAATGAGTTTCTTCCCGCTTGAACAGGCTGATGAGGTGCGCTCAATGCTTGCGGGCACGCTTAAGGCGATCATTTCGCAGCGCCTGGTTCCCAGGGCTTCAGGTAATGGCCGGGTTCCCGCTGTGGAGATCCTCATAAACACCGCAAGGGCGAGGGACATCATACGTTCGGGCGAGATAGACAAGATCCTGCAGGTTATCGAGGAGGGCACAGGCTACGGGATGCAGACGTTCGACCAGTCACTCATGGACCTGTTCAAGAGCGAAGTCATTACACTGGAAACCGCGCTCTCATACGCAACGAGCCCCAACGACCTGCGCCTGAATTTACAGAAGCAAGGATTAATTTAATATTGATTACAGTGATTATGACTGAGATTACAGTGATTATTTAAAGTGATTTTATATCAGGAACTGCTAATCTTCAAATAATCACCGTAATCATTATTTAAAATCACCGTAATCCCAGAGGTGTAATGGGAAAGATAATATGCGTTACCAACCAGAAAGGCGGAGTGGGCAAGACCACTACTGCGGTCAATCTCTCCGCCTGCCTTGCCGCGGGAGCCGAGAACCAGCCGCCTAAAAAAGTTCTGCTTGTGGACATAGACCCGCAGGCGAACGCGACCGGCGGCCTTGGCATTGACAAGACCACCCTCGTGGAAACCGTTTACGAAGTTCTTATCGCGGGCCACCCGGTAGACGCCGCGATCGTTAAATATCCCCTTATCCAGGGACTTGATATCCTTCCTTCCGGCATACAGCTTGCAGGCGCGAATATAGACCTTGTCGGGCTTGATGAAAGAGAGGTAAGGCTCAAAAAAAGCCTGCTGCCCCTGAAAGAAAGGTATGATTTCATAATCGTGGACTGCCCGCCTTCCCTGGGCCTGCTCACCCTGAACGGGCTTGTCACGGCAGACTCAGCCCTGATACCGGTGCAGTGCGAATACTACGCGCTGGAAGGCCTGAGCCAGCTGCTGCAGACGGTCAATCTTGTCAGGGGAGGGCTCAACCCTTCGCTTGAGATAGAGGGATTTTTGCTTACGATGCACAGCGCGCGCACCAGGCTTTCCTTCGAGGTGATAGAGGAAGTAAGGGGTTATTTCAAAGAGAAGGTTTACGATACGATAGTGCCGCGCAACGTGCGCTTAAGCGAATCCCCCAGTTACGGCAAGCCGGTGATATCCTATGACCGCTCAAGCGCCGGGGCAAAGGCTTACTCGGAGTTTACCCGTGAATTTTTACAAAAACAGTCATAACTACATTTAACCACGGATTAACACGGATTAGTACAGATTTTACATTCAGCTTTCAGCACTTTCAGGCATTCAGCAGATTTAACCAGCAACCAGTAACGAGTAACCAGCAACGTTTTTTCAGGAGTGGTGATGCCGACGATCAAGCCGTTTAAAGCGCTAATGTACAATCCGGCGAAGTTCAGGGACCTTTCGAAGGTCCTTGCACCGCCATACGACGTGATCTCCCCCAAAGACCAGGAGGATCTTTACAGGCGCTCCCCCCGCAATATCACCCGTATAATACTTGGGAAAACAAAACCCGGGGATTCTTCAAGGGATAACAAATACACCCGCGCGCTTAGATCTTTCAGGAACTGGATAAAGGAAGGCGTTCTCGTGAGTGACCGAAGGTCCCCGGCGATATACGTCTGCACTCAGGAATGCGGCGGCGAGAAAAGGACGGGTTTTGTCGCCGCTCTGCGCGTGGAGGAATACGGCCGCGGCATCTTCCCCCACGAGGACACGTTCCTTAGCCACCGCGTGGACAGGCTCAGCCTGCTACGGCTCTGCAGGGCGAACTTCAATCCGATCTTTTTCCTTTATTCTCCGGGAAGCAGCGCTCTCGAGAAGATATTTAAAAAAACCGTTGCGCGCCAGCCTCTTGAATCGCTTGAGTTCCAGGGGGTGAAGAGCAGGGTGTGGAGAGTGGCGGACCCGGGATCTGTCAGCGTTTTCGTCAGAGAAATGAAAAAGAAAAAGGTGTTCATTGCGGACGGCCACCACCGCTACGACGTAGCCCTGAAATACAGCAGGGAGGCAAAAGGCGCCGGGTATACTATGGGTCTTTTCGTTTCCATGGAAGACAAGGGCCTGAAAATACTTCCCACGCACCGCGCCATAAAAACCGCTGTCCGGCTCAGTTCTCCGGAATTCCTTAAGTTGGTCAATAGATATTTCAGGGTTACCAGATTCGGTTCGCCGGGCAGGATGATCGCTTGCCTTAAACCGGGGTTCTATGGGTTCGGGATGTACGCGGGCGGAAACATCTTCGAGCTGCTTGAGGCCAGGGATATCCGCCAGGTCGAAAGGCTGTTCCACGGCGATGTCCCGCCGTGCTGGAGGCGCCTGAACATGGTCATACTGCATCACTTCTTCCTGCATAACATACTTAAGCTTGGAGAGGTGCCCGGCGAGAACATAAAATACGTCACGGATGAAGCCGAGGCGAAGAAGCTTGTGGACACCGGCGGGTACAGCGCGGTGTTCTTCCTGAATTCCATAAAGCCGGAAACCGTGCGCGAGATAGCGCTCAGCGGCGAGAAAATGCCCCACAAGGCAACGTATTTCTATCCCAAGCCGCTGTCAGGGCTTATCATATACAAGTTTCCATAGTTTTCAAAGTTTACAGAGTTTACAGAGTATATGTAGCGGCGCGACGTTCCGTCATGCAAATTCCGTAGTCGCTTCAATGTTTTTTCGTGCTTTCGTGACACTTTCGTGTTTTCGTGGAAATCTTTACATTTTGACTTTTGCATTGTATTTAAAGGATGCCGCATGCCCCGTCCCCGCGCAAGAAAACACATACGGTTCCGCTACGTTCTTCTGATAGCAGGCATTGCCCTGGCGGTTTTTTTTATCATCAGGTTTGTTTATTCGGGCAAATACCTCCGGGAGGGCCTGCGGCTCTACGAAGAGAAGGATGCCGAGCAGGCGCTTGACAGGCTGGAAAAAGCAGCGCGTCTCAATCCCTGGTCATCCGAGGCTTTCGCGAAGCTCAGTTTTTTATACCTCCAGAAGGGGTGGTTTGCCAAGGCGGCTGAATTCGCCGAGAAAGCGATAGCGCTGAAACCTGAGTCTGAGGACGCGATCGCGGCTTTGGGAGAATCCTCGTTCCATCTGGCGAGGTCCGAGGAGTCCAAGAACAATTACCCCGAAGCGTACCGGCTTTACAGGAAGGGCGCTGAAGCCTGCAGGAAGGCGCTTGCCATCTCGCCCTCCGCGGATACGATAAAATACCTCAGCACCGCGTACCTTTACCTGGGCGAATACGACGAGGGCATCGTTTATTTCGGTGAAAAACTGCCGGACAATAATGACGCGGCAAAGGAAAGGACGAAACTGCTCGAGATCAAAAAGCGGTTTATCGCGGGCGGCGGCCCTTCCGGCATAGTGGACCCCGACACGGACGGCCCGCTCCCAGCCGGCGGTGAGCTCGCGGTCGCCGGCCACCCGATCTTTAAATTCTCCGGCAGTGACACCGAGATGTTCCAGAACGGCGTGTTCTATTCGGACCTTGACAAGGACGGAAGCACGGAGCTCGTCCTGATATACAAGATACCTTCTGCGTCAGCATCAGCGTCTGGTCCGAAGAGCTGTTTTGTTTCCGTGTTCAAGCGCAGCGCCGGCAGGTGGGAGGTGCGCTGGAATACGTGGCTCAGCGGCTCGGATATCGGGTATTTCACGGTCGAGAACATAAATAACGACACCTGGCCGGACATAGCCGTTGAAAGCATTTATGATTTTAAGAGCGGGGCGGTCCTTAACATTTATTCCTGGAACGGCTCCTCGTATAAGACGCTGCAGCAGATCGGCCCTACCTGGGGCACGACCCTGCAGGACCTGGACGGCGACGGCGCGATGGAAATAGTGATCCTTGACAGGAAAAAGAACGAATACAGTTCGATCACGTATAAATGGGACGGCGCGAAGTACGCGAGGCTGCCCGACCAATGAAATGCAGTCAACAAGCTTACAAGACTGCAAGTTTACATAGTTTATAAAGTTTACACAGTTTTCAGAGTTTGAAATCCGCGGTCAATTATTTATCGCCGTAATCATTTTTAAATAATCACTGTAATCATCTTTTAAAATCACCGTAATCATACAAAGGAGAATTCATGGAACCGAAAAAGAAGCTTGGAAGGGGGCTGGGGGCGCTTATACCCCCTGCGGCAGTGGCGCCGCCCGCGCTTAAAGAGGGCATTGCCCAGATAGAAGTCGAAAAGATCCGCGCGAATCCATTCCAGCCCCGCAAAGAATTCAAGCCGGAAAGGCTTGCCGAACTCGTGAGTTCAATAAGGGAAAAAGGCATCCTTGAGCCGCTTATACTGCGCAGGCGCGGCGATTCCTACGAGATCATAACCGGGGAAAGGCGGTTCCGCGCCGCGAAGGAAGTGGGGTTAAAAGCGGTCCCGGCGATAACGCGGGAGGCGTCCGATAACGAAATGCTCGAGATAGCGCTCATAGAAAACCTACAGCGCGAAGACCTTAACGCGCTTGAAAAAGCCGAGGGCTACAGGATACTTATCGAAAGATTTTTCTTAACGCAGGAAGACCTGGCAAAAAAGATTGGGATGGACAGGGCTACGGTCGCGAATACCCTGCGCCTGCTCGGCCTGCCCCAGGAAATAAGGGACCTTATTTCGGAGGACAAGCTTTCCGAGGGGCACGGCAGGGCGCTGCTTTCAGCCGAGGATCCCGTGCTGCAGATAGCGCTGGCGCGGAAGGCTGTTAAAAGCGAGCTGTCGGTGCGCAGGACGGAAGCGCTGGTCAGCAAGCTCAAAGCTCAAGGCTCAAAGGTCAAAGCCGGAAAAGACGTTAATGTCGCCGAACTGGAGAATGAGCTGCAGGAACTGCTGGGCACAAGGGTAAGGATTTCGCACCGCGGTAAAAAAGGCAGGATCGAGATCGAATATTATTCCGAGGAAGAGTTCCAGCGCCTGCTTGAGAAATTTCGTCAGTTTTCGCCTGGTTGATTACGGTGTTAAAGCGTAGGGCAAACCTTTAGGTTTGCGAATATTTGCATGCAATAGCGGGAGGGAGAATGAAAAAAGCGATTATTTTATCGCAGATACTGGCAATTATAGCTTCGGCAGGGATCGCGGGGGCAGCTGACAAGACCGTGTTTATAGCGGCCAAGAAAAGCGAGTTCAAGGACGCGGTAATTTCGAAGGTCAAGACCGAACTCGAAAAAGACAAGAACACGGTCAAGCTTTTTGAGATGAATAAAGCCCTGAAGGAACCGGTTGATAGTTATGGCGCTGTGATCATTGTCAATACCTGCATGGCGTGGCAGGTTGAAGGAAAAGTCAAGAAGTTCCTGAAAAAACTCAGCGATACCGACAAGAAAAAAGTCATCCTGTTCACGACCGTGGGTGGAGAGGACTGGGCGCCCAAAGGAACCGGGGTTGACTGCGTCACATCCGCTTCAAAATAGCGAAAGCTGACACCATAGCTCTTGTGATCATCGCCAAGACCAAGTCGATACTCGCGAAATAGAGAAGGGATCCAAGATAATACATTATAAGATAGTTAATATTATTGCGACGGACGATGCACGATGAACGAAGTTCACGATGCACGAGCATTATACATCCATATTCCTTTTTGCAGGAGCAAATGCCCTTACTGCAGTTTTTACAGCATAGCAGACGGGGAAGGCCTTACAGCTTCATATGTAGAAGCCCTGCTTAAACAGATCGAAAATCTGAGTGACAGATTTTCGACCATATACATCGGCGGGGGCACCCCCACTGTTCTGAGCCTGGGCCAGCTGAAAAAATTGCTGGGAAGCCTTAAAAAATACGTCGGCAGATCCGTTGAGTTCACCGTTGAGGCGAACCCTGAAAGCCTGACCGCGGACAAAATAAAGCTGTTCCTGGATTCCGGGGTAAACCGCATAAGCATCGGGGTGCAGTCCCTCAGCGACGGCAGGCTTGCGCAGCTTGGCAGGATCCACGATTCGAAAACCGCGGTGAACGCGGTCATGCTATCCCGTAAGAACGGTTTCAGGAACATAAACATTGATCTGATCGCGGGGCTTCTCGAGGACCATCCGGATTCCATGAAAGCCGAAGTCGAGGAGGCGGCCGGGCTACCCGTAACCCATATTTCATTTTACATCCTTTCATACGAAAAAGGCACTCCGTTTTACAGGAAACTCAAACGCGGAGAGATAAAACCCGCCGCGGACGAGATCGTTTCCTATATATACACGGAAGTCGCGGATTTCCTGGGCTCCAGAGGCTTCGGGCATTATGAGGTTTCCAATTTTGCCAAAAAGGGATTTGAAAGCAGGCACAACCTGAATTACTGGGCAAACGGTCCTTACACCGGCCTGGGCTCGTCCGCCTGTTCCTACGCGGGCGGGGTCCGTTCAGGTAATATCGCTGATATCGGGAGGTACATCGCTGATATCAATACCGGCAAAAGCCCGGTTTCGTTCAGAGAAAAACTCTCCCCGAAAAGAAGCGCCGGCGAAACTGCCGCGTTCAAGGTCAGGACCGCTGAGGGCATAGATTACGGCTGGTTCAAAAAAAAGACCGGTTTCAACCTGCCTGATAAAGCGGAAGCAATAGGCAAGCTTGTTACAGAAGGTCTTATAAAGTTCAAAAAGAAGGGCGGCGCCAGGACAGGCATCTGCCTTACAAAAAAAGGATTTCTGTTCTGCGACATTGTTTCCAGAGAATTGCTTTAATTCGTAACCTCGTAATCCCTATAGCCCCGATAAAACCGGGGCTTAACACAGGGACCTACGAGTCAGAGCCCCGCCAGCTCCTAAGGAGTTCAACGGCGGGACCTACGAATCAGAACGGGGCTAATGATTCTCCGGCTGGGTCGATGGCTCTCCGGACATAGTAACATCGGCTTAATTTTAACGAACAACGATGTTACGATGCACGATGTTACGTTATTCAAAAATATGGAACGAGAAATATTTGAACAACTCCTGGTGGAAGCGCTGAAAGAACTGCCCGGCAAATACCGCCGCAAAATGGATAACGTTGAGATCGTCGTGGAGGACAGGCCTTCCCCCGAGCTTCTTGAAGAGCGAAAGATCAGGCCCGGCGGGCTTTTGCTGGGCCTGTACCAGGGAGTGCCTGCCACAAAGCGCGGATTTTTTTATACAAACGTTCTGCCGGACAAAATAACGGTTTTCCGGGAAAACATCGAAAAGAGCGCAGGTGCTGAAGAGAACGTGAAGGAAACGCTGAAGAAAGTACTCATCCACGAGATAGGCCATCACTTCGGGCTTGGCGAGAAAGACATGTAGCGGTCAGCTGACCGCTGCATATGGCACATTGCACATAGCGTATAGCTTGAGACGGTTTCAAGTTTCCCGCTCCGATGACCATCGGAGCGAGGCTCGATCCGAAAAATGCGGGCGGCAGGTTTCAAACTGGTTTCTGTTATTACACCGTAATCTCTTTAATAATCACCGTAATCATCAGTTAAAAATCACCGTAATCAGGAATTTACAATGAAACCAAGAACAGAAATAAGGATCCACAACAACGGCCCCGCGATCTTCGTGGACGGCAGGCAGCAGGTCCCCCTTGCTTTCTGGAGGGGCCCTGACCACGACTACAAATTCCTTGAGGATTTCGCGAAGGCAGGCGTGCGCATTGTTTTTTTCACGGTTGACCTGAAATACTGGAAAGGCCCCGGGGAATATGATTTTTCCGGGCTTGACGAAATATTTTCAAAAACCGTAAAGGCATGCCCGCAGGTCTTGATGATCCCGCGGATGTTCCTTATGCCCCCGAGATGGTGGGTTGACTCAAATCCTTCGGAGCTGCGCATGCGCGAGGACCTTTCGGCCTACCAGGGCAGCCCGGATGAATACCTGCGCGGCCAGCTGCTTCCGTCCATCGCCTCGGAGAAATGGCGGAAAGATACGCTTGATTTCCTTGACGCCTATATTTCGCACTGCGAGCAGGGTCCTTTCGCCGAACACATTATCGGCTACCACCTGTCCAGCGAGCAGAGCGAGGAATGGTTCTACTGGGGCGGCCCGGAGATCGATTACAACCCCGCGAATGAAGCTTCGTTCAGGCAGTGGCTCGGTAAGAAATACGGAACAGACGAAGCCCTGCAGGACTCCTGGCGCAACCACGCCGTTTTCCTGAACAGCGCGAAAATCCCTTCCGTGAAGAGCAGGAGGAGCCCCGCGGCCGGTGAGTTCTTCTCTCCTGAAACCCAGAAGGACGTTATAGATTTCTACGGGTACCACCACTGGAAGATAGTGGATACCATCCGCTGTTTCGCGGCGCTTGTCAAGGAAAAAACCGGCAGGCGCGCGCTCGTAAGCGTTTTCTACGGCTACCAGCTGCAGTCGATCCCACGCGGCCAGCTTGATTCTGGCCATTACGCGCTGGGCGAGCTGCTCCGGTCAAAGGACATTGACATGCTCTCAAGCCCCACCTGCTACACCGGAAGGGAGCTGGGAACGGGATACAGCTATTTCATGTCGCTTGCCGGGTCCGTAAAACTGCACGGGAAGCTGTGGTTCGATGAGAATGACATCCGCACGCACATAAACGTTCCGGGGAACGATGGTTACGGCAAAACGAAAACCCTTGAAGAAACGATCTCGATGCAATGGAGAGAATTCGGCAACGCGGTCTGCAACAGCGTGGCTTCCTGGTGGATGGACCAGTCAGGCGGCTGGTATAACGATCCCTGCCTGCTTGAAGAAATCGGCAGGATCTTCGCAGCCGGCCGGCAGGCGCTTGAATGCGATATGTCGGGTTCAGCGGAGATCGCCGTGGTCATCGACGAGAGATCCCAGCACCTGCGCGGGCCCCAGGCGAAATTCCAGTCATGGCACAACATAGTTGACATCGGCCATATCGGCGCCCCGGTGGATTTCATCCTGCTCGAGGATATACCACTCGCAAGGCCTTACAAGGTCTATTTCTTCAAATTCTGTTACAGGCTGAACGCGGGGATAATGAAGATGCTTGAAAGAATAGTGAAAACGGATGACAGGTGGGCTGTGTGGTTGGAACAATCCTGTTTCTTCGACGAGGACGCCCGCACCGTGACCCACGAGAACGCGGAGGCGGCCACGGGCTTCAGCCTTACCCGCGCGCTGCAGGCCGTGAACGAGGACGCGGACCTGAGCTCCAGGGTCGGAAAACCCGCAAAGAAACTTGATAAATGGACAAGCGTTTATCTTAAGGACCAGCCGTCCGCGGATGACCTGCGTACCATATGCAGGGAAGCAGGCGTTCATTTATACCTTGAAACCGGAGACGTTGTTTACGCGAACAGGTCCTTCCTGTGCGTTCACGCCAACGGCGGCGGCGAGAAGAAAATAAAGCTTCCGGTAAAAGCGGATGTTTTTGACCTTATCAGCCAGAAAGAGATCGGCAAGGCCCTGCAGGAGTTCACGGTCACAATGAAACCCCTTTCCACCGTAGTTTTTCTTTTAAAATAGTCTTGATGTTTCTGATAATGCTATGGTCTGTTTTAAAAAGGAGGCATTATGCGCAACACGGTCATTATTGCAGTGGCGCTGGCGTCAATACTGGCGCTGGGGTTCGGGGCAGGCAGGGGATTCTGCGCCGGCGAGGTGCCCAAGGATATCCTGGACGAGGTGAAAAATCCCAAAGACCTCCCGAAGGGAACTTATGCAAAGATCGAGGTCTATGAGGGCGAGGCGCTGCAGCACCAGGAGAACCGGGGCAAGGAAGAGAAGGACGACCAGGCAGGGAATAAGATAGCCTGGGTCGCGAGGGTTGACGACAATGAGGCGGGGCACACGATATTCGGCCCGTATATCGAGATAGACGAGGGGAAATACGTCGCGTTCTTCCGCGTAAAAATGCTTGAAGACGCCGGCGAAGATGTTGTGGTAACCCTGGACGCCTGCGTTGAATACGGCCAGAGCGTGCTTGACCAGAAAGAAGTTATTGGCGCAGACCTGAAGAAAGGCAAATACGCGCAGGTCCCGCTTGTTTTTGATTATCCGGGCGGACAACTTGAGACCCGCGTGTTCTGGCCAGCGGGATACGCGGTCGCGATAGATTCTATCACGCTGTTCCGTGTTAAATAATTTAGTCCACGGTCCACAGTCGACAGCCCACTGTAAATACTGTTAAAGGTTAAAGTGGTTAAAGAGGTTAAAAGGTTAAAGAGAAAATTCGTGCAATTCGTCGTTTATCGACGTAACTCACAAAGAATGTTGCGAAGCAAACAATTCGTGGTTAAACAATATTTGTTCTGTAGTTAAGAAGGAGGGTGAATGAAAAAGCCATTTGTGGTTGTTTTAACCTGTTTGGCGGTTGCGGCGGTTTTCTGCGCGCTGACCGCATTGTGCCAGGTAAAAACAAAAAAAGCCGTGCAAGGAGAAGGAGGGAATGTGATACCGGATAAGCCTGTTATGGTAATGGAAACGAACCGCGGCACGATAGAACTTGAACTTTTTCCAAAGGTCGCTCCGAAAGCTGTGGAGAATCTTATCAACCTCGGGGAGAAGGGTTATTACGACGGCCTGATCTTCCACCGCGTGATGAAGGGGTTCATGATCCAGGGCGGCGACCCGACCGGCACCGGCAGGGGCGGCCAGTCCATCTGGGGAACTCCGTTTAAGGACGAGTGCATTAAGGAGCTTACGTTCGATGGCCCCGGCTTATTGGCAATGGCGAATGCCGGCCCAAACACGAACGGAAGCCAATTCTTTATTACCACTGTCCCCACTCCGTGGCTGAACGGTTTGCACACGATATTCGGAAAGGTCATAAAAGGCTATGATGTGGTACAAACCATCGAATGCTGCAAGACGGGTCCCGGTAACCGCCCCGTGGAAGCGCAGAAAATAATAAAGCTGCGCCTTAAGAAATCTTCAGGCGGCGCGGTTGAAGTCCCGTCCGTCACTAAGTAACTGACAATTATGAATTATGAATGATGAGTTATGAGTCAAAAGCATGGAATTTCATATAAATTAATACCTTGTTGTTAATTCATAACTCATAAATCATAACTCATAATTTTCTTTAAGGAGAACAATGGAGTGCAGGCAGGCAAAATATTTATTGAGCAGGAGCATCGAGAACGACCTGAAACCAGAAGAAGCGCTTGAGCTTGAAGAACACCTTCAGGTTTGCAGGAACTGCGCGAAAGACCTCAAGCTCCTGCGCAAGCTTATCTCGATGGCAGACGTTGCAGAGGGCAGGGAGCCGGCACGCGTAGCCATGGAGGTCAGGCAGCGCCTTGACAGGAAGACATGGCAGCAGAACGCGCAGGAATTCCTGCGCAGGATACAGTCCCTGCAGACAATAACCAAGATAGCGGTTCTTGGAGCCGGGATATTTTTTGCGGTATATTTTCTTGTGATCTACTGGCCCGACCGAAAAGTCATCGTGGAAGAGCCGGCCGAAACTGAACCCGCTGAGATATCCGAGCTTGAGTCTGAGCCGGCCGAGGACGTTCCGCCTTCGGAGGTCCAGCGGGAGCGTAAAGGATCAGGAAAAAGTCCGGCTTCGAAAAAGAAGGCAGCGGCAAAGAAAGAGCCGGAAGAGCGCCAGCCCACGACTGAGGATGTCCTCGCGTTCCTGGACAGCAGGATAGCGGAGGCTGAGGACAGGCAGATAATAAAGAAACCGTTCACCGACGCCACGAAGATCGCTGCAAAGATGAAAAAAGAGAAAAGCGGATCAGTGGACGCGCGCGCTTTACGCGAAGAGCTTCTGCCCCTGCCGGCAAACCAGAAAACAGAACCCGCGGAGAAGCTGGTGCTTGTTGTGGACAGCGTTGAGGATTCCCAGCGCAGGATATTTGAGATAATGAACGACATGAAAGGAGAGGTTATAAAAGCCGGCAGCGATAACATCGTGCTCTATATTTCGTCTGACAGGTACCCGGAATTCATCGAAAGAGCGGAGAAGGAAATGGGCGGTTTTGTAAGGCCCGCGGCCGGCGAATACACCGAGGAGGTTCCCAGGAAACCGGACATGGTCCCCCTTAACATCCAGTTTATCCCCATCCCCTGATTCTCGTAACATCGTTCATCGTGCATCGTTTTAATCTTAAAGTAGCGGCACGATTTATCGTGCAGTTATAATGGCTTAATTTGTCAGGACCGATTTCTGACTTAATCTCAATCTTAATCTGCAGTTGGCCAGAGGAAAAAATGCGAGGCGCAGGCGGTCCACTTATGGGCGGTCACGGAGGTCCGGGCCGCGGCCCCGGGGGTCCGGGCGGCAGGGGCGGTTTCGGCAGGTTCGCCGTTGATGATATTCCCGAAGCCAAGCTCAACTACAGGCGCCTGCTGAATTACCTCAAACCCTATGTGTGGCAGGTAACGGTCTCGCTCTGCATTTCCGCGTTCGTCACCCTCATCGGTCTTATCCCTCCTAAGCTCATCGGGATAATCCTCGACCGGGTCATAACCAAGCACCAGCTGCAGAATTTCTATTCCCTGATAATTTACCTGGCCGTGATCTATGTTGTGTCCAACGTCCTGGGCGGGCTCAAGGGCTATATAATGGGAAGGCTCAGCCAGAAGATCATTTATGATATGTGGCAGGACCTCTACCGCAGCCTCCAGCGGCTATCCTTCAGTTTTTATGACAACGCCCAGACAGGGAACCTGATGTCCCGTATCACGAACGACGTCGGCGCTGTTGAGCGCGTCATAGTTGACGGCGTTGACGTGGCGATAATGGCGGTCCTCACGTTCGTCGGCATCACGTTCGTCCTGTTCTTCACGAACTGGAAGCTCGCGCTCATCGCCATCGTCCCGATCCCGGTGCTTGCAGTCCTCATCTTCGCGGTCACTATCATCGCGCACAAGATCTACCAGCAGGTGCGAAAAAAAATGGGCGAAATAAGCGCGCTCTTGCAGGACAGCCTCTCCGGTATCCGCGAAATAAAGAGCTTCGGAAGGGAAGAATACGAGGTCGGAAGGCTTTCAGAAAAAAGCACCGATTACCTGCAGACAAATCTCCAGGCGATAAAGATCTGGTCCATATTCTCTCCCGCGATCGTCACCACAACTTCCATCGGCACTGTGCTGGTCCTGCTTTTCGGCGGCAAGATGGCGATAACGGACGGCTCGATGACCGCCGGCCAGATCGTGTCCTTCCTTTTTTACCTAGGGCTTTTCTACCAGCCAATACACCAGCTTAACCAGGTCAACCATATGCTCCAGCATGCCCGCGCCGCGAGCGAGCGCATATTCGAGGTCATAGACGCGGTCCCCGAGGTCCAGGAGGCGCCGGGCGCGCTGAGCCTTCCGAGGCCGATAAAGGGCGAAGTTGTATTCCACAAAGTAAGGTTTGAATATAAAAAGGGCGTTGAGGTCCTGCACGGCGTGGATTTCGAGGCGCGCCAGAGTGAAATTATCGCTCTTGTCGGCCCTACCGGTGCCGGCAAGACCACCATCGTAAGCCTGATACCCAGGTTCTACGATTCGCAGGAAGGAATGATATCCATAGACGGCATAGACGTTAAAAAACTGAAACTCAAGGATCTGCGCGAGAATATCGGCATCGTTATGCAGGAACCGTTTTTATTCAACGGCACTGTCCGGGAGAATATCGCCTACGGCAAGCTTGGCGCGACCCTTGATGAGATCATAGAAGTCGCTAAGCTCGCGAATTGCCACGAATTCATTATGGGCCTGGCTGACGGATACGAACACCAGATAGGCGAGCGCGGCATACGGCTTTCAGTGGGGGAGAAACAGCGCGTCGCGATCGCCCGGGCGCTCCTGAAAAATCCGCCCATACTTATCCTTGACGAAGCGACTTCTTCGGTGGATAACCGCACGGAGGCGCTCATCCAGCAGGCGATAGACCACCTCCTGCGCAAGCGCACGTCTTTCGTTATCGCGCACCGGCTGTCGACAGTGCTAAATGCGAACAAGATACTTGTTGTCCAGGAAGGAAAAATAGTTGAAACCGGCACCCACTCCGAACTTCTTTCCCTGAACGGCGTGTATGCCGATCTGTATAATACCCAGTGGCGGCACCTCGAACATCCGGCGGCGCAATGAGCAAATGGCGTATAGCGTATGGCATAAGATAGAGTTAGAGAGTCATAGAATCAAAGTAGAAACAGTGTTAACCTGTGTTAACCTGTGGTTTCAAATGTAGTTTACAGAGTTTACACAGTTTACAAGTTTACAAGTAAAAATCCGTGTTAATCCGTGGTTAAATATTATTCTCTGTTGACTCTGTGGTTAAGGTTTAGGTTTTTATGAGTGAAGAAAGTTTTTATAACGTTGTTCTCGGAAGCCAGGATGCCTTTGACCTTCAAAAGCTGGCGGACGCCCTGAGCCGGGCTTCAGGCATGGTGCGCCTTGACGCGCTCAGCCATATCAGGTCGCACTGGGGGATCCTGTACAGGACAAAGGAAATGGAAAAGGCGCAGGACCTGCGGCAGAAACTGGAACAGGAAGGCGTGGAAACTTTTATACTTGATAATATGCAGTTAAAAGCAATTCTCCCGCCGAAATTATTAAAAAAAGTTATTCCAAAACCGGAAGGTTTGGTTTTGGAAGAAAATGAGCGGGAAAAAATTCTGCCCTGGGATAATTTTATTTTAATTTGCTCCGGCCAGGTTGAAGAAAGTATAATGGTTAAGAAAAAATCATCTGCCGATGAAGGCGCTGCAAGAAAAATTGCATCGCTTGCAGTTTTTCTTACAACCGGCATACCTGTCTCTGCTAAAAACACTAAACCGGAGGAAGAGGTTAAAAAAGAGACCAGCTCTAATTATTATCTTGATATTATTGCCAAAGAAAATGCTGAAAGCCTATCAATTTCCGGGTATTCTTTTGATTATTCGTATCTTGGGAACAGGAAACAGTATAATATTTTCGCCAATTTTTCAAATCTTGTTAAGGACACGGCAGGTTTTCTTCCAAACGCAGTCAGGAACCGCGGGGTGCGCTCGCTTGAGCAGGGCGGTGGTACATTCAGGGATTTCAGATACAGGAGCATTGAGGAATATGAAGCCGAGAAATTGTGGCTCCTTCAGCTGCTGAAAAAATAAAAAGGAGGGCTGAATGCCCCCCTTTTTTTTATTTGTCCGGTCTTGCATGTCATTGCGAACGCAGTGAAGCAATCTAGCGTTCAGATTGCCGCGGCCGCCCAGGGCGACCTCGCAATGACAAAGAAACTATTTCCCAGGGCCTTACTTCAAGCTTTAAAGTTTTACCATGTTTAAGAATGGTAATAATTTTTCCCTGCAAATCAATTTTCACAGCCTTCTTTGCAGTAAAAGGAAGCTTTATCCTTGCTTTTGTTTTTCTCCCCCCAGTTTCGTAAAACCGCAGTATGAAGTTTTTCCCTTCCCTGTAAAATCCGGTCATAATAAGGTTTGAAGGTTCAAGCGACAGGAAGGAACCCGCCGGTTCCTGCGGCGGGCACCTTGTAGATCCTTCCGCTGCTATAATTCCGGGTTTCCTTGCAAACGCCTGTGAGACCCGGGCGATGTGCGCGGACCTCCAGTCACCTTTATGGAAAATAAGGCGGGACGCGAACCTGTGCGTTCCTTCTGCCCGCATTGCCTTGTTCACGAACCTTTCCCATCCCTCAAGCTTTGTCACGCTGTTTATGAGAATATTTCCGATACTGTCCCCGCCAGGCAGAAAATAGTAATGCGACGCGTCATAATTCAGGTATGAAACGCTTCCTTCGCCGTCACTCTGGCTTATGAAGGACTTCGCGTAAAACAGGCCTTTCCTCTGCCTTTCAATATTTTCCCAGCAGCTCTCGCCCTCTGCGAGGAACGGCTCTTTTTCAATATCCTTCTCTTCAACAGCAAAAGGCGTGTCCCCGAAGATCTTCCCTTTGAACAGGAGCGGGAACTCAAGCGCCAGGAATCCGTCTTCAGCGCCCCATTTTACCTCAACGTTGATGTCAATGACCGGTTTATCCTTATAAACCGTGATCTCTCTTGTAACGGGGTGCGGCCCCGCAGAACCTTCTGACCTGTAAACCGAAAAAAGGTCCCCATCCGCGGTAGTTTTTGCGATGCCCCATTTCACCCGCTCAACGGAAGTTATTGGCCCGGCGTGCAGGGCGCCTTTTGCCGTGTCCACCCGGTACAGTTTCAGGTCCGCGAAACTGCTATCACTTTCCGCTCTGTATTCCTTCCCGCCTGCCTTGATACATACCGGATCGCTCCCGTTGAACTCAACCGTTGCCCCTTCTCCCCGCATGGCGGGTTTCAGGCCAGGCTTGGCCGCGGAAACAGCGTTATAGCCGCAGGCCGGGATCTTCACTTTTGCCGCAACGTCAAATTCATATGATCTTGAGGAATTCTCGTTCTTATCCAGCACCTGGAAGGGAATATCCCTGCCTTTTGCATCCGCAAGCGAGAATTCGGCGCAGGAATCCGGGAAGGTGAGAAGCATCCTGACGCATTCCTCCCTTTCAAACGGCAGGGAGTTGAAAACAACAGCCTGCGCGGTTTCAGGCAGGCGGATAAGCCGGGCAAGAGAAGATAAGACTGCTTCAATTGTTTCAGAGGTTTCGAGTTTCACGTTTAAAGCTTTATTGTAAAGCTTGTTGAAATCGTCCTCGAAAAGCCACTGGGTGGCGTGGGCGCAGGAAAGAAGGTGCGTTTTCCACATGTCTTCAATGTCTTCAATGTCCCCAATGTCTCTAATGTTTTTAATGTTGTTAATGTCTCTGATAGTGTTCCACGTTTCAAGCGTTGTAAGATTTATCTCATTCTCCTGGCGGAGGGCGAAAAGCCCGTTCGCTCCTCCCCACCCGACGTTGTAGCACACGTCGCAGGGGTCAAGCGAGCCGTTTACCTCAGGTATCTCTGACATGTGCTTTTCTATCTCCCTGAAATACTGCGGCGGGGTGGCGAAATTTACCTTCACGCCTTCCTTGCTGTTCAATTCCTCCATGAGCTCCAAAAGCGGCAGGGGTTTGTCGGAATAAGGTGTTCTTAAAGGCCTGCAGTCATCTGTGCCCTGGCTTACCCAGGCGATACTTACCGGCCGGAGGTCATTATCCCTTTCAGCCATGTTGTTAAGTTCTTCAGCCAGGTTTTCAGCTGAGCACAGCCCGCCGTATGTTCCTCTTGAGCACAGGATCTTTGAGCCGTCAAATCCTTTCCAGTAGAATTCAAGCGGAACTCTTTTCCTTGTAAGTGCTACGTACGGCCTCCAGAAACGCAAATACTTGTACCCGGCAAGCGCAAGCAGCTGGGGCACCTGCGGGTGGCCCACGGACACGTCAACAGTGCCAGCGTAAACGGATAAGTCCGCTTCAGGAAACAATTCCTTATATATTTTTCTTCCGTATTGCAGGTCCCGCACCTGGGTTTCCTCTCCGGTCATGGTGGGGCGCAGGTTTGTGAAAGAGCCGCATACCGCGATCTTCCCCTCGGCTATCCTTTTGCGAAGTTCCTTATATAATTGCGGCCTGCGCCTTAATATCGTTTCTGCCTGGGTGACATAAGGGTCCATGTACCAGCGGAACTGGGGATGCTTTTTTATCGCGTCAAGGGCTTCCTCGGCTACCAGCACGTATCTTTTCTCATGCCATTCTCTGTTAAATGTCCACGCCCAGTCAGGATGGCAGTAGGGCACGACATATATTTGCTTAACCATGTATACTCCTAAAATTGTAAATTTCAAATTGTAAATTGTAAATTTCAAATTTTTAAAATATAGAAATATAGAAAATTATATATTACACTGTAAGTTTTTTGTCAATTTAAATTTTGCAATTTGCAATTTGACTTTTGAAATGTATCTTTATTTAAGCTTGCCGAATTCCACGAATGCCTTAGACATCGCCGCGACGTTCTCCTTCGGCACGTACCCGTGGTCTGCTGTTGCGTCCCCGTACGCGATAAACCCGCCGCTATACGGCCTGAACGCTTCGATCAGGTGCCTTGCTTCGGTAACAATTTCTTCTGGGGTCGCTGTTGGCAGCATTCTCTGCCCGTCCACGTTGGTATGGAAGCAAACCTTCCCGCCGAATGCCTTCGCGAGCTTGTCCACCCCGAATATCATAGGCTGTTCGCAGTTCAGGACGTTTACCCCGATCTCAATGAAATCAGGGATTATGTCCCAGATGAACCCGCAGGAATGGAATATTACGTCCATTCCCTGTTTGTGGCAGAGATCAAACTGCTTTTTATACCTGGGCTTGAATACTTCCCGCCATTTCACGGGATTTATTATAAGCGACCTTTCGGTTCCCCAGTCATCCCCGAACCATATCGCGTCAATTTGGAATTTCGCGTATTCTTTGATCAGGCCTGTTTCGAAATCAAATACCATATCGGCAAGTTTATTGAATTTTTCCGGCTCTGTGTAGATGTCAGCCAGCAGGTTCTCGAAACCCCTCAGGAACGTGAGCTTGTTGAACCCGGATATCCCGATCCCTGCTGTCAGGTATTTGCCTTTGTACCTATCGATAGCGGCCGTCAGGTCTTCGAATCTTGTTTGGTCGTGAGGGTTTGGAATCTTGTAATCTTCCAATCTTTCCCATCTGTCTATAGGATGGCCTTTTACCTGGCCCAGGCCTGTGCCGATCAGGTTATCCCACACGCAATGCCATTCGTCCTCATTTTCTTTAGATGGAGTCCAGCCTTTAGGCTGATTAAATCCCAGCCCCACAATGTCGGAAGCGTCAGGATTCTGGGCGAACCTTATCGGCACCCTTTCCGGCCCCTTAAAATATATCGCCTGCTTTACAAGTTCTTTACTTATCATAATTACTTCCTTAATTTTCCTCGTCCCTTTAACGGGGGAGGATTGTGGTTAGGGTGATTCTTGTTTGTCATTGCGAGTGAAACGAAGCAATCTGAATATTAGATTGCTTCACTTTGTTCGCAATGACCGCCAATTCTTTAACTAAGTCCCTTTTATTTTAGCAGCGTACCTTCTTACGTAGGACCGCGGATGGTCCAGGTACTTCCTTATTATACTGGGCTGGGGCTTTCCCAGTGCGGCAAGAGCTTCCGCAGCCGCAAGTTCTATCTGCCAGAGAACATCTTCCTCAACAGGCGCAACACCCGCGCAGGAGACCTGGAACTTGCGTATTTGCGGGATATCTTTTCGCTTCAGGAATTTCAGGATCATAGGAACGGCTTTCCTGTTCTTGATCCTGCCCATCGCGCGCAATGCGGCGATAAGAGCGTCAGCATCCGCATTCTTGTCTTCAAGCACGCCGAGAAGGGCAGGCAGGGCTTCCGGGCTTCCCGCCCTGCCGAGCATTACGATCGCTGATTTCCATCTGGGCGCAGCCCCGTTCTCCTGGACCCTGGCAGGATTGCGCTCAACCACGTTCTTTACCAGTTCCCGGACCGCCTCTTTCCTTTTAAGCATCGCCAGCGCCACAGCAGGCAGGAATTTGTTTTCGGGCTTAGCGGTTTCAAGGATCTTTAGAAGGGCGGGTACGGCGCTTTTGCCTGATATTGCGAGCGGGTAGATTATGTCTTTCGGCTCGCCTGTTTCGGCAAGCCTCGACGTGTCGTTCCTGAAGTTCTCGGGGATCAGGGGGACAGGGCGGAATTTTTCGTCCAGCGCCCCGGTCTTTTTAAGCTGTTCCTGCACAAGCTTCACGTCAAGCTGCCGCGGGGTTTTGCCAAGCCTGGCAGAGATAGCGGCCGCGATCCCCGCTGCTTCGCCGATCCTTTGCAGGTCGCGCATCATCCTAAACCCGTAGTGCGCGTCCATTGTCACGGACACAGCCCTGCACGCTACCAGCAATCCCTCAACGTTTTTCGGCAGCATGCACCTGTAAGGGATCTCGCACCCTATGGGTTTAAAGAAATTACCGAGTACCCACATCCAAAGCACTCCTTCATCGCTCTGGTTCTCTATGTCATTGGCGTGGTTCTCATAGAACGTTTTCATGAACCCCACGCAGTCTTCAAACCTTCTTGCCAGGATCTCGTCAGCGAGGGTAAGCCTGTAATCTCCGGCTATCTGCCTGCTCTGCCTCACTCCGAGGATCGGAGCGATATAAAGCAGGCGGTTCTGCGCCGGGAATCTTTGTTCGAGGCATTTCAGGCCTTTCCGCCTGGAAGCCGTAAGGTCAAACGCGTCAAACGGGTCTGCCCAGCCCGCGTCAAAATTGATCATCTCCATATTCCCGTTCTTGTCCAGGTGGCCCCCGGACTGGGAGTAGCAGTGCGGCACCTCGTCGGATTCCCTGCCTATTGTGAACGGCGCGCCTGCCATCACCGCGATATCCGCGTCCCCGGTGCAGTCCACGAACGCCTTCGCGCTGAATACCGTCCTGCCTGACGGGGTGGCCGCGATCACTCTTTTTATCCGCCTGCCTTTTTTCTCGCAGACTCCCACAACCAGGGATGAATATATTATTTGAACGCCTGCGTCGCGCGCCATCTGCTCGAGGGCGAATTTCTTCGCTTCCGGGTGGAAACCCTGCGCCGAGTGTTTGCCGCTGAAAACAGGCGATACCTTTTCTACTGCCGCGTCAACTTCATCCTGCAGGCCGCCCGGCGCGCCTACGCAGTATCCATGGATGCCCCCGCCTGTTCCTATTCCTCCCAGCACAGTGGAAGTTTCGATAAGTATCACGTTCGCGTTCTGCCTTGCCGCGGCTATGGCTGCGATAGCTCCCGCTGTCCCGCCTCCCGCGACCACAACATCCGCTTCAGCCGTGGCGGGCTTTGACAGGAGTTCAGCGCCGGAAGGCTTTACGGGTTTTATGCGAACATTTGATGTGAGCATGCCTGCTTTTTCCCCGATCTGTATCCTGCCTGCAAGGGTGGCGGATCTCTGCCTTTTCCTGGTGTCAGGGACCGCCCAAAGGCCTGCCGCGAAAAGGTTCCTGAAATACGGGTGGCTTTCCGCCCCGGTGTTCGGGCAGGAAACCGCGTCCATGGGCAGCGGTTCAAAGCCCGTGTGCGTCACGATCGCGTCCTTAAGCTGCGGCACTTTTTCGCGTATGAAAGAGATTATTGAAAATGTCGCGAGCCGGCATGAAGAAATAGAGCCTGAGGGAATATCAAATTCAGCGCAGGCTTCTTTCTGCCAGACAGAAGGACGGATAACTATATTCTTTGCCTCTGCGAAATCTCCCGGGAGAACAGGGGAGGTTATTTCCTGTTCGATGTTATTGAAAAATACTGCCTGTCTTGCCGCAGGGGGAGGATCATTGTCCGTGAAAGGGACGCCTGTCTGTTTCCACAACAGGGCTTCCTCTGTGGCGTCAATAAAGATCTTCGCCCCGAAGGACATCTCCCCGCTCTTGGTCCCCGCGATAATTGCCGTGACAAGATCTCCTTTTACGGTGACCTGCATCGGATGCGCGCACAGCAGGATATCTATGTTTTTTTCCTCAAGCAGGGCGTTTAGCAGAAACTCGAACATCGGGGGGTCAACGCGGTTGTTTTTCAGCCCGCCCATAGAAGTAAGCCTTTCTTTAAGTACTGAGGTAACGAATGTATTGTCCGCGCCAAGATCGGTGCTGAGCGCGGAACAGACTTCCCAGCCGGGTGAAAGCCGCCGCTCCAGGATAAGGATTTTATTAAATCCCCCTCTTTCCCCCTTTTTCAAAGTGGGATTATTTTTTAATGCAAGTGCGGCGCCTATCCCGCATAAACCGCCGCCGGCGATAATTACGTCGAACAGCTTGCCCGCCACGTTTGCTGGGCGGGTCATGCGTCGAACGTCGTTCGTTAACTTTTTTGACATCATAACCTCGTGAATCATAAAATGCGCTCAATAGCTCATTTGCTCATTAGCTGAAGGAAATTTCTCAGTGAATTCAGTGAACTCAGTGGCTGAAGGCAGTCATTTGTCCCACCCAGTAAGATTGGCGGGCAGGCATTAGTCATTTGTCATGAGTTTGAAGCCAAAAAAGTATTTATCCGTGGCTGAGCTTTTTAAATCTCTTTCGAAGATCCCTGTAAAAAGTTTTCCTCTGTGTCTCCGTGTCTCTGTGGTTAATTTTATGACAGTGTTAACCTGTGGCTGCTATAGGCAGTTGTCAGTTGTGAGTTGTCAGCAACAGCCAAAAGTTATTTATCTGTGTGCATCCGTGGCTGAATGTATTTCTCTGTGTCTCCGTGGTTATTTCTTAATTTTGCAATTTACAATTTGCAATTTGAGATTTACAATGTATTTATTCTGTTTTACAGTTTCCAGGCCTTTCCCCGCCTGAAAGGCTCTTTGAACTTGTTTTTCAGCTTTCCCTGTTCTTCCAGGTGGATCATACACGCGCGCATGCAGCCTCTTGCGCCCTCAATGGGCGCGGGATGGTGGTATGATTCCCACGCGGCGCGGTTATACGGGACCTTGTCCCGTATGAAATTCCATACCTTGCTCGAATAAGCTGCCTGCGCCTGCCAGTCGTCTTTCGGCGCCTCTTTAAGCAATCTATTGATCTCCTCCCTGAGATTCTCCGGAAGAAAAGGGTTGGTTTCGGTTATCCCTCCCTCATATGCACCGGCGCATTTCACCTCATCGAGTTCTCCCCATTCACACGTTTTTCCGGCAACTTTGATCTTTACCGTCTTTGTCCGGCTGATAGCGTTTCCCGAGCATTCTTTCGCGCATTGCATGCACCTGTCGCAAAGGCCGCCCTTAAAAAGCGGGTCTGGCTCAAGCGGCGCGTCGGTAAGTATCAGCGCGAACCTCTGCCTCGGCCCGAATTCCGGCGTGAGGAATACCTTGCTGTACCCGATCTCTCCCAGGCCTGCCGCAAAAGCCGCTATGCGGAAGTGCACGAACACGTCCGGCCTGGGTTTTTCCGGGGACACCGCTCTTCCCGCGTCGCAGCCCAGCCTTACGCTCGTATTGTCGTAAGGCACTGCTTCGTATCCTTCGTCCTCTAAGAAAATTGTTACGTCCCTGAGCGTGTCCATTGCGCGCACAAGGTTTATGTGATAGTAGCCGAACGAGCAGTAGTTCGCGAAATATGTCCCTTCTTCTATTCCCCTGAAACATCCCCTGGGTATTCTGAAACCCATCACGATCATCGCCTTGGCGTCTGGGAAAATATAGCGGGGGTCCATCTGCTTGGGCGCGCCCTCGAACCTGTCCATCGACGCAATGCCTGCTATGTCAGCCCCGCATTTTTTCGCGTATTCCTTCACCTTCTTCGAAGTCAGCATGGTTTCTCCCTTTAAAGGCAGTCATGGGTCATGAGTCATGTGTAAAATCTGCTGAATGCTGGATGCTGAAAGCTAAATGTAGTAATCCGTGGATATCAGTGGCAATCTGTGTCAAATTGTATTTTCGTACTTTCCTCGCCCATCCTTCCAGGTGGGCGAAGTCTCGCCCGCTGAAAGACGGGCGGAGTGCTTTCGTGGAAATCTTGTTTTTGGTCAGCGCAGCCGCACCTTTGTTCCGTCAGGCCCGTACCACGACTGCCCCGGCTCCACGCCCTTGTTTAACGGATTCTCCGGGGTGCACATCGGCCCGCAGTTGCAGTAATAGGAGCTTTTCTTTTCGGGGTTTACGGGCATTCCCAGCTCCCGGCCGAACAGCGCCCACATCTCCGGGGTTTCAAGGCACAGCGAGACCGGGATCGTTTTACTGTGCCTGCGGATCTCATCAATAAGGACTTTCAGCATATACGCCCTGGCGTCATGGGGGATGGGGCGGCCGCCGCCTGAAGTGAAGCCGCGCGCGCCAAGGAAGGGGACAGCGGATTCCATTACAGCCGCGAACCGGGCGTCAAGCAGGCCTATGTCCATGCAGGACTTCATTTCCTCATAGCTCATCCAGCCGAAAGGGCACAGCGAGATCACGTCCGGCTTCGTTTTTTCGAAGATAAGGTCTATCAAATCCGCGTTCTCGTCTTCCCAGTTCTTCACAGGAATGATCGGGGAGAACCTGAACCTGACGATATATCCCGCTTCCCCGCACCTTGCCGCGGCTTCAACGCGCCTGTCCCACGGAGCCGTTTCTTTCTCTAATACCGTGCTCTGGGTGCGTGCGCTCACGCTCCACTGTATAATGGTCTTGCCCCTGTGGTCCAGGGAGAGCAGGTTATCGATGTTGTCGCTCTTGCCCGCGTAGATCTCCAGGTACTTGCCGGGTTTGCGCGCGAAGTATTCGACAAGCAGTTTGGACGCGCCCCATTCCGGCTCAAAGCATGAAACGTCGGTCATGTTGTCCCATTTGTAAAGGCGCTGGTCCGGGCCCAGCTCGCAGACCCCGTCAAGGTGCTTTACGTATTCTTCCATGTTGACCAGGATCTTGTTGACGCCGCCCAGCCCGCAGTAAGCGCAGCGGAACGGGCAGCCATCAATGGCGTGCAGCTGCCAGGCGGACTGGCACACGCATCCCCTCGCGCTGCGCCTCCAGTCAGCTTCGCCGTCTGCCCGCCACCTTGTGGGGCTGAAGCCGTACATGTCGCGGATCCCAAGGTTCGGGTAGCGGGTCGTGAATTCCTTTTTTTCGCTCTCGGCGGGGTATTTAGCTGTGGTCAGGACAAGGTCAGGGTCGCGCGGGTCCTTTTGCGCTCCCCACTCCGGGATATTTTTCCAGCGCGCCGGCGCGACCTCGTTCAGCTCGGAATAAGACACGCGCTGCGCCTCCGCGCCCTCCACCGCGCTCATTATCCGGTCAACGCACGCCGCTGCTCCGGGATCGGAATAAACGTCCTCGGTCACGTATACTTTTTCAGGCCTTAGTTTTCTGAACATCGCGAACACTCCTTTATTTTATCCAGGATCCGTTCCGCTTCGCCTGCGTGTAAGGATGGGCCAAAAGGATCTTGCGGTTCGGTATCGAGTTGGGCCCGCACCCGCAAACGTAGTTAGTGGCGGTAAACCCGAATTTTTTGC
>Ga0210051_1000470_pt1 | contig 37528 bp, 28 predicted proteins | sample CryGey092014_all_FD_185464 | JGI IMG/M metagenome (GOLD analysis project Ga0210051, IMG submission 185464) | Groundwater microbial communities from aquifer - Crystal Geyser CG23_combo_of_CG06-09_8/20/14_all (SPAdes) (version 2) | ecosystem: Environmental > Aquatic > Deep subsurface > Groundwater...
ATCTCTTCCCTTACGGACGGTTTTACTATATTCGTGGTTAGCCATAATATTTCAAGAATAGCGTCTTTATTTCCGGTTTCTCTTCTTAATGAATTTACGAAATCATTAGCTCTTCTATTTGGGTTTTCATTAGTCAGAGTATTTTTTAGTTTTCTGATTTCATTAAATATCTCAGATGTACTTGTTCTTTTCGGGCTCTCAGTAAACTTCGTCTGAAAGATAAAGAAATTAGTATCCTCATTATAATAGAAATCTATACCACCATCATCTCTTCCATCAACGTACTTTCTATCGAATTCTTCTGGTCTTATTTGAAACCTTGCTTTTGCATAAAACTCTGTTAATTTTTTGGTTGACTCAACCTTGTTTAGAAGCGATAGCTTTCTAACCAATTCATCGACGCTGCGATATTCCATTTTTACACCCTCCTTTTAGCTATAAATTATGGAACTTTATAAATTTTTTGCCTTTCTTTCATAATTAGGAGTGTCCCGAGTAATATTTCTGCTAACGTATCGAGGATAAAAGAAGTTGCCAAAGGGATTTAGCGAAGCGTCGCAAACATGTTGTTAGCTGAAATTGAGCCTATTACATACCTACTAGGTGGAATTATTGTTTCAGCTTGCTCCCGTCGAATAGGTTATCTGAAAGCCCTGTGTTGATTGTTACCTTCTTAACCTCGGTGGTTTCTCCACCTCCACCAAGAGCTTTTTGCATCATTTCCATCTGCGGTTTCATCATTTTCTCAGCCATCTTTCGCTGCTCAGGAGGCATTTCTTCCAACTGTTTCTGCATTTCTGCTAACCCTTCGTGCATTTCTTGTTCTTGTTCTGGGGATAGTTTTGGAACCCCTCCACCCATAGTCATGACAGTACGGTAGGGAATGAGTAGGCCGTTGACCTTACGGAAATCTTTCATTTCAGTAGTAGTTTTTACGGTTATTTTTTGACCTTTCTCATCCACACCTTCTATATCCATTTCCATCTTCCTGATAACCCAATCTTTGGCATCCACCCAAAGCTTACCGCTGATCCTAACTTTCTCCATCCCTTCCGGTTTAGCAGAACCTATTAGTTTAGTAATATCTTTGATGTCCAGGATATAGGTTTTATGCCCATCAATCTGCTCGGTTCCTCCATATTGGGCCGGAGTAGTCTTTAAATTTTCTATCGTCTGATAGGGATTATAGCCAATTTTTTCTTTTGTCACTTTACCCAACACAGGATTTTGTTCCCATTGGTATACACCATCATAGATAGTGACAAACTTTTTACCCATTATCTCCATTTCATGCCGAGTTTTGCATATTGTTTTTCCCTCGATAGTTGTCCATTTCTGATAAGTTATAGCCCTATCAGTGGCTATAGTAATGTCCTTCACGCCCTTCATCTGCTTCTCATAGCTAGCCACAGAATGCTGGATAACTTTCTCGGCTGTCATTTTCTCTACTGTTGAAGAAGCAGAAAGGACAAAGGGTGCGATCATAACCCAACAAAATATATTGATTCTCATTTGTTCCTCCTGGTATAATATTCATTATACCTGATTACACAGGTTTTGGAAAGATTACATAGATATTCCCGACGAGGTTTTTTAATCCGCGTAATCTCAATGTTAATCGGTATAATCAAGGGCTGAGTTTTACGAAGCCCTAAAACATTATACCATTAACTATAGCAAAAGTCAAGGAAAAAATAATTCAAAAAACTTGACTTTTTTGGGATTTTGTGGTATACTTGAGCGATGAATAGAACATTTCTTGAATTTGAGAAGCCCATAGCAGAATTGGAGCGGAAGATAGAAGACCTGAAACTGTTTCAGCAAGAAGGTGTCGCAGATTTGAGAGATGAGATAGCCAGTCTCGAGGAAAAACTCAAGAAACTGCGAGATGAGATATACGGAAACCTCACACGATGGCAGAGGGTTCAACTTGCGAGACATCCTGCAAGACCATATTTTCTGGACTATGTGAAGTACATTACTGACGATTTTTTTGAAATCCATGGTGATGGATGCTTTAAAGACGACCCTGCAATTATCTGTGGACTTGCCAGAATAAAAGGCAAATCCACTCTCCTTATTGGGCAAGAGAAGGGGAGGACTACGAAGGAGAAGATAAAGAGGAATTTTGGAATGGCACATCCAGAGGGATACAGAAAGGCGTTAAAAGCGGCGAGATTTGCAGCAAAATTTGGAAAGCCCATAGTATCGCTTGTTGATACACCAGGAGCATATCCCGGAATAGGTGCGGAGGAAAGGGGACAAGCACAGGCAATTGCGATAAATATAAGAGAGTTTGCACATCTGCCTACACCCATAGTTGTCATCATCACAGGCGAGGGTGGAAGTGGTGGAGCACTGGGAATAGGTATTGGTGATGTCGTTGCCATAATGCAGTATGCTTATTATTCCGTAATATCACCCGAAGGATGTGCATCAATACTGTGGAGGGATGCGTCGAAAGCCCCTGATGCGGCAGAGGCGCTGAAGATTACTGCCCAGGACCTCTTTGAACTGGGTGTGGTTGATATGGTGATACCTGAGCCATCTGGTGGAGCACACAGAGACCCTAAGAAGGCGGCATCTATTCTTAAAGATTTCATTTTAGATGAGATTAATAGGTTGTCAGAGATACCTGTTGAGGAACTCATAAAAAGGCGCATTGAGAAATTTCAGGGGATGGGTGTCGTTAAACAGGACCTATAATAAACCTCTTCAAAGGAAATCTTCACACATGCAAATCTTAGATTCGCTGTATCTGCCAGTATTTTTTATATATATGAGTAAGATAAGAATCGTCCTGTTAATTTTTCTCTTTCTTCTCTCCTGCAAGAGAGAGAGAGAGTCTGAGAAGATGGACACACGGCCGGTGGATAAGACAATAGGAAAGTTTGAGGTGGTCGAGACAATAAAAGGCAAGATGTTGTGGAGGCTTTGTGCAGAAAGGGCTTATGTTTATGGAGATACTACACTTATATGTGATGTCCATCTCTTTTTTTATGATACCAAGGAAGAAACTTCATCTGTTCTTACATCAGATTCGGGGTATGTATTCCCCTCTGGTGATATGTTGGCAAAGGGCAATGTAGTGGTCACCTCTATGGAATCGGGCAGGATACTCAAGACAGAAATACTCTCCTGGGAGCAAGAGAGGGAAAAAATAGTGTCAAAGGATAGTGTGATAATAATAACAAAGGATGGTGTAATAAAGGGAAGTGGTTTTGAGTCGAGCCCCAATCTTACAGAGATCAAAATAAGAGAAGTAAGAGCTACAGGAGAAAAGAGATGATATTCTTATTCTTCCTCCTTTCATACACGGCAAGGGCTGATAGTTCTATTTACATAGAGCCATATACATACCTGTACGATAATGTGGAGCTCATAATTGATACTGTAACGGTAACATCAGATAGAGCACTTGTGACAGAGGATAGTGTAAGGGTATGGAGCAACCTCAGGATAGAAAAGGAAGACCTCGTAATATACGGCGGTCTTGGTAGATATTTCTTTGATAGAATATATTATATAGAGGACAGGATGAGGGCAGAAAGGAGAGAAGACACGCTCACCGCAGGAAAGGGGACACTATACGAAGAGAGAAATGAGGTGTATGCACAAGATTCACTTATTATCTGGGGTGGGGGCAAGTGCATAGAAGGAGACAAAGGATTTTATAATTTTGAAAAGAGAGAGGGTGTTGTCTGGAGTAATGTGCTTTTCAAATCAGAGAAAGATACCATTGAGCTTGCCTGTGATACGCTGAGAGTGTATGGTGATACACTCGTTGTAGCAAGGGGAAACACACTCACAAAGGGAAGATTTAAAGTCTATTCAGATACTCTCCGCTATTATATGGATAAAGACTTGTTGATGTTCTTCGGTAGGCCAGTTGTTGTAACAGATAAGGACAGCCTGAGTGGTGATTATATAGAGATGATGATAAATGAAGGAGAGATAATAGAACTGCGGGCAAAGGGAAATGTAAGAGGAAGCAGACGGGAGTGAATAAGACTGCGGCAACAAAGTTTTTTCTTGACATAGGGAAATATTTATGTTATAATTTGCCAGATTTTTGACACATCTCTTCCTTATTAACTCTGGAGGAACGATGCGAACCAACCTTGGATGGAAATTTATGATAGTTTTAGTTGCCCTTGGAATTTCTCTGTGGCAACTTTCGTATACAATAAGGAACTTCTCTATCACCCCCGAGATGAGAAAAACACTCTCGGAGAGTTATGTGAAGAAGATAGAGAAAAAGGCACTCAAATTGGGACTTGACCTAAGAGGGGGTATGCATATAGTCATCTCAGTAGACAGAGACAAGCTTCCCGAGGGTATCAGTGCAAGGGATGCGCGAGATAGGGCGTTGGAGATAATAAGAAATAGAATAGACCAGTTTGGTGTAGCAGAACCAGAGATTGCAAGACAAGGGGAGGATGGGATTGTAATTCAGCTTCCCGGGGTGGTGGATAGAGAACGTGCCAAAGAGATTATAGGAAAGACTGCCCTTTTGGAATTCAAACTTGTGGAATCTCCCGATAATCTTGAACGTATAGTCAAGGATATTGATAGAATTGTATATGAGTATGAGTTGAAACAGGCAGATTATGATACCACGCTTATCCCCCAAAACCCGTTTCTCTCGCTCGTTTACAGGGGAAGGATTGCAGAATACGATCTACCAATCCTTGAAAAATATCTATCGCTGGAAGAGGTGAAAAGCGTAATCCCAAGGGATGTAGAAATTCTCTTTTCCAAGTTAAAGGAAGAGGACGGGATGAAATACAAATTGATATATATCGTCAAGAGACAATCTGTGCTTACGGGTGAGGCGCTCGTTGATGCGAGAATGCAAATTGGCACACCCAAGAATCCCACTGCACCGAGGGTTGATTTAACAATGAAGCCTGAGGCAAGAAGAAAATGGGCGATGATAACAGGGGCAAATATAGATAGACAGATTGCTATAGTGCTGGATGGAATTGCGCAGTCTGCGCCGAGGGTTGTGGAACGTATAGCAACAGGCAACTCTATGATAGAGATGCCTGGCGCTGATACCAAGGATGCACAAGACCTTGCGCTTATATTGAGGGCTGGTGCACTCCCTGCACCTCTTGAAACCATTGAAGAGCGCACGGTTGGGCCGACACTCGGGTCAGATTCAGTGAGAAAGGCAGGGAAGGCGATGATTCTGGGCACAATCCTCGTGCTCATATTTATGGCGATATACTACAGAGGCTGCGGATTGATTGCAAACTTTGCAGTTATATTGAATATATTCTTTCTGCTCGCTCTTCTATCAGGTCTTGGTGCTACCCTTACCCTGCCGGGTATTGCGGGTATAGTCCTCATCATCGGGACGAGTGTGGACGCAAATGTCTTGATATATGAGAGGATAAGAGAAGAACTGCTTGCAGGCAAGACCACAAGAGCGGCGATAGGTGCAGGATATGGGAGGGCATTCAGAACTATTCTGGATGCGAATGTCACAACACTACTTATGGCAATAGTACTCTATTATTTTGGCACAGGACCTATAAGAGGGTTTGCAGTTGTCTTGTCCATTGGCATACTATGTAACTTTTTCACTGCAATATTCATAACGAGGCTCTTGCTTGATTATATTACATCAAGACCGGGAGTGAAGAGGATAGCTATATAAGGGGGAAACTATGGTGAGTTTGTTTGGAAAAACTAACATTAACTTTATAGATTTCAGACGCAAAGGATTTATAATATCACTTGCGTTGCTCGTTGTGGGTATTATCTCAGTTGCTACTCAAAGTGGGCTTAATTACGGATTGGATTTTACAGGTGGTTCATTCGTTGAGGTTCATTTTAACGAGGATGTTGACATTGGGAGTATACGTTCAGTAATATCAGATGTAGGACTTGGGGATGCTGTTATTCAAAGAGTCAAGGAGGCGGATTATAATTATATGATAAGAACGCGACTGACCGAGTATGAAGGGAAGAGTATGGGAACTGTTTTGAACAAGGTTTTAAATGAAAAATTTTCTGACAATGGTGTGAGAATTGAGAGGGAAGAGATGGTGGGACCTGTCATATCAAGGGCATTGCAGGCAAAGGCAATATGGGTGGTCCTACTTGGTATGGTTATTATTCTTATATATGTGAGTGTAAGATTTACATACAGGTTTGGTATTGCCTCAGTCATTGCACTCTTCCATGATGTTCTGATAACCATAGGCATACTCTCACTTGCAAGGGCAGAGTTTTCATCAGCCACAATTGCGGCACTTCTCACCATAATAGGGTATTCAATAAATGACTCAATAGTTCTGTCGGATAGAGTGAAAGACAATCTGAAGAAGGAGAGAGGCAAGCGTAGTTTTTCTGAAATAATCAACGCGAGTGTGAACCAAAACCTTGCAAGAACTGTAAATACATCCCTTACAACACTTTTTGTCCTCCTTGCGCTCTATCTCCTGGGCGGAAGGATGATAAGAGATTTTGCACTCGCCTTACTTATTGGTGTTATAATAGGAACTTATTCCTCCATAGTTATAGTGGCAGGATTGGTCGTTGAATGGGAGCGGAGGCTTCCTGTGTATTCACACAAAGCAGGCGGAAGGTAGAAAATTATATTTTTCCCGCTATTGTTTTTGCCATATCAAGGGTCGATGCATTCCCTCCCATATCGTATGTCTTTATCTTGCCTTCCTTTATTGTTTCTGCAACGGCATTCTCCAGTCTTGTAGCATTCTCGCCTTCCCTGAGCCATTCGAGCATGAGTTTCGTTGCAAGTATTGTCGCTATTGGATTTACTTTATACTGTCCTGCATACTTTGGAGCAGAGCCATGTGTTGCTTCAAATATGGCAAGGCTGTCACCAATGTTGCCTGCCGATGCAAATCCCAGTCCACCCACCAATTGACTGCACAGGTCGGAAATTATGTCTCCAAACATATTTGATGTAACAAGTACCGAATAGTTCTGCGGATTCTTTATAAGCCACATACACATTGCATCCACATTTGTCTCCTCAAGTTCAATATCCGGATACTCTCTCTTAATATCTCTCGCCTCCCTTATCATCATTCCTGATGTTTCCCTTAGTACATTTGGCTTTTCCACAACCGTTACCTTTCTCCTGCCTGTCTTTTTTGCATATTCAAATGCCTTACGGATGATTCTCCTGCACCCTTTCTTTGAAAATATCCTCATAGATATTGCAAGTTCATCTCCGGGCACATCCTTGAATCTCTCCATCTTTTTGTGATTCTGCAGGAGATAACTTTTTAGTTCTATTGGAGTTGGATAGAATTCAACCCCACAGTATAATCCCTCTGTATTTTCTCTGAACACAACTATGTCTATCTCATCCCTATAATTTAAGGGATTGTTAGGGTATGCCTTACAGGGTCTCATATTCGTATAGAGGTCGAATAGTTGCCTTAAGGCAACTATTGGGCTATAATATGTGAGACCTTTTCCTTTCAAATCCGTGGAGAGCTCCTTGTCTGCCTCCTCCTTTGGTTTGGATGTGATTGCACCGAAGAGGGCACAGTCAACCGTTTTAAGGATATCAATGGTTCTCTGAGGGAGGGGATTGCCTTCCTTCATCCAGAATTCCCAACCAATATCACAGGGTATATATTCTGCATCAAGGTTTATCTTGTCCAGCACTATCCTCGCTGCGTCCATCACATCTCTTCCAACTCCATCTCCCGGCATCCACGCTATTCTGTATCTTGCCATATATCCTCCTTATATTTACCTGTAGGAACAACCCTTGTCAGGCTGTGCAAAAAGCAAAAAATGTTAGTCGCAAGCTTTAGCTTGCGTCCATAAGATACAATTTTACAAGACTTACGCAACTTAAAAGTTGCGGCTACCAGCTCAAATCGTAGTTTCTGTACAGTCTGGTGTGGTTGTCCACTTCGGATATAACTTAATAACTTATTCCCATTCTGTTATGATTATTGGCTCTTTTCCATCTGAAGCAATTGCAATCGTGTGTTCAAAGTGGGCAGAGGGACTATTATCCTTCGTTACAACTGTCCATCCATCCTTTAAAATTGCCACATCAGGAGCCCCTGCATTTATCATAGGTTCTATGGCAAGGGTCATTCCAGCCTTCAAGATGGGACCGCGATTCGGTGGGCCATAATTTACAATTTGGGGATCTTCGTGCAGTTCCTTGCCAACTCCGTGACCGCAGAACTCCCTCACCACTGAAAAACCGCAGGATTCAACACATGTCTGCACCGCGTTTGATATATCGGATAACCTGTTCCCCGCCCTTGCCTTATCCAGAGCAGCATAGAGTGATTTTTTTGTGGCTTCAATCAATTTCTCCTTTAGCCCATCTATCTTGCCCACAGAAAATGTATACGCAGTATCCGTAAAATATCCCTTATACAAAATGCCAACATCAATGCCTATTATATCTCCATCTTTTAGTTCATAGTTTCTGGGAATGCCATGTATGACGACCTCATTTACAGATGTGCATATACTTGCGGGGAAACCGCCGTATCCCTTGAATGCAGGTCTACCACCGCTCTTTTTAATAAATCTCTCCGCAAGCCTATCCAGTTCCTTTGTAGTAACCCCTTCTTTTACATTCTCTTTAAGCAGTAGAAAGAGTTCTTTTACCATCTTTCCTCCCTCTTTCATTATTTCTATCTCTCTATCAGATTTTACGATAATCACGATGAATGAATAAATCCCAAACAAATTTCAATATCAAAATCATAAATTCGAAACAGTTTGGAATTTTGGTCATTAGAATTTGAATATTGCCTGCCCTGTTAGATAGTAAACATCTAACAGGGTGAATAATTTGGTGCTTGTAGTTTGGTGCTTAACTATATTTGGTGCTTGATGATTATAATTTATCTTTTAATTTCTTCAAAATTAGCAGGGCATCTATGGGAGTAAGTTTCTCAATATCTATATTTTTCAATTCTCTCTCTACTTCCGATTCCTTTACTTCGTCAAAAATACCGAGTTGGAGTGGTTGCATAAGCCGTTCAGAACTTCCCCTCCTCTCCTCTCTCTCGAGCGATACAAGAATCCTTTTTGCCCTTTCTATCACATCTTTCGGCAATCCGGCGAGTTTTGCCACTTCTATACCATAACTCTGAGGGCAACCTCCTCTTACCACCTTTCTCAAAAATATAATTTTGTCTTTCCACTTTTTGCATTCAAGATTATAGTTCTTTATCTCATCCGAAAGGCGCTCAAGCTCCGTGAGCTCATGGTAATGAGTTGCAAAGAGTGTCTTTGCCTTTGTATTCTTCACAATATATTCCACCGACGCCCATGCTATAGAGAGTCCATCGTATGTTGATGTTCCCCGTCCAATTTCATCTAATATAAGCAAACTCCTTCTGGTTGCATTGTTCAGGATGTTGGCGGTCTCTGTCATCTCTGCCAGAAATGTTGAGACCCCCTTGGTGAGGTCATCCGAGGCACCAATCCTCGTGAATATCCTGTCAACTATCCCTATCTTTGCCTCCATCGCAGGTATATAGGAACCCATCTGGGCGAGTATGGCACAGAGCGCAACCTGACGGAGATATGTAGACTTGCCTGCCATATTTGGACCAGTGATTACAAGCACCCTCTCATCCAGATCAAGTTTTACATCATTCGGGATAAATTCACCCTCTTTAAGAAGTCTCTCAACAACCGGATGTCTTGCATCCTTCATAACAATCCTGTCTTCGTCATCCACCACAGGTCTTGTATATCCATATCTCCTTGCAATGCTTGCGAGTGTAGAGAATACATCAATATACGCTATCTTCGTAGATGCCTCCTTCATAGAAGGGACAAAATTCTTCAGTCTGTCGCGCAGTTCCTTGAATATCTCATACTCTAAGAGCCTGCTTCTCTCATCCGCCTGCAGCACTTTTGCCTCATATTCCTTCAACTGAGGTGTGATAAATCTCTCTGCATTTGCAAGGGTCTGCTTTCTTACATACTCCTCGGGCACCTTTGGGAGATTTGGTCTTGTAACCTCTATGTAGTATCCAAATACAGAATTGAAACCAACTTTTAGTGAACCTATACCTGTTCTCTGCCTCTCCGTATTCTCGAAATCCGCTATCCATAATTTTACATTTTTGGAGATATTTCTCAGTTCATCAAGTTCCTTGTTTACATCACTTCTTATTATACCACCTTCTTTTATGGTCTGAGGCGGGGATTCTACAATTGTTTTTTCTATCTCTTCTACAACGCCATCAAAATTACCCAGCTTATAAGAAGAAAGGGAATCTGGTAGGAATCTGTTTATTTCGGGGAATTTCTTAAGCGCCCTACCCAGAAAGAGAACATCTCTCGCATTCACTCTCTCCAATGATAACCTTGTTATAAGCCTGTCCAGATCAGGCATTTGGGAGAGGAAACCCCGTAATTGTGCTGTGAATGATGGGTTGTTATAGAATACACTTACTTTATCCTGTCTCTCTCTTATTTCTTCAGGGTTAAGGAGGGGAGAGATAAGAAAATCTCGCAAAAGTCTTCCTCCCATTGGTGTAGTAGTGTTATCCAGGATAGAGAGAAGTGTGCCGTCTGTCTCTCCGTTGGGTTTTCTCACGAGTTCAAGATTTCTTCTTGTGGGTTCGTCCAGAACGAGCGAGTCATTCCTTGAGTACGGACTTACCCTCTCTACATAAGACAGGTCCTTTCTCTTATTCCTTTTGGCGTAGAAAAGGGCAGCACCTGCTGCCTGTATACCTTCTCTCATCCCACCGCATCCAAATCCATCCAGTGTCTGGATGCCAAAATGCGAGAGAAGGTTTTTAAGGGTATATTCGTAGTCAAACTCAAAATCATCCATTCTGCTTACTGCTATATTATTGACCTCTATTTCATCTATACCAGAGGGGATTATAATCTCTTTCGGCTCAAACCTTCTTATTTCATCCAGAAGTTCGTCTCTTGTAAGTTCAGTAACCCTGAAATCACCTGTTGAGATGTCAAGGAGAGCGAGACCGTATTTGTTATCCCCGGGATATACAGAGGCGAGGAAGTTTGTCTTTTTCTCATTAAGAAGCATATCATCAAGCACTGTTCCTTGTGTTATTACCTCCATGATGTCTCTCTCTACAAGTTTACCCGGCTTTGGCTCTTCAAGCTGTTCACATATAGCTACTTTGTATCCACCGGATACGAGCCTCTGTATGTATGTTTTTGCACTGTGATGTGGAACACCTGCGAGCGGAACACCCTCCTGTCTTTGGGTAAGTGCTATTCCCAGAGTTTTTGATGTGAGCACGGCATCCTCATAGAAAGTTTCATAGAAGTCACCAACCCTGAAGAATAGTATAGCATCAGGCTCCTTCTGTTTCAGTCTCTTATACTGTCTTATAAGGGGTGTAATTGTGAACTTATTCATACAAATAGATGAGTATTTGAAGAGCAAATGTATATCTTCGTACTCAGGTACGCTTCAGCACTTCTCTCACATAGTTTGCTCTCTCTATATCCCTTGTATCCGCATCCATAATTTTGCCCTTCATCTTTTGGAGGTGAGCGGGGGCTGTATACAACAGGAGATAATTTAACAACTTTAAATAGGTGTTGTCAATTAGACCAATTCCAATCCCAAGTCTCACGGCGGATGAGAGATTTACAAATTCCTCTTGAGATAGCATTCTCGCATTTTTCAATATGCCGTATGACCTCCATATCTTATCTTCTACCCTTTCCCCGGCCTCTCTCATAAGTTTATCTCTTGTCTCTCTCTCAAGGTCGATTACATTCCTAATCTCCTTTTCTGTCTTTGTAGCAATCTCTTCCTCATCTATACCCAGTGTAATCTGATTGGATAATTGGAAAAAGTTTCCTTCGATTTCGCTTCCCTCTCCGTATAATCCCCTCACCGAAAATCCACGGCTCATTACATCATCCAAAAGTTTATTTATCTCTTTTGTCAGGACAAGCCCGGGTAGATGCAGGAGGCATGATACCCTCATACCTGTACCAACGTTGGTAGGACAGGATGTCAAATATCCGAAGTCGTTCCTGAATGCGTATGTCAGGTTGGAAGAGAGTATCTCGTCAATTTTAAAGATAACGGGATATACAGCCTTTATATTAAGTCCTGATGCAAGACATTGAATCCTTATGTGATCTTCCTCATTGATCAGAACGCTCACTATCTCACCCTTTCCTACCACGCAGTCTACGATTCTCTTCTTGGTGGAGAGAAGATGCCGTTCCCTGACAAACTCAATATCCAACTGAGATAGGTGTTTTGTCTTGAACGAAAGTCCATTAGCAAAATAGGGAGACTTAGTTACAGCATCCTTCACGAGTTCAGATACATCCTCAAGTTCCTTCTCTCTTGCCCTTGTAGGGAACCGGTATCCCTCGAGATTCCTTGCAAGCCTTATCCGTGACGAAAGCACTATCTCATTGGATAGCCCCTCCTCATTTAACCACAGCGGTTGAGTATCTATTAAATCTTCAAACTGCATTTTCGAGTTTTGCGAGTTCATCTCTTATTTTTGACGCCGTCTCATACGCCTCTTTTGCGATAGCTTTTTTAAGCGCCTTCTTTAATTCAATTATCTTCTTTCTCTTTTCAAGGGTTTCTATATTTACCTTTTCGAGAGATTTGCCTTTATGCACCGGACTTCCCTGAAGTTTTTCAAGAAATGATTTGATATCTTTTCCAAACACATCATAGCAACCGCTGCATCCGAACTTGAGTGTTTTCGCAAATTCTTTAAAGGTAAGTCCACAACGATTGCATACGAGATCCATATTTGCATCGTTTAGCAGGAGTCTAAATATTGGAAGTCCTGAAGCGGGTAGAAGCCCCTTATTCTTTGCACAGTCTTCACAGATATACATTGTGGTGGATGTATCTCCCATCACGACCGTATAGTGAAGCGTTGCCTCCTTGATATGGCATATATTACATAACATATATCACCAACTTATCTAATTTATTAGACGACTTCCAAGATTCGTAGCAAGGCTAAAGCCTTGCCCTACAGTAGATCCAATACATCTCGAATGCTGTATATTATAAAATCCGGCTTGTGTTTTAAGGACTTCCCTCTCCAGAGGATTGCACAGGATATACCGGCATCCCTTGCCGAGAGAATGTCATAATCGCTATCTCCAATGATGACCGTAGTATCAGGCGTAGAGCCAAGCCTCTGCATAAGCATGAGAATAGGTTCCTTATTAGGCTTCCATATACCGTCATCCCTCGTGACAATACCGTCAAATACGAGACCATATTTCTCTATTATAAATCTTGTATTGTCTATTGAATTGTTTGTAGAAAGGCCTGTCTTTATCCCCATCTTCTTCAGTGTATGTAAAACTTCCTTTACATCCGGGAAGAGCGATGCATTGGACGTGGCTTTCCTTTCGTATCTTTTTAAGAGCGATTCTTTTTTTTCTCTTTCTTCATCAAGTAGGGAATAGAGCTGGTCAAGGATAGAGTATTGGTTCAGGTTTAAATTCTCTCTTATCTTTTTCCAATCATACCTTGAATCAAGTATCGTACCATCAAGGTCAAATATGACCGCCTTGAACATAGTCTGAATTATGTTGGCGACACTGGGGACGCAGATTTACACTGATTAACACGGATTTATTTCAAATTGTAGGCACAAATTCAATTTGTGCCAGCACGGTTAAAACCGTGCCCTACATGTTGACTTACAAAATTTCGCCATTTCTCCTTGTTTATCCATACGGATCCTGCGGATAATCAGTGATCGGTAATCAGTGATCGTCATTAGTCATTGGTCATTAGTCATTTATCCTTTTTCCTTTATCCTTTATCCTTCCGCTCTACACCGATAACTGATCACCCGATTTTATTCCGGAGAGGGCGGGATTCGAACCCGCGCCCCGCGTTTCGGCGAGGACACGATTTCCAGTCGTGCTCCTTCGGCCAACTCGGACACCTCTCCTAATTATATAAATTCCAAATATCAAGCACCAAAAATCAAACAAATCCCAAGCACCCTGCCTACCGGCAGGCAAACTCCAAATAATAAGCAATATCCGAATCCCAGTGACCAAATTTATAAGCCTTGATTTTTTTGAACTTAAATATTGGAATTTGTTTATGATTTGTGGTTCTTCTTCAATTTAGTGGGTTCACCTGCCTGCCGGTAGGCAAGGAATACTGACCAAAAGTTGTACAGGCTTAACAACATGGCTTTTTGTATTTAAGAAATAACTCATTTTTCATTTCATAAGCGCGGCTTTTTCGGAAATGGCTTTCAAAAATGTAGGCACGCCTGCCTGACGGCAGTCAGGATTTCAAATCGTGCCAGCACAGATTGAATCTGTGCCTATCTACCTGTCGCCTGCCTGCCGGTAGGCAGGGTAGACAGGCAAATGCTCTAAGTGGACGGTTTTATATACAAATATTCAAAGAGTAAGAATTCAAGGGAGTTTGTCCCTATCTACCTATCGGCAGACAGGTATTCTACCCACTAAATTGGAGAAGAACCTGATTTGCAAGTTGGATTTGAAATCTCATGCATAGAGTATACCATATTTTCCCATAAAAGTCAAGAAAAAAGATTTAATCCAGAAAGGATACAGAATCAAAAAGTTTCTTGATTGTATAGAAAGTATAAAACACGAATATCATTTACCCTGTTAGATAACTCCATATCTAATAGGGCAGGTTAACAAATTGCACGAATTTCTTTTTATTTAAACCACAAAGCACACAAAGAGAAGCTATTTATTTTTTAAACTTTGTGTCCTTTGTGGTAAATTGCGCCATCTCGCACAGGGACGAGCCCTGTCCCCACATGGGTAGTCACTGTGGCCAGATACTTTTTTCTTGACAATTTTAAGAAAATGGAGTATAATATTTCAACACAGTAAAAAAAGAAACCATAGAGCACGCAAAACACAGTCAGATTATATAATCAACTAACAAACTAACCAATTAACAAACTAACCAACTAACAAACTAACCAACTAACAAACTAACCAACTAACAAACTTTCCACCTTTGTAGTTTCTTAATATATAATCAGGTATAATATTGTCCTTGGGGGTAAAGATGGAGATTGAACTCTTATCCATAACACCAGATGCTGAGAAGTTGATAGAGCGGGCAGGTAGAACATCACATCTCTCTTTTGCAAGAGAGGGAAAAGATTCCGAGAAGAAATTTATTAAAATGCTCATACGATTGGGGCATCACTCGGTTCTTGAGCATGCTTGCGCGACATTCAGGATAAGTGGCGTATCAAGAGCTCTTACCCACCAATTGGTAAGGCATAGATTATGTTCTTATACACAGCAATCCCAGAGATATGTGAGTGAATTAAACTTCAATTATGTTGAGCCAAAAACCATAAAAAACAACAAGGAAGCACACCACATTTTTAAGGAGTTTATGGATAGTGCGATGGATACTTACTCCAAACTGAAAGAATTTGGGATCAAAAAAGAGGATGCAAGGTTCGTCCTACCAAATGCAGTTTGTAGCGAGATAGTGATTACGGCAAACTTCAGAGAGTGGCGCCATATATTGAAACTAAGGGGTAGTCCTGCTGCACAGTGGGAGATTAGAGAGATGGCGGTTCGGATACTCAAGGTACTGAAAGAATATGTGCCAACCGTATTCTTTGATTTTGAAATAGATGAGAAAGAGAAAGTAGTCAGGCAAAAGCCATAGTTAGAGTGAGGAGGATATCCTGACTGCCTTGCCTATTGGTCCCAATGGGTCCGTATGGAGAGGCAGGCATCAGGCAAGTTATGAGTTTCAAGAAAATACCAAAATTACGAATAGGTGATTTAGAAGTCAGCATACCTATCATTCAAGGTGGAATGGGTGTTGGTATTTCTCTGTCGGGTTTAGCCTCGGCAGTTGCAAACAAGGGTTGTGTTGGAGTTATTGCCACGGCGGGAATTGGCATGCTTGAACCCGATTTTCACACGAATTTTGAGGAAGCAAACAGAAGAGCACTACGGAAAGAAATAAGAAAGGCGAAGGAGATGACAGATGGTATTATAGGTGTAAACATAATGGTGGCCCTTTCGGATTATTATGACCTTGTACAGATTTCAGTAGAGGAGGGCGCAGATTTGGTTTTTCTTGGTGCAGGACTTCCATTGAGGGTTCCCAAGAACTTGTTGCCGGATGAGGCAAAAGAAGTCATTACCAGGGTTGTCCCTATAGTTTCCTCTGCAAGGGCAGCAAAGCTTATATTTCAATACTGGGCAAGAAAGTACGATTATGTACCCGATGCCGTCGTTGTTGAGGGTCCATTGGCCGGTGGACACCTCGGATTTAAAAAGGAGCAAATTGATGATCCCGATTATGCAGTAGAGAAGATACTGCCGGAGGTAATTTCTGCGATAGAGCCCTATGAGCGGCATTTTAATAAAGGTATTCCGGTAATTGCGGCAGGAGGCATATATACGGGTGCGGATATTTATAAATTCATCCAATTAGGAGCTCAGGGGGTGCAGATGGCAACCAGGTTTGTTGCGACCCACGAGTGCGATGCCTCCATAGAATTCAAGGAAGCATATCTGAAATGTAAAGAAGATGACCTTATCATAATTGACAGCCCCGTTGGATTACCCGGGAGAGCAATAAGGAACAAATTTCTTGAGGATGTGGAAGCAGGAATTAAAATGCCCTTTAAATGCCCCTGGAGGTGTATAAGGGCCTGTGATTTTAAAAATTCGCCTTACTGTATTGCACTTGCGCTGACTAATGCCAAGAAGGGGAACTTTGAAAATGGATTTGCATTTGCGGGAACCAATGCTTACAAAACAGACAGAATTATTTCTGTTAAAGAACTCATTGAAACTCTGTTAAAAGAATACGAAAAAGCAGCACTTTCATGAATTGTTTTTTTTTACTATACCTTGCGCTCTTCCTATCGCCCTTTCCACAAGATATGCGACGAGTTCTTGAAAGGAGATTCCAAAGGCACGAGCGGCATCGGGGTATAGACTTGTAGGTGTCATGCCAGGGATTGTATTTACCTCCAGAATAATAGGCTCTCCCCCATCAGGAACAACAAAGTCAACCCTCGAAAGGTCGCGACAGGAGAGCACCTTATGTGCCATTATAGCGAGTTTCTGGACCCTTTTATATATATCCTTCTGCAGAAGAGCAGGAATGATATGCTCAGAGAGTCCGGGTGTGTAGCGGTGCTCAAAATCATACCAGCTTCCCTCTGGCGTGCGGACCTCTACAACCGGTAATGCCTCTATATTGTTTCTTTCAAGTATACCAACTGTAATCTCTTTTCCCTCTATCCTCTTCTCCACGAGAACCTTATCTCCGTAATTGAATGCCTTTCTCACTGCCTTATCAATCTCTCTTTCGTTCCTGCAGAATGTAACCCCGATGGCTGACCCTTCTCCTGCAGGTTTGACCACAACATCATATCCAACCTTATCTATAATATCCTTAACTGATGGGCACTTTGTCTTTTCAATCACCATATCAGGAGCAACAGGGAGTCCGTATTTTGTAAATATAGCCTTTGCCACAACTTTGTCTATTGCATAAGCACTCGCGAGCACACCACTGCCAACGTATGGAATACCGAGCACATCGAGGAACCCCTGAAATGTTCCATCCTCTCCGGGAACACCATGCAAGACAGGAAAAACAACATCCACTCTGTTTTCTGTCAAACTTTTGCCTATAGATTCGTCGAGTTCCACAATAATCACGTTCCTGTAGTTCTTCTCAAGCGCCCCTGCGACGCATCTTCCAGATACTCTTGATACCTCACACTCTCTCGACTTACCACCACACACAACTGCTATACATATATCCTCTCTCATACACTCTCCTATTCTCTACTACCTACTACTTACTGCTTACTGCTTACTGCCTACTTTCTCTTCTCCGCCTCCCCCTTCATAGGCACAAACCTGACAGGTATAATACTCTCCTCCTTAATTCCTTCTTCGGTTTTCGTAACCAGAAGAAGCTCCTGAAAGGATTCTCCTACAGGGATAATCATCTTACCCCCGATCTTTAATTGGTCCACGAGAGGTCGGGGAATATAGCCCGGAGCACAGGTCACAACAATGGCGTCATAAGGAGCATAGTCCTCCCAACCGAAGAAGCCATCTCCGCACCTCACCTTTATATTATCGTATCCAAGTCTCGTAAGTCTTTCCTCTGCAGTCTCTGCGAGTGGCTTAAGTATCTCTATTGTATAGACCTCTTCCGCTATCTCTGCGAGTACTGCTGCGCCATAACCACTTCCAGTCCCAATCTCCAGCACTTTTTTCCCTCCTTCAAGGTCAATAAGGTAGGTCATCAGGGCAACGATAAATGGCTGTGATATTGTCTGTTCATATCCTATCGGGAGGGGAGAATCTATGTATGCATAGGGTTTATAGTTGTCAGGCACAAACTCCTCTCTCGGGACCTTTCCCATTGCGTCTATCACTTTCTCATCGGTTATTCCCCTTTTTACAATCTGTTCCTCAACCATCCTCTCCCTACTCAGGGCATAATTATTTGTCCCTCCAAGCATGAAAATAATAAGGGCGAGTATATTCGCCATACTTCCCCCCTGGTCAATTGACAATTGTACGGGCGAACTGCAGTTCGCCCCTACTACCTATCAACTGACAATTGTACGGGCGAACTGCAGTTCGCCCCTACCTATCACCTAACACCTGCCACATAACACACGATCCTGCCACCTAACCCCTGTCGCGACCGGGACAGGCTGTGCAAAAAGTCAGATTTCAACCTGGTAGTCGCAACTTTTAAGTTGCGCAAATTGAATCCAGAACAGCGTCTTCTATTCGTTTGTAGGGGTTTAATGCATTAAACCCCTACAGCTACAACATCACACATTTCACATTCCACATAATACATTATATCACATCTTCTGTAGCATGTCAAGTGCAAAATTTCTTGACAAAGCGTCTTTTTTATGATATACTATAAAAAGCCATAGGACAAACCACAATTCAGATACTGTGAAAAATAATATAGAAGAAAAAGAGTAGGGCAATCCTTTGACAGTAATTCATATTAGGGGGTTTTATGTCCGCGTCGAGAGAGGTTATTGAGAGGATTAAAAAGTTGCGAGAGACAATAAACTATCACAACTACAGGTATTATGTGCTCAATCAACCTGTTATTTCAGACTATGAGTACGACATACTATTGAAGGAATTAATTGACCTTGAGAAGAAATACCCCGAACTTGTCACACCCGACTCACCCACCCAAAAGGTGGGAGGAAAACCAGCGGAGGGCTTCCTACCCGTTGAGCACACCCCACCAATGCTGTCTCTTGATAATACATATTCAGAAGAGGAGATAATCTCGTTCCATAACAGGGTGAAGAAAGCACTGGGAGAAGAATCATCTTATACACTTGAATTAAAAATAGACGGCGTTGCCGTCAGCTTAGTTTACAGCGATTTTATTCTGGTCAAGGCATCCACAAGAGGGAATGGAAGGATTGGAGACGAAATCACACAGAATATAAAGACTATCCGCTCTGTTCCGTTAAGACTCATTACTGATGATAGAAGATTGAAGAATTTAGAGGTGCGCGGAGAGGTGTTTATGCCAAAGGAGGCATTTGTAGAACTAAATAAGGAAAGAGAAAAAAATGGGTTACCGCTGTTTGCGAATCCAAGAAATGCATCTGCAGGCAGTCTTAAACTTCTTGATCCAAAAGAGGTGGCGAAGAGGAATCTCGACATAATTATTCATACCGTTCCCCAGTCAATAGAGGGAATTGATAGCCATTTCTCTATGCTAAAGATACTCAATAAGGCAGGGTTAAAGACAAGTTCCCACACAAGATACTGCAAAACAATAGAAGATGTATTAAAATACCGTCTTGAATGGGAGAATAAACGAAAAAATCTTCCATACGAGGTTGATGGCATTGTGATAAAGATTGATAAATTCAGCCATCAGCGTGAACTTAGCAGTACCGATAAGAGCCCAAGGTGGGCAATTGCATATAAATATCCAGCAGAACAGGCAACGACAAGGGTTGTTGATATAGTGCCTCAGGTTGGAAGAACAGGGATAATAACACCTGTTGCTGTACTTGAGCCCGTTTTTCTGTCGGGTTCTACAATATCAAGAGCAACACTTCACAATGCAGATGAGATTGCAAGGAAAGATATAAGAATAGGTGATAATGTATTTATTGAGAAGGGAGGAGAAGTTATACCTGAGGTTATCAAGAGCATTCCTGAGGCAAGGACAGGAAAGGAGAAAGTATTTGAGATGCCAGAAAGGTGTCCCTCCTGTGGTTCAAAGATTGTTCGTTATGAGGGAGAAATCGCGTACAGATGCATAAATGCAGGATGTCCTTCACAGGTAAAGGGGAGGATAATCCATTTTGCAGCAAGAAATGCGATGGATATAGAAGGTTTTGGCGAAAAACTTGTAAATGTACTTGTGGATAAAGAATTGGTAAAAAACTATGCGGATATCTACTTTTTGAAGAAAGAAGACCTCTTACCGCTTGAGCGAATGGCAGAAAAATCCGTTAACAACCTCTTAAATGCCATTGAAAAATCCAAGGGTAGAAGTTTTGATAGGGTTTTATTTGCACTGGGTATAAGAGAGATTGGTTCCCACACGGCAAAACTCCTTGCTTCGCACTTTCAAATAATGAAGAGATTACAAAATGCTAAATATGAGGAACTTCTTCAGATATCTGAGATAGGTCCCGCTGCTGCCGAGTCAATCATAAAGTTCTTCTCTGACCACGAGAATAGAATGATAATAAAAAGATTAAAGGAAGCGGGAGTAAATATGGGAAAAGAGGAGAAGAAAGAGACTCCAAAACCGCTTTTTGGCAAGACATTCGTCCTAACAGGTACGCTATCAAAATATGCAAGAGATGATGTAACGAGGCTTATAGAAAATCTCGGAGGCAGGGTATCGTCGTCCGTATCAAGCAATACAGATTTTGTGGTAGTTGGAGAATCCCCGGGCTCGAAATATGAAAAGGCGAAGGAACTTGGAGTCAAAACCATATCAGAGGAAGAGTTCATAGAAATGATATCAAATATCAAAATGCAAAATTCAAAATGACAACTTGCCTGACGGCAGTCAGGAATCAAAGTTCAAAAATAAGCCACGGATTTCACAGATAAGAAAAATATTTTAATCTGCAAAATCTGTGTTAATTATTTTCTGACGCAGATTAACGCTGATATGTTAAAATTATTGAGTTATTAGGTTAATAAGTTATTAAACGGTCAATTGTCCAATGATGCAGATAGTCAATAACTCAATTACTTAATAACTTAATTACTATATCTTTATCTGTGTCAATCTGCGTGTATCTGCGTCCAATTCTTTTCTCGATATGATTGGTATAACCACAGGAGATCCATCAGGTATTGGTCCTGAGGTTGCATTGAAGGCAATAGATGCAATTGAACACAATAATATTCTGCTTATCGGGCCATTATCTATTATTAATAAAGAGAGAAGGAGCCTTGGTATTTCCCGTATACCAGAGGTAGTGGATCTTGGTGATAGTGTGGAGATACCTTTTGGCAAACCATCAAAGGAGAGCGGAGAGATTGCCTACAAAACAATCATTAAAGCGATTAAACTGCTTAAAGAGAATAGAATCACCGCACTTGTGACTGCCCCTGTAAGTAAAGAGGCGATCTCTATGGCTGGCTATAATTTTATAGGACATACAGAAATGCTTGCAGATGCATTTAAGGTTCAAAGATATGCTATGTTCTTTTACAGCAAGAAGATAAATATAGCCCTTGTAACTCGTCACATCCCCCTGTCTATGGTGAGTAAGAAGTTATCAATCCAGAGGGTATACGATACGATAACATTGACGTACGAGTTTCTCTTAAGATACTGGAAGGTATTGCAAGTAAGGGAAAGAGCAGTTATTGGTGTTTTGGCGCTAAATCCACACGCTGGGGAGGGTGGAAATATAGGAGATGAGGAGGGGAAAATTATACTACCTGCGATTAGATTGGCAAAAAAGGATGGGATAGATGTAGAGGGCCCCCTTGTACCAGATACAGCCTACCTGACTGCTGTCAAGCAAGCCAGGTGTGGCTTTGATGCCTTTATTGCAATGTACCATGACCAGGGGCTCATTCCCCTGAAATTGCTTGAATTTGAGAGAGCGGTGAATATAACGCTTGGGCTTCCTTTCCTGCGCACCTCTCCATCACATGGTACTGCCTATGATATTGCAGGTAAGGGTATTGCAGACCCCGGTAGTATGGAAGAAGCAATAAGATTGGCGATACTGTTGGGATCGCACCGCAAAGGCACGGTTCCACCACTAAGGCACGAAGGACACGAAGAACATAAAGAAAAAGAAATATAAAGTCTTTGTGTCTCGGTGGTGAATTGAAAGACGACCACAAAGTATTGGTTATCGGTTACCGGTAATCAGTCTTCGGTGAACTCAGCCGAACCGTAATCGGTAAATAGTAATCAGTGGTTCGTAATCTAAAATCTGCAATCTACAATCTGAAATCTTGGTAAGCCTGGAGATGAGATGAACATAAAAGAGAAGATAGAGAAGCTAAAAAGAGAGAAGGATGCAGTTATACTTGTGCACAACTATCAAATTCCAGAAGTGCAGGAGGTTGCCGATTTTCTAGGTGATTCATTAGACCTTTCAAGAAGGGCACAGAAGACAGACGCCAGAATTATCGTGTTTGCAGGTGTGAGGTTTATGGCAGAGACAGCAAAGATACTCTCTCCAAAAAAGAAAGTCCTTCTCACAAGGAAGTCTGCCGGATGTCCAATGGCAGAGATGATAACGCCCTCCGAACTGGCGTATATGAAGAGGAAGTACCCCGATGCAAAGGTTGTCTCCTATGTAAACACAACTGCTGAAATAAAGGCAGAAAGTTATATATGCTGCACATCTGCAAACGCAGCAAAGGTTGTAAATAGCATTGATGCAAAGAGAATAATATTTGTTCCTGACAGGAATCTTGCAAACTGGGTGTCAAGATTTACTGATAAAGAGGTAATACCCTACAATGGTTTCTGTTATGTGCATGAAAGGTTCAAGAAGGAGGATGTAATCAGGGCGAAGGAGAAGTATCCAGATGCAGCTGTGATAGTCCATCCAGAATGCAGGAAAGAGGTGATTGATCTGGCAGATGAGGTGCTCTCTACAAATGGAATGGTATATTTTGCGAAAAAGACCGATAAGAGGGTTATAGTCGTTGGAACCGAAGAGGGGTTAATAGCAAGACTCAAAAGGGAAAATCCCGAAAAGAGGTTTTATTCCCTTGGTCCTCCAAGAATGTGCAGGGATATGAAGAAGACAAGGGTAGAAGATGTTCTCCACTCCATCGAAGACGAGGTATATGAAGTAACAATTCAAGAGGATATTATGGAAAGGGCGAGGGTGGCTCTGGAGAGAATGCTTTCCGTATCGTAGATTTTAGTGTTTAATTCAACACCGAATGACACCGAAATCACTGAATTTCTTTTTCACCACAAAGAACACCACTAATTTTCGATTTACTATTGACGATTAAAAATTGAAAGATTTCTTTACCAATAAGACACCAAGAACACAAAGGTTTTATATTTTTTATATTTCTTTTATTTTTACTTCTTGGTGTCCTTCGTGCCTTCGTGGTTAGAACCAGTTATTCGCACGGTTAAAACCGTGCCCTACATGTAGGCACAAATTCAATTTGTGCCAAGGGACTTTGGCAGTATCTAACGAAGAAAGACGAGTTTCTTTGTGACGCTCGTTTCTCCTGCCTCGAGACGATAGAAGTAGACCCCTCCCGGTAAAAGTTTACCACTCTCATCCCTTCCGTCCCAAGTGATAGTCATTGGGCACTGGTCATTGGTCATTAGTTCTCCTCCCGATGCCTGATGACTAATGACAAATGACTTTACGAGACGGCCCGAAAGGTCATAGATTCGTAGGACATAAGGCGCAAGGCGTGAGCCGTCTTCACCGGTAACCGATAACCGATAACTGATAACTGTTTCTCTTCTAAATGGGTTTGGAAAGTTCTGGAAAAGAACAAATCCTGGCTCTTTCTCCTCTACTTCAAGATAGCTTGGCTGGACAGATACATCATCAATATACCATCCTTCTCCACACCGCGAGTCATTTGATATAAACTTGAAAAGTATACTTACCTCTCTACCAGCCGGGATGAATGAGAGGTCGTATGTAGACCAATGCCAACCAGGACAGGAGTTATAGAGTGAATCAAGTGCCCCACCAGAACCTATAAAATCAAGGGGGTAGAATTCAAGTGAGTCAATGACACCGATATAGAGCCCATCACACCCGGGATATTCCAGGTCTTCAAGCCCTGCCATATCAAACCAGTGCCAGAAGGATAGGGTTGAGTTGTCATCTATGTAGAACGGGGGAGACACGAGTGAGTCGCAGGCTCCCGTTCTGTATTCCCTTGTCAGACTATCACCACAGTAAAATGAATGAGACGGTGAATAACTCTTGTATTCATCTATATGCCAATCCCCTGTTGCATACCAGGTAGTATCCCCTTCAAAATCCTCGGAAAGTCCATAGCAGCCTATCGAAACAATGAATGTATCCACCAAACCGAAATCGACCATACAGGTGGCGATGTAAGGTGTTAGACACTCTGGAGAGACGCTGAAGCCAAAAGGAATTGTTATGGAACTGTCAGGAACGATGGAGTCAATGTATGTCTCGCTTTGAACAAACGCAAGGAAGTCATCAAGAGAAGATACACTCATTACCACATCCCTTGCCATCCCATAACCTGTATTTTCCAGGATAAGGGAGACGACCCCGGAATCTCCTGCATCTACAGGACCGTCTTTGTGTGCTCCTGCAAGCACGAGAACATGGGTCTTTACTATTTCAGTAAATTCTCCAATACAAGAAAGCGTGAATCTCACAGTATGTCCATTTTCTGCGTTCTGTGAGATTGCAATCTCAAACTCAAGAGTATCTACTCCTAATGGTGGAGTTTGTGAGATAATGTCTGTTCCATCAATTATCCCGACGAGCGTGTCATCTGTAGTTAAGTTAACTTCTTGCATCTCTGACGCCGTACTCCCGTAGTTTTTTACTATACAAAAGAGACTTGTAGTATCACCGGGGTTGAATTCTCCATCAGTATAATGGGAATGGAGCGAGAGATATACACCGTCTTCATAGACCCAGATAGAATCCTCGTAAGGTAGTACATTCATTCCGGTGGCAGTTATGTATGCCCATCCGGGAGAGGATGTAGAGAGAAGAAGCGTCACCTCGCCAGATGGGTCTGTTATACCCCTCTTGTAGTCATCACCACTGAAGGTTACCATTGCCCCTTCTATCGGGCTCCCATCAGTAGAGAAAACCTGTACATAAAGCAGAAATTCACCAAGCGGTATACTGTCAGGGAAGATAGCAGTGATCTCTTTTGGAGTATCTGTCCAGACCGGCATCTCGGGGTCGCCAAAAAGGTTTATTTCGTATTCACACCACCTGTATACATTTCCGTAACCTGCAAGTGGCGCGTAGTATGCCTTTGAGGACGCGAGCGCAGTCCCTATATTTATAACCGAATCCACAAATATTGCCTCAAAGAATTTGTTATCAAAGATATCTGAATAACCATATCCTGAATTGCCCGGCGAGCCCCATCCATACCTTGAGTTTCCAATATATGCAACGCCACCTCCGTTTTGGGCATTTATAAAATGTTCGCCTATACAGTCATAATCAAAGGCACCTGTCCAGCATCCTATGGAATAGAGTATTCCAAGTTTATTACCATTTTCAAGCCCATCCATATCCCGGTTGTAAACATTCTCTCCATGCCCGGTACAGATCACATGTATCCACCCATGTCCATCGTGATTCATAATATGCTTTCCCTCATTCATCGCGGAGATCACATCCGATGCATCACCATTTTCGTCCCTCTCGTAGAACTTCGTTATATTAAAGTATGAAGGCATAAATTGATCTTCTATCATATCCTTGTGAACTCCACCGTCTGTGTAAGGGTCATCCCAAAGCACCATTGCAAAAAATAGGGCATCTGTTAGATAATCAGTGGGGGGTGATTTCTCGTATGTAAGCACCTTACTCACAAAGTTCTGGACATCTGGAATGCTATTGACCGGTGCCCTACCAACAAATACATCGGCTATCATATCCACAGAGTCCTCAATCTCACCGAATATCCCGTCTTCATCGAGGTCCCAGGTGCCATCGAGGTCGGAGTAGTAAAGGTCACAGTGGAGACTGTCCTCATCAGGATGGAATCCAGCACCACACACAAAGGCAAAAGCAACCCTCGATGGTACGACATTCACATCTCCACCGAGAAGCACCCATACAACACCAGAATCCTGGTGCTGGCTCTTTATAAATTGTCTGATTCTCTCCTGATTATCGCGTCCCTCATTGTTAATGTATATCTCCTCAACTGTTTTTATCCTTGCTGGGATTCCCTTCTTAGTCTTCCATTCTGCAAGCGGTTCAAAGTAAGAGGCTAAATTCTTCTTGGTTATGATAAGATATTCATAGCCTGTTTGTACTGATTTAGAGTAATCAAAGAGGAGAAGAACTCTATTCAATAAAGACAAATTACCCTCTATCTCAACATCCTGATAGAGAATGAGTTGCCTATCCTCTGGTTTATACTGTAAAGGGTAGATAAAGATTGATTCGACCCTCTTTCCTGCAATATATCCTCCCTTCAGTCTCTCAAAAGTTTTCCCTGGATATTCCTTGTTTGATGTGTATACTACTCTGTCAGGCTCAACAGGAATTATTTCTCTCTGAGATAGTATTGCCGGGGGTTGCAGGGGCGGTATATCGTATTTTCCTACAAAGGTAGGGTTCTTATAGTTTACTGTTATGTTTTTCTCTCCCTCGAGAACAAGATGAACGATGTACCCCGGAATAGCAGGCTTTCCAACATCAAAGCCAAGAACTCCGCCCTTAAGAAAAGGATATTCGTCTCCTTTAATTTTCACATCAAGCGGAGAGAAAGAGAGATGGATAGTTGTAAGAAGAGAAGTAAGTAGAAGGGTAATCATTGAAATTATTATATACTCAAAAACACAAAATGTCAAGCAAAATTTAACCGCAGATTCACTTGACATTCTTTCAATTCTGTGGTATAATGATGTGGGAGGCATCTCCTGATGCCGATTATCTAATTGTAGGCACAAATTCAATTTGTGCCCTACAGGAGTGTTCACCACGAAGACATGAAGAGATTGAAAGATTACAGATTTTAGTATTATTCACCACACCTGTCTACCCTGCCTACCGGCAGGCAGGCGATAGGTAGAAAGGCACGAAGTCACTAATATTTCAGATTGAAGATTAAAAGACAAAGGACAAATGCTAATTGCTAATTTTGCATTGTTAATTGATAATTGAATATTTTAATTACCCAATCTATGACATACGAGGATGCAATATCATACATCTACTCATTTGTGGACTACGAAAGACTTACTTCTCCATCATACGACAAAAAGGAGCGCAGTCCTGTTCTTTTTAAGAGATTTCTAAGGAATATTGGTTCGCCCGAGGAGAGTTTCCCCGTCATCCATATTGCCGGGACAAAGGGAAAGGGTTCCGTCGCTATGATGCTGACTTTTATATTAAAAGAGGCAGGTTTTCGGGTTGGGACATATACATCGCCACACCTTACCGATGTGAGAGAGAGGATAATGCTTGATGGGTGCCCCATAGAAAAAGAAGAATTCCTCAATCAGTTTCTCGAAATTTTACCTGAACTCAAAAAAAGAAAAAAAGAGAGAACATACAGAACTGTGTTTGAAATCCTCACCGCCATATCTCTTCTCTACTTCAAGGAAAAGGAAGTAGATATTGGAATCATTGAGGTTGGTCTCGGCGGAAGATTGGATGCGACGAATGTATTTGAGAAAAGCACTGCAGTGATAACGAATATATCGCTTGACCATACGAAAATCCTTAGGAATACACTGAAGGAGATAGCGGAAGATAAATCTGAAATAATAAAATTAGATTCCCTCGTTGTGTCATCTCCACAGAGAGAAGATGTAATGAGCGTAATAAGAGAGAAGGCACTTGCGAGAAACTGTAAGTTTCTATACACCGGAGATTATAAGTATACCATAAAGGAAAAGAATGAAAGAGGCAGTGTGTTTGATGTAAAAACAAAAAAAAGAGAGTATAGAGATATAGAACTATCACTACTCGGTAATTTTCAGATAGAGAATGCACTTACAGCAATCGGAGTAGTGGAGGGAATTAGAGATTTGAAGATTAAAAGATTGAAAGATTTGAGTGAAGATGTTTTGTATAGAGGGCTTGCATCTGTAAAATGGAAGGGGAGACTGGAAATTCTTCGCCGTTCTCCGTATCTCGTGATTGATGGAGCACATAATCCATATTCGATGGAGGTGCTTGCAAGAGAGGTAAAGGATATATTTGATTATGAGAAACTCATTCTCATACTTGGTGTAAACAGGGACAAGAGCGTAAAGGAAATACTGGACGCCATAGTGCCCCTATCAGATGAGATTATATTCACAAGAGTGAACTTTCCAAGAAGTGCAGATCCATTTGTTATGAGGGATATGGTGAAAGGACGCTCCCCGATGGTATCAAAAGATATAAAAGAGGCACTGGGGATTGCCTACGGAATTGCGACCCCGAAAGACCTTATCCTTGTTACAGGTTCCCTGTATCTTGTAGGAGAGGCTATAAAAGTAAGCAGTAGGGAGTAAGCAGTAAGGAGTAGAGGAAGATAGTGATCGGTTATCAGTGTAGGGCAAGGCTTTAGCCTTGCAAACGTAAGCAAACCTGAAGGTTTGCCCTACATAGTTTGCCACTTGCCATCAGCAGGTAGGAGCAACCTTTAGTGGTTGTGCAAAAACAACCGTGCAGCAAGCCTGTCTACCCTGCCTACCGGCAGGCAGGCGACAGGTAGATTGGAGTTAATCCGTGGAGTTAATCCCTACCTACCGCAGGCAGGCGTAAGGATTCTATATAAAAGGCTTACCTGCCTACCGCAGGCAGGCGCCTTAATTCCAAAGGCTTACCTACCGCAGGCAGACTGACACCACAATAATAAAGAAATCAGGGGTAATCTGCGTTAATCCCTGCCTGACGGCAGGCAGGTGCGTCCAAATTTTTCTTGACATATACCTGTTTATATGTTATAATACAAATATGCGGAAATTGCTTAAGATAATAGGAATATTCGTTGCCTTTGTGGTGGGTGTATTTCTCCTTGGTTTTATTTTGGCAAACTACATCATTATGCCCATATATATGAGGGCATCAAAGGAGACCGAAGTGCCGGATGTGTGTGGCCTTGAATTTGAGAACGCAAAGAGGGTCCTTGCTCAAAAACTTCTTTCAGGTGAACTCGATGTCGTGAGATACTGCGAAGACATACCACCGGGAGTAGTCGTTTCCCAGAGACCCGATCCTGGCAGGATAGTAAAACAGGGTAAAAAGATATTTCTTACCGTGTCAAAAGGCATTGAAGGGGTAAAAGTGCCTTATATTATAGGGCTTGATATAAATCAAGCAGGCAACATACTTGCAAGCAGTGGTCTTTTTATCGGAGAGGTAAGTTACAGATATTCTCCATCAAAAGAGAATACAGTAATCGCTACCAACCCTCCTACGGATTCTGTTCTAATCAGAAATAGCAGGGTCAATCTGATACTCTCTAGGGGACCCATGAGCCTTGATATGCCCGATCTCACTGGCTACCATCTAGAGGATGTGAAGAGAAAGATAAAACAACTGGAGCTTCAGCTGGGAGAGATCACCTATGCAACCAATTCTCCCTTATGTAACATCGTTATTCTCCAGTCTCCGAGGGCTGGCGAAAAGGTAAAACAGGGGGACAGGGTAAACCTTATACTGGGAGAGTGATTTTTTTATAATATCAAGAGAGCAAATAAATCCTGACCATATTAAGTGCCTTCTGGGCTGACATCTCTTTTATCATCAATCTATCCCCGTTAAAAAGATTCTTCTCGCATCTTATTCCACTTTCTCCAGATACTGTAGTGTATACAAGACCAACCGGTTTTCCCCTTGTTCCACCCGTCGGACCTGCTATACCAGTGGTTGATATACCTATATCTGCACCAGTTACATCTTTTATCCCTACTACCATCTCCTGTGCGGTCTCTTTGCTCACTGCACCATACCTTTTCAGAGTTTCCTCCTTTACACCCAGTAAGGTCATCTTCAATTCGTTTGAGTATGCAACCACGCCGCCAAGAAAGTACTCAGAACTGCCAGATACATTGCTTATTCTGTGCATCACAAGTCCGCCGGTGAGTGATTCTGCAACCCCTATGGTAAGATGTTTGTTTTTCAGGAGTCTCCCCACAACTGCCTCAAGTGTATCACTGTCCTCACTATAGACAGCATCACCCAGTCTGTGCTTGAGAAATTTACGGAATTCTTCTATCTCTTTTCTGGTTTTTCGTGATATTCTCAAATCTACTCCAGTGTAATGGGGCAGGAAGGCTATGTCCTCAATCTCGCTAATGAGTTGTTGGATTTGAGATTCCGGGATACCTGTGGTGTGGAAGGTGACAGTTATTAAGGGATACGAAGCCAATTTTTTCTTCAAGACAGGAACAACTTCATTCTCGAATATGGATTTCATCTCCCTTGGAACCCCGGGGAGAATAAAGATAAGTTTTTTCCCTTCCTCTACGAATATACCGGGTGCAGTGCCAATAGGGTTAGTAAGTATAAGTTTTCTTCCATGGACATCTGCAATGGTCTGTTTTGTTACGTCGTCTTTGGTGGGGCCAAGTCCACCTGTGGTTATTATTACATCGGATTTAAGGGCCTGTTTGAGTGCGAATGCAATATCCCGGACATTGTCTCCAACAGTGTATCTAAATCTCACAGAATGACCCATCTCTGTAAGTCTTTGCCCTATATAGTCAGCATTTGTATCGAGTGTACGGCCGGAGAGGATTTCATTGCCTATAGTTATGATTGACACTTCACTCATAGGGTTATTACCTCAAAGTATGTGCATATTATCGAGGCTGGAAGGCTTTTGTAGGCACGAATTCAATTCGTGCAAAATATATTTGCATGCTATTTTCGTATTATTTATTATAATGTAAAAGAAGCAAGATGTCAAGAAAAAAAGCCTGCTTGTGCAGACTCGTGGTTATTTTTTCCTTGACATTACTCTTATGTTATGCTAAAATAAAATCAAACTACGCTCCCTTTCTCCTTATGGATTTTTCACCGGGGATTAATTAGATGAACAGGGATGAGAACATAGAGACAGACAAGAAAATCAGAAAGGGTCTTCCTCGCACCTGGACGCCGTTCTTCGGCAGTTTTGGCAAACTTAAAAACATCCAAAGGCTTACAATACCCCTCATCCTTGAGGGGAAGAATGTTCTTCTATCCTCACCAAAGGCAACGGGTAAGACGGAGGCGGTGCTTGCACCGGTTGTAGAAAGATGGCTCGAAAATCCAACTGAGGGGCTCTGTGTGGTCTATGTATCACCCACAAGGGCACTCGTAAACGATATCTATAAGAGAGTGAAATCAGCATTTGATTATCTTGATATACCTCTATCAAGACGCACTGGAGACCATCCAGAATTCAAAAGGGGACGGATAACTCCATTCCTCATTACTACGCCCGAGTCGCTGGACTCCCTCATCTCCCGTTACCCTGCTGTATTTAAAGAGGTAGGTGCGGTTATAATAGACGAGGTGCATCTCCTGCATAACTCTTATCGGGGAGACCAGATCCGTATACTTCTTCGCAGATTGAAGAAGATTGTAGAAGAAAAACTGAATATATATGTGATGTCTGCCACAATCAGTGATCCCCGGAGTATTGGAAGGAACTTCATAGAGGAAGAGTTTAAGGTCGCAATAAAAAGAGAACCCATTATAATTGAATACTACCTCTTGAAAGGAAGCAACTTTATAGAGGAGATACAAAGGGAGGTTCAAAAGAGAAACCTGAAGAAACTTCTATTTTTCGTAAATTCAAGATATGAGGCAGAAGAAGCGGCAAAGGTGCTCTCTGTGCCTCCTTTTGGACAGAATGTCTGGGTACATCACGGAAGTATGTCGAGAAGCGAAAGAGAGGAAGTAGAGAACCTTTTCTATAAGGCAAAAATTGGTGTATGTGTAGCTACATCTACGCTTGAATTTGGTATAGATATAGGGGATATAGACGCAGTTGTGCTTATTACCCCTCCTCCCGATTCCGCATCGCTCCTGCAGAGGCTTGGACGGGGGAACAGGATGAGAGAAAATTATATGCTTGCATACGGTGTCTATCTTGATGAGATGCAGAAGATTATATTTGAACAGTTGTTTGAAGACGCTAAGAATGAGGATTACCTCTCCTTTTCACATACATTTGATTTGTCTGTTGTGTGTCAGCAAGCCTTTTCTTATCTGTATCAGAAGAGAAGAATTGGCACATCCATAGATGCCCTCAAGCGATTGTTTCAGGGGATAGTCAGTTATGATAACATAGAAAAGATTGTAGAAGTGCTTCTGGACAAGAGATTAGTAATGATAGGGAAAAGTAGACTTCTGTATCCCGGAGAGGGAATAGGCAATGCTATTATCTATGGCGGTATACATTCAAATATCCCTGATAGGAAGGAGTTTGAGGTATATGATGTGGCAGCCGGGAGGATGATAGGCAGGGTTGAGAATCCGTTTCCCTCTTTTACTTTAAGCGGAAGGAACTGGATGGTTGTATCCTGGGAGTCTGGCAGGGTATGGGTAAGGCATCAGGAGAAGAAGAGTGAGGTAAAAAATGTATTCACAGGAAAGAAGTATGGCTTCTGGGATTTTCGATTTGGGATAAGACTGAAGAAAAAACTCTTCCCCCATATGAGCGAATATGAGATTCCTTTTATAAGGCGTGGCGATTATCTTCATATATTTCACTTTAGCGGACCTATTTATAGTTTTATCTGGAGTTATGCATTGAACGAGAAGAAGAGGATTGAAGATGTAGGAGATATTTTTTTCGTAAGCGAAAGTACCGAGATAATACCACAAAAGGTAGATATTGAGAATGCAGCAAGAGAGACATCATCGGTAGTGACTCACTATATGAATTTGGGGAGATACTTTGGACTCCTGCCAAAGGAGATCCGCGAGAAGCAGGTGCTCTCGTCTCTAAAAATAGATGAGTTCGCAGATTGGCTGTTGAAGATACGAATGGTGGAGGCTGAGATTCCCTAATATCTATAATCACCTTTTCTTATTATGCTCATACCTCTGATCATAAGTATAACCCCTGTATTTTCCGACCTTCCGTTCGGGATGAAAGAGTTGATGATGACATCCCCTTCAAATACCGTCATATACAATTTAGATAATAACTATATTGAGGATATTATACTAAGAATACCGGGATTGTGTATTAGAGATGGAGAGATTTACTTTTATGACAGAAAGGTACAGGTTACAAAAGACGGAATACCTGTTAAAATCAACGATATAGCATCCCAATCTGTAGAGAGGGTGGAGTTTCTCGGTGAACCATCTATTACCTTTCATGGCTACTCACAACTCAACTTTGTGACACAGAGATTTCGGGGTACTGTCCCGCACTCAGTCATATGGGCAAGAACTAGAGATATAATAGGGTTTGAACTCGAAAGAGCCATATTGGAAGATGGTAGTATATACATATCCGGCCAGATTGCAGAATCGTCCATATACGAGGGGAACATAGGATACACCTTTGGAAAATGGAATGCAAGGGGATACATATCTAAAAATCCTTCCCTTGAACTCGTCTCAGATATTCTTAGGATTAAACTGTCAAAGGATTATCAAGAACTAAGAACATGCCTTAAACTGGGTGATGTAGGCATCGGACTTGGCGCAAAATTTGATTCCTCTTTCTCTTTATATCTCTCCTCAAAATTCGAGCCATTACCCCTCTTATATATTATACCGCAGATGGAATATCACAACGATAGCATAACTCCGAAATTATCGGTTGGCTTCATACCATACTATGAGGCAATGGTGTTTGGTTGGTCTACACCGTCTCTCTATGGTGGTGGAATAAGATTTAAGGGGAGTTCAATATTTTTCTCTTCTCCCGATTGTATTGGGGTACTCTTCCAGTCCGAACTCAAGGATAAGGTGGATATCGCAATAAGGTATGACAATAATGGGTTTTCCCTCTTCCTTGAAGGCAGGTATCCATTCAGGGATGGCAAAATCACCCCGCACTTCTTTATCACCAACGAATTGATAGAAGTCGGCACGAAAGTCATAGATATAGACATCTCTTTAAGAATGAAAAGATATTCTTCCCCCATCTTCAATCTGTCCTGGGAATTCTGGGACTAATAAATCCGAATTAAGTTAACAACATCTCCGAAGGATCCGATGGAGTGGTGAATTTCTTCTTGACAAATCAGTATTTTTGTAGTATACTAAATTTTAGATATAGGTCAGAATTTTTGGGTCACCTGTCTGCTGCCTGCGGTAGGCAAGTAAGACTGCGGAAACGTACACCCTATAACCAGTAAAGCCCTTACGCCAATAGGCGGATATACCTCTAAATTGGAGAGATATCTGTATTGCGGAGATAAACGAGTGGGGCGAAACGGTGGCTTTTAATAACTCAAGTCTATTAGAAGGATTAGTATGAAAACCACACACAAAATAATCATCGGTGATTCAAGACGGATGAGAGAAGTTAAAGATGAATCAGTCCATCTTATTATTACTTCTCCACCGTATTGGCAGCTGAAAGATTATGGAAACGGAAAGCAGATAGGTTTTAACGACTGTTACGAGGAGTACATTAACAACCTCAATTTGGTTTGGAATGAGTGCCATAGGGTTTTACATAAGGGTTGCCGTTTATGTATCAATACAGGGGACCAATTTGCTCGTTCTGTTTATTATGGAAGATATAAAGTTATTCCAATAAGAACAGAAATAATTAAGTTTTGTGAAAGCGCAGGTTTTGATTATATGGGTGCTATTATTTGGCAGAAAGTTACTACTTGTCATACAACTGGCGGAGCAACAGTAATGGGTTCTTTTCCATACCCAAGAAGCGGTATTCTCAAACTTGATTACGAATTCATTTTGCTCTTTAAAAAATACGGAAAGTCCGTTAGCCAACGGATAAGTAAAGAAATTAAAGAGCAATCGAAATTAACGCAGGAGGAGTGGAATCAATTCTTTACTGGGCATTGGAATTTCCCAGGTGAAAGACAGGATAAACATCTGGCGATGTTTCCTGAAGAATTACCGAGACGGCTTATCAAGATGTTCAGTTTTGTTGGCGATATAGTGCTTGACCCATTTCTTGGAAGCGGAACTACTTCTTTGGTGGCTAAAAACCTGTATAGAAACTCTATTGGATACGAAATAAATGAGGATTTTCTACCAATTATAAAAGAAAAACTTGGAATAAAACAAAGCACTATTTTTCAAGATGCAAACTTTGAGATAATCAAGCAGGACGAGCCAAGAATAGACTTTAACGAAGAAATTAAAAAATTGTCTTACATTTTTAAAGATCCTATAAAGTTTGATAAGAAGATTGACCCAAGAAAATTAAGATTTGGTTCAAAAATAGACAATTCTCATCTTGAAAAAGAAGATGATTATTCTGTAAAGGAGATAGTCAGTCCTGAGATATTGATACTTAATAACGGTCTAAAAGTTAGGCTGTTGGGAGTGAAAGAGAGACCAGAGAAAAATGGAGAGGCGTTAAAATTTTTAAAAGAGAAAACTCGTGGGCAAAAGATATTCATGAAATTTGACAATATAAAATACGACAAGAAAAATAATCTGCTTTGCTATCTTTATTTGAAAAACAAGACATTTATCAATGCCCACCTTATTAAAAATGGTTTAGCCGATGTGGATGTTACAAGAGATTATAAATATAGAACTAAATTCTTAACTTATAGGAGCCTAATATAATGGCAAAAGAATGGATATTAAATCAAGCGAATATGAGATGGGGGCTGACTAAGAAAAACAAAGTTGGTCCAGTTTCAGAATTGATAAGAAAGTGTTCCCCTAAATCCCTGAGGAATTGGAAGAAATATTATTATAAAAATGTACATTCCAAACAGCATTTGGAAGAACTTGGGAGAAGGCTATACATAAAGATAACTGAAGTATGCCAAGCAGAAATTGAAAGCGTTACAGAAGAGGATTGTATTGATTTTATCATCAATTTGGTAATAGATAGAACCTACGATGGATACCAATCTGAGATACAGACCATCTATGGATAATTGCAACAGGCATTGGGCGTTAAAGTTGAGCCTGCGCCAGATGAATGGGATAGAGGATACAATGTGGATTTTTTCATCAATGTAAGGGATCGATATGTTGGACTTCAAATTAAGCCGGCGGGGTATGCTTATATTACGCAAATCATCAACGAACTTAAATTTCAGAAAAATACACATGAGAAATTTACTGCCAAATACGGAGGTAAAGTATTCTATGTCATCTCATTAAAGGAAGGAAAGAAGAAAGTCATTTACAACCCAGAGGTGATCGAAGAAATCAGAAAAGAAATTGAAAGGTTGGAGAAGGAATGAGGCCACCGCAGCGCCTAACACATAAAACGTAAACGGCGATTTAACAAAAAATCTCAACATTAGCGGGTTTCATCAAAGACGGTTTTCTTGTACAAATAATACAAATTGGATCAGGTTGTAGAGCAAAATTTGGGTTATTAAAATCTTCAATTATCAATTAGCATTTGCCTTTCAATTTTCAATTGTCAATCGTCAATAGTAAATCGAAAATCAACCCTCTTTGTGCCTTTCTACCTATCGCCTGCCTGACGGTAGGCAGGGTAGACAGGTGTGGTGAATAATACTAAAATCTGTAATCAGTGTAAATCAGCGTTAATCTGCGTCCTAAAAAATAAAACCCGGGGGGTGGTGCAGCCTGGTAGCACGCCTGGTTTGGGACCAGGAAGTCGCCGGTTCGAATCCGGCTCCCCCGATCTTATTAAGTAATCAGGTCATTAGGTAATTAGGTCATTATGGAAAAACAACCTATTCGCTCTTTTGAAGACCTCGATGTCTATAAGTTAGCGAGGCAGTTCAGTCGAAAGGTCAGTGAACTTATTAAAATACTGCCCGAAAATGAGAATTATAGACTTAAGGGTCAAATGAAAAGGGCAAAACTGTCTATTACTAATAATATTGCAGAGGGATATGGCCGTTACCATTATCAAGAGAATATCCAATTTTGCAGACAATCAAGAGGTTCGATATGTGAATTGATTGATGATTTCAATGAGTGCTACGATGAAGGATATATTGATGAGGAATATTTAAGCAGTTTGAAAACAGAAAATGACCCAATGACCCAATAACCCAATGACCCAATAACCCAATGACCCAATAACCCAATGACCAAAAGAAGGATAGATAAATTAAGAGAGAAGATGGGGGTAGAGTCCCTTATTGTGACCGATCAGACGAATATAAGATATCTGACAGGTTACAGGGGAGATAATGGAGTCCTTCTCATCACAGAAGAAGAGGCAACCCTTATAACCGACTCAA
>Ga0210051_1000472_pt1 | contig 37499 bp, 23 predicted proteins | sample CryGey092014_all_FD_185464 | JGI IMG/M metagenome (GOLD analysis project Ga0210051, IMG submission 185464) | Groundwater microbial communities from aquifer - Crystal Geyser CG23_combo_of_CG06-09_8/20/14_all (SPAdes) (version 2) | ecosystem: Environmental > Aquatic > Deep subsurface > Groundwater...
CCTCACCCGGTCTCAGTTCGCCCTCTTCGATCACCTTTGCCATGAAGCCGCAGCGCTCGACGACCGCTTCCTTGAGCTTGGGGTCGATGGGGTCGAGCACGAAGCAGGGCTTGCGGACCTCGGTCAACTCGAGGACGACGCCCCCGGACAGCGCCAACTGCGTGCCGGGCGTCAGGTGCTGCACGTCCAGCCCCCGCACGGTGAGGTTCTCGCCCATAGAGCCGTGATCCACCGGGTAGCCTTCGGCGCGAAGCTCCGCCAGGAGTTCGTCGTCTTGTATGCTGAGCGCGCGCGTCGGCTTGGCGTGCTTGGCATGGTCTCGGCCGTCGCCGACAATGCCGTCCACGGTCACCCGCGCCGACTCGACGGGGAGCTTGGGGATGCCTCCCTTCGAAATACAGACGGCCAGTACGGTCCCTTCTCTCATCTCACTTCCTCCAGCAATCAGCGTCGCCCAGAGCCCTCACGCGCACCGGTTCATTCCTCATCGTGACGCGCGGGCGTCGCGCAGTCCGTGGGATCGCCGCGGAGTTTCTTCAGTCCGTGGCTCAGGGCCGGCAGGATTGCGCTCAGGTTCTCTGTGGCCGCCTCGCGAGAGCCCGGCAGGTTGACGGCGAGGGTGGAGCCTCGGATGCCGCTCACCCCACGGGACAGCAGGGCCTGGGGCAGGCTCCGCAGGGAGGCGGCGCGCATGGCTTCGTCCAATCCCGGCGTAAGCCGCTCAAGGAGGGGCCGCGTGGCCTCGGGCGTGACATCGCGCGGGCTGAAGCCCGTTCCGCCGACAGTAAGGACCAAGTCAATAGAGTGCCCGTCGCAGTAGTGTTTCAGCCTTTCGGCGATTGTGTCCGTCTCGTCGGGGACAACCTCGACTCGGTAGGTGTGGGCACCCAGCGCCTGCTCGATTGCCGCCGCCGCAGCCGGGCCGGCGGTATCTTCGGCCGAACCTGCAGCGCAGCGGTCGGACACAGTCAGCACGACGACTTGGAAGCGCTCGCGCGCCACGAGTTCGACAACTTCGACCGGATCGCCGATGGCGACCGACCCTCCCGTGAGCACCCGAGCAAACAGCCCGAGGCGGGGCATGATACAGTCGCCGGTCTGGTGGTAGATGGCGCACCGCGAGTGGCACACTTTGCCAAGCTGCGAAATGCGGAGTTCCGCCCGCGCACCCAGTCGGAGACGCGTCCCCAGCCCAAATGACGAGCAGTCGAGCCCCTCGACGGTCAGGTTCTCGCCGAACGCGCCAGGGCTGATCTCGGGCAGTTGCTGCTGCATTGCCGCGAAGTCGGCGCAGTCCAGCAGGCTGACTTGGCGGTGCCACGGGCCGGCGTGCGCATCGCCCCGCAACCCGTGGTCGGCGACAAACTCGGCAGCCTGCGCCGCCGTCTTGGGCGTGCCCTTCTCCTGGCTGGTACAGAGGGTCCGGAGGATGCCTCTCACGTCGCGTCTCCCTGCAGCCGTCGCCAGTGGCCGGACTTGCCGCCCCGCTTCTCCAGCAGCCTGACGCTCCGAATCTCGGCGTCCCGGCCGACTGCCTTGACCATGTCATACACGGTCAGCGCTGCGACTGCGGCGGCAGTCATCGCTTCCATCTCCACTCCCGTGCGGCTGGTGCAGCGCGCAGTCGTCTCAATCGTCACGGTCGAGGCAGTCAGCTCAAGCGCCACGTCCACATGGTCCAAGCTGAGTGGGTGGCACAGCGGGATCAGTTCCCCCGTGCGCTTCGCCGCCTGGATTCCCGCGATCCGGGCCGTTTCCAGCACGGGCCCTTTGCCGACGCTGCCTGTCTCGGCGATCAGCGAGCAGACCTCCGCGCCAAGCCAGACGGTTGCGCCCGCGCGCGCCTCGCGCTGGGTGATCGGCTTCGCCGACACGTCCACCATCCTGGCGGAGCCATCGTCGCCGACGTGAGATAGGTCTCCCGACATACTCAACCTCCGATCTCCGCCATGAGGGAACGGTTCAGGGGCGGCGGCGTGCCGCTGACCGCCTTCGCGCTCAGCGCCTCCTGCACCGCCGTCACAAGTGCCGCCTCGCCGCCGCCGTTCCGCAGGAGCGCCCGCAGGTCGCGTCCCTGCTCGTGCATGAGGCAGCTCCGCAGTTCGCCGCGGCTGGTGAGACGCAGGCGCCGACAGCCTTCGCAGAACGGGTGCGTTCGCGGGGAGATGAAGCCGAGGGTGCCACGCCGGCCGCTGAGCCGGCATTGGACCGGGAACACGGTCGCCGGTCCGCGCGCGTCGGACAGCCGGGGCTCGAATCGGAATGCGGTCTCCAACCGCGCTCGAACCTCAGCCGTCGGCACGAACCTGTCGGCATGTCCGACAAGGGCTTCGCCGATGGCCATCAGCTCGATGAAGCGCAGTTGGCAGCCACGTTCGAGCGCGAATCGCGCAAGACCGACGCTCTCGTCGTCGTTGACTCCCTGCATGAGGACAGCGTTCAGCTTCACCGGAGTCAGCCTGCACTCAAGGGCCGCCTCAATTCCGGCGAGGGTCTTTGACAGATCGCCGCTGCGGCTGATCTGAACGAAGCGCTTGGGGTCAAGCGTGTCAAGACTGAGGTTGACGCGCCGCAAGCCTGCCGACTTCAGCTCTGCTGCAGCGTCGGCCAGCAGTTGCCCGTTGGTCGTCAGCGCGAGGTCGCAAACTCCTTCGGCGCTGAGCATGGCGACCAACTGCGCCAGCCCCTTCCGCAGGAGTGGTTCCCCGCCGGTGAACCGGACCGCCACCGGACTTGCCGCTTGCTGGATCGCGCGGACCACCTCCACGATCTCCTCAAACGACAGGAGTTCCTCCCGTGAGACTGGCGCCACGCCGGCCGCCGGCATGCAGTAGCGGCACCGCAGATCGCAGCGGTCGGTGACAGAGAGCCGAAGCGTCAGCGCCGGTGATGGACTTGGGTTCACCAGAGCGGCCTCCACGGACGGAACGAGACAACCTGACCGGCGGGCACCTCGGTTAGTCCGGCAGGAACCTGCACGACCCCGTCGGCGAGCGCCGCCGAGGCCACGTCCGCCGAGTGCGCAGCGACCAACGGCTCCGCCAGCCACTGGCCGTCTTCGTCCTGGCTGACTCGCGCCAGCACCCAGTGGTGTCGGTCTCGATCCCCGGGCGCCGCGGTGGTCAGCCGCACGGGGAACGTCGGCGCCCACGGTTCGGGACGGCCGGCCATCTTGCGCAAGGCGGGCGCAACGAAGCCAAAGAAGGAGGCCAGCACCGAGAGCGGGTTACCGGGCAGCCCGAAGATTGGCTTGCCGTCGCGGCTGAGCGCGAACAGGAACGGCTTCCCCGGCTTGACTGCGACCTTGTGCAAGAGGACCCGGGCGCCCAGCGACTCGAGCGCTTGGGGAACCAGATCGTAGTCGCCAACCGACACGCCGCCGATGGTGACGACTGCGTCAACGGCCTCGTCGTGCAGGCTCGCGTCCAAGATCGCGGCGGTCTCTGGTAACTGGTCCGTAGCGTGCGAAGTGCCTGCCACGTGGCAGCCGATACTCAGGATCGCTGCAGACAGGGCCGGCCCGTTGGAGTCGCGCGTCTGATGCGGCAGAGGTCGCGCCCCATACGGCACAAGCTCTCGCCCCGTGGCGACGATCGCGATCCGGGGCACAGGACGCGCCACCGGCGCGCATCCCGCCGCGGCCGCCAGGCTCACTTGGACAGGTCCCAACGGCGCCCCCGCCGGCAACACCTCAGCCCCAGCCCGAGCGACTGCGCCGCGCTGGGTCACGTAGTCGCCCAGCGCCACGGGACGCTGGAGTTGGACGCACGACGTGTCGCTGCACCGCGTCACAGCCTCCTGCTCGACAACCGCATTGGCGGCCGGCGGCAGCACCGCTCCGGTAAACACGCGCACGCACTGCCCCTCCGAGACCGGCTGGGCGGAAGGGGAGCCAGCGGGCGTCTCGCCAACGATTTCGAGTCTGGTCCCGGCCGCCAGCGGGCCGATGACTGCGTACCCATCCATCCTGGAGAGCGCGGCTTGGGGCATGTCGTGGTCCACACAGACCCGCTCGCCGAGGACCCCGTGCCCGGCCAGGCACTCTGGCGCCGGAGAGCGTGGTCGATCGGCCAATACTGAGACGTGTTCGAGCACTGCTTGCAGTGCGTGCTGTGGCTGGAGCATGGAGTGCCCTGTACGATAACCGCCAGGAGCTTGCTTTCCTACGGAGACTCCGCAGGAGGGAGTGAGGGAATACCGGAGTGGTTGAGTCAGGTCACGCGTATTGTGACGAAGGGGTCAACTCCTGTCAACGAATGGCTCGGAGTGCCACGGCAGGCGTGGAGAGCGTGATCGGCGCCGTGGCACAAGAGGACGGTCTCAGGCGAGCCGGGCTGCACGCTTCACGTCCTCCGGCGTGTTGAGGTTGGCGAACAGCTGGGAGGGTTCCCCGAACCGGGCCAACTCCTGCTCTCCTAGGGCCAGGATCTCGTCGCAGTGGTTCTCGAGGAAGCCTCTGACGGCGGCGTGTTCGCCAGCGCACTCCCGCTCAACCAGCGCCCCGCACTCGGTCGAGTAGACCGCGCACAGCGGCTCCCAGCGGCCCGCCGACCTGGGCGCCACCGCGAGCCACCCTTCGGCGGCGCGCGTCAGCAGGTGACGAAGGAGCGCCTCGGTCACAAAGGGCATGTCGCACGCCAGCACCAGCGCGCGGGGGGAGGAGATGGCCTGCAGCCCGGCGGCGATGCCGGCAGCGGGCCCTCGCAGACCTGGGCAGTCATCGACGCAGCGCACGTTCGGCGGACGGAGGTCGGGTGGAAGCCGGCCGACCATGACGACCTCGCTGCAGACGCGACGCGCGCTGTGCAACGCGGTCTCGAGAAGTGTGTGCGGTCCCAACTCAAGGCGCCGCTTGTCAACACCCATGCGCCGGCTCTGTCCGCCGGCGAGGATGATCACGGAGCCTCTGGTGGCTGGACCCATGGTCGTTTGCGCTCAGGTGCGCTCCACCCGCACCGCCGAGACTTTGTACTCCGGGATCGCCGAGATCGGGTCGAGGAATGCTCCGAGCACGCGGTTCGTCGGCACTTGTGGGAAGTGGAAGGAAGTGAACAGCACGCCGGGGGGCGACTTCTCGGTGACACACACGCGCGACTGCATTTCGCCGCGGCGCGAGATGACGGTGATAGTGTCGCCGTCGGTCAGCTCGAGGCGGGAGGCGTCTTCGGGGTTCATCTCGACGCGTTCCTCGGGGTAGAGGGTGAGCAGCCCGGGCGTGCGGCGGGTCATGGAGCCGGAGTTGTAGTGCTCCAGGCGGCGACCGGTGGTGAGCATGAGCGGGTACTCGTCGTCGGGCATCTCCGCCGACGGCGAGTAGAGGAGATCCTGAAAGGTCGCCTTGCCGCGAGGGAAGTCGGTGACGTAGAGGTTCTCGGTGCCGGGATCACTCTCGTCGAGGCAGGGCCAGCGGAGCGGTCCGTTCGCCAGGCGCTTGTAGGAAATGCCCCCCATGGACGGGGTGAGGGAGGCGATCTCGTCCATCACGTCGGCCGGCTCCTGATTTGCCATCGGGCTGCCCATCCGCTCGGCGAGCAGGCAGACGATCTCCGCGTCGGTCTTGGTGCCGGGCAACGGGTCGATACACCGGCGCACCAGTTGCACGCGCCGGTCGGCGTTGGTGAAGGTGCCGTCTTTCTCGGCGAAGCTGGCCGCCGGGAAGACCACGTGGGCGAGCTTGGCGGTCTCGGTCAGGAAGATCTCCTGCACGACCAGCAGATCCAACGCCCGCAGCCCCCCCTCCACGTGCCCGGTGTGTGGATCGGTCACCATCGGGTTCTCGGCGATGACGTAGATGGCGCGCAAGTCGCCGGTCTTCGCCTTGCCCCACATCTCGGTGGACTTGAGCCCGGGTCTCGGGCAGAGGTCGACGCCCCACGCTGCCGAGAACTTCGCCCGGGCCGCTTCGTCGTCCACCTTCTGGTAGCCGGGATAGACGTTTGGCAGGGCGCCCATGTCGCACGAGCCCTGAACGTTGTTCTGTCCGCGCAGCGGGTTGATGCCGCACCCAGGCTTGCCCAGGTTGCCGGTCAGCAGCACCAGGTTGGCGCACGCCATCACCGAGTGCGTGCCGCTGATGTGCTCGGTAACGCCGAGCCCGTACAGCATCATCGCCTTGTCGGCGGTGGCGTACAGGCGCGCGGCCGCTTCGAGCGTCGCCGCGGGAACGCCGGTGATCTCTTCCACCTTCTCCGGCGTGTAGTGCGACACGACATCGCGGAAGAACTCGAAGTTCTCCGTTCGACCGTCGATGAATGGTTGGTCCTGCAGCCCGTCCCGCAGGATGACGTGTGCCAGGCCGTTGAGCAGCGCGATGTTGGTGCCGGGCTTCAGTTGCACGTGGAGGTCGGCGATCTGCGTCAGCCAGATCTTGCGGGGGTCGATGACGATGAGCTTGACCCCGTATTTGAGGACGGCACGTTTCACCTTCATGCCTAACACGGGGTGCGCTTCGGTGACATTGGCGCCGACGACGATCAGGCAATCGGTCTGCTCGATCTCCTCCAGCGAGTTGCTGGCGGCGCTCCCGCCCAGCGAAGCCGCCAGCCCGGTGGCCGAGGGCGCGTGGCAGACCCGGGCGCAGTTGTCCACGTTGTTGGTGCCGATGACGGCCCGCATGAACTTCTGGATCAGGAAGTTCTCTTCGTTCGTGGACCGCGCCGAGCTGAAGGAGGCGACGCTGTCAGGCCCGCTCTCCGCCTTGATCGACTTGAGTCGGTCCGCCACGTAGGCGAGCGCCTCGTCCCAGGTGGCTTCGCGGAACCCCGGGTACTTCCCCGATTCCTGCGCCGGGTCGTCGGTGCGGATCAACGGCGCCGTCAACCGGTCGGGGTGGTTGACAAAGTCAAACGCCATCCGCCCTTTGACGCACAGGTGCCCCCGGTTCACGGACCCCTCCGGGTCGGGCGTGACGCCGATGATCTTGCCGTCCTTCACGTGGACGTACATGGAGCACCCTGTGCCGCAGTACGGGCAGATGGTCGGGCCGCGCACCTCGCCTAACCCGTGTTCGACCTTCCACTTTTCGAGAATGGCGCCGGTAGGGCAGACTGTCAGGCAGCCGCCGCAGTGCTGGCAAGCCTTGTCGGCGTACTCGGCGCGTGGGGCGGACTGGACGCGGACCTCGCTACCGCGTCCGAACGGAGTCAGCGCGTTGGCGCGCTGGTTCCTGGCGCAGTATGTGACACACCGTTCGCAACGAATGCAGAGCCCGGGGCGGCGAACGATGAGGGGGTCTTCGTCGATCTCCTGAAAATGGGGCCGGCGCGCCACGGTACCTTCGTCCGGATCGACGCCATACTCGCGCGCCAACTCCTGTAGCTTCGTGGTGTAGTCTCGCTCGCCGGCGAGGAACTCGGCGCGCTGGCCGAGCGCCAACTGCAGCAGGTTCCGCCGGGTCTCGCGAACGGTCGGTGAGTCCGTGCGAACGACCATCCCGTCGGCCGCCGGCGTGTGACAGGACGCGGGCAGCGTCCTCGCTCCCTCGACCTCCACAATGCACAGCCGGCACGCGCCGACCGGCTGTTCCCCCTCGGTGTAGCAGAGGTGAGGGATCTCGACGCCAACCGCGCTGGCCGCCTGGAGGAGAGACGTCCCTGTCGGGACCTCGACTTCCTGACCATTCACAGTGAGCCGGCAGGTTCCATTCAAGCTCATGCAATCACCTGTTCAGGGAAAGTGCTCAGCGCCTCTTCCAGCAATCGGGGGGCCGTCTGACCCAGGCCGCAGCGCGATGCGAGTCGGATGCCTCGGGAGAGCTCCAGTAGCTTCTCTGGTGAGTATGTCCCGGTCTGCTCTGGTTGGAGCGCTTGGTGGAGTTCGTAGACGCCCTCTCGGCAGGGCAAGCAGGCGCCGCAGGATTCCCGATGGAAGAACCGGAGTACGCTGCGGATGGTCTCCAGCAGCGGGCGCTCCGCATGGCACACGATGAGTGAGCCGTTTCCGGCCCCCGCCTCGAACGTGAGCGGGAGGGTCAGGTTGCTCGGGCCGAGGAAGCGCCCGCCGGCGCCGCCCAGGACCGCGACGCCGAAGGCCGCCTCGGAAGCCATTCCTCCGGCTGTCTCGATCAGTTGGCCGAGAGTCGTCCCAAAGGGAGCCTCGATGAGACCGGGATGCTCTACGTCGCCGGCGAGGCAGAAGAGCTTCGTGCCAAAGCCGCTCCCCAGCGCCGCCAAGTCGGCGGCCCTCCCGCGCTCTGTGAAGATCAGCGGGACGTTCGCCAGCGTCTCCACGTTGTTGACCACGGTGGGCTTGCCGAAGAGCCCCTTGGCGGTGGGGTAGGGAGGCCGGAATCGCGATTCACCGCGGCGCCCTTCCAGCGCCTGGATCAGCGCCGTCTCTTCGCCGCAGAGGTAGCCGCCGGGGCTTGTGCGGAGGACGATCTCCACGGAACCCTCCGGCAGCGACTCGCGCAAGGCGCTAACTGCCTGGGTCAACGGCTCGACCAGCGGGCTGTACGCGGCCCGCAGGAAGAGGTAGGCGCGCTTCGCGCCGATCGCGTGGGCGGCAATCGCCATGCCGCTTAGGACCAGCATCGGTCGTCTTGTCAGCAGGTAGCGGTCCTTGAAGGTCCCGATCTCGCTCTCATCGGCGTTGGCGATCAGGAACTTCGGCTCGTCTGCAGAGCCCGCCACAGAGCGCCACTTGGCGCCAGCGGGGAAACCCGCTCCACCGCGCCCTCGCAACCCCGAGGCACACACCGCTTCGAGGACTTCGGCAGGCGGCTTTGCCAGGACGGCCTTGAGCGCTTGATACTGGCCGCCGCACTCCGGCAGCGTTAGCGCCCGCGGATTGCCAAGAACGGGGGGCAGACCCTCGGCCGGCGCAGGCTCCAGCGCGAGCGACTGCAGGGCAGTGTCGAGGCGCTCGCCGCCGCGCAGGGCGTCGAGGAGCTGCTTGACTGCTGACGGGGTAAGTCGAGCAACGAGGTGCCCATTGATCGAGAGGCTGGGACAAGCATGGCACTGCCCAAGGCACCCGACGGTCTCCAGAGTGAACAGCCCGTCGGGCGTTGATTGCCCCGCGCCGATGCCGAGCTGCTCCGACAGCTCCTTGAGCAGGAGCTGGCAGCCGCCCATCTCGCAAGGCAGCGAGTCGCACACCTCGATCACAAACCGGCCAACCGGTTCCAGGCGGAACTCGGGGTAGAAGGAGGCAGTGCCGTGGACGTCGTTCTCGGGGAGGCCCAACCCCGCGCTCGCGACGATAATCGCCTCCTCTGGCAAGTACCCCAGTCGGTGTTGCACTGCTTGCAGGAATGGTACGAGCAACTCCCGCTCAGAGAACGGCTGGCACGAGCGTGCTTTCACGTCGTTCAGGCAGTCGGCAAGGGTGGACTGGAGCGACGAAGCAGGCTTCATTCGGGTACCGCCTTGTGGAAGTGGCTTGGCAGTCGGGCCGTGCCAAGGGGAAGCTGGTCGGAACTTGACAGCCGGGAGGCGCAGGGGCAAGTGCGACGACGACGGATGGCAGAAGCAATGCATTTGCCTGCACTCATCACGAGCGACCCGCCTGCCCCAGCGGACCCCAATAAGGGTGCCGTGCTTCGGGGGTGCCGTCAACCCCCCTCGCGCACTGGGGATCGCGATTGCGGCTGTGCGCACGGTGCTGCATCCGGCCGGCACAGGCGAATCGCGGACCTAGGAGGGTCGCAGTTCGCGATCCCGACGAAAACCCAAACAGGTGCAGACAACCATGGCAGAACGAGAGATCGGTTTCGGCGTCTTGGGACTTGGCATGGGGCAGCATCATGCCAGGGCAGTCACCGACGTAGAGGGCGCGCGGCTGATCGCGGTGTGCGACCACGACCCGACGCGGTGCGACCCCGTTGCCGAGCAGTACGGCGTCAAAGGCTATCACGCCTTCGCAGACCTGCTGGCCGATCCCGAGGTCGAAGTGGTGAGCATTGCCACCGAGAGCGGTACCCACATGGACCGCGGGCTGGAGGCAGTTGCCGCCGGCAAGCATCTGCTGGTCGAGAAACCCGTAGACGTGCGGCCTGAGCGCGTGCGAATGCTCATCGACGGAGTCGGGGCGGCCGGCGTGAAAGCTGCCGCTGTGTTCCAGTCGCGCACGACCCCACTGAACAAGCGCGTGAAGGAAGCCCTCGACTCCGGGCGGCTGGGACGGCTGATCGGCATCCACGCACTGCTGCCGTGGTATCGCGCCCAGTCGTACTACCAGGGCCCCCACGGCGAGTGGAAGGGCACCTGGGACTTGGACGGCGGCGGCTCATTGGCGAACCAAGGTGTGCACACTGTCGACCTCGTTCAGTGGTTCGGCGGGCGGGTGAAGTCGGTGTTTGGTCAGTTCGGCACGTTCGCCCACGAGATCGAGTCCGAAGATGCCTCTTCGGCCGTGCTGCGGTTCGAGAACGGCGCCATTGCCACCATTACCACTACCACCTGCGCCTATCCCGGGTTGCCGCAGTTCATCACCATTTTCGGTGACCGCGGCACCATCCAGAAAGAAGACGAGACGCTCCGAACCTGGACGATGGTGGACGAGACCGAAGAAGACGCCAAGGTGAGGGCGTACTACGGGCCGAGAGACGGCGCGGAAGGCTCCGCCATCGCCTCCGACCCGATGGCTGTCGGCGCGGCCGGCCATCATGCCCACATCAAGGACCTCTGCCAAGCCATTCTCGAGGACCGCGACCCGGAGGTCACGCTGGAGAGCGCGCTCCACGCAGTGGAGATCTTCAACGCGATCTTCGAATCGGGCAGAACGGGGAAGGAAGTGACACTCGCCTGATTGCGGCCGGCCGCCGGCGCGGCTATACTGGTCTGTCGTCGGGCGAGAGGCGAGGTTCCGACGCGTTGCCCTATCCAGTTGCTGACTGCCCCCCTCAGCGCGAAGAAGATCCGTCAGAAGGCCCACGGCTGAGGGCTGGCGTATGTGGGAGACCGTCCATGGTGGCGTCTGAGAGCCTCAGGTCAATAAGTGGCAGAACGTGGCCGCGACTGCACGGCCAGAGCGAGGGCGAAGCATGAAACACCTCTACTGGATCATCCCGGGGGTCCTGGCCGGTCGTACGGGCCCTGACGAAGAGCCCTGGAATCTCGAGGAACTCAGCGACGGCGGGATCGGCTGCATTGTCTCACTGAACGATGACCCGCTCGACTCCAGCAAGGTCATGGAATGCGGGATCGTGCACGAGACCATGCACCTCCCCGAAGGGCGGATCCGCTCCAACGACATGCGGCGGGTGTTCCGGAGGGCCGCGCGCGGCTTCGTGAAACTGGTGGACAAGCAGCGAGCGAAGGGCCGGGCGGTGGTAGTGCACTGCCTGTGGGGGAACGACCGTACCGGGATCATGTTGGCCGCCTACCTGATCGCCCGCCAGGGGATGTCCCCCGAGGAGGCCATCCGGGCCATCCGCAGGCACCGCCCCGACGCCCTACGCCTGCCAGGATACGAAGAGACCGTCCAGTCGCTGGCGCGGTGAGCCGGCGAGCACGTCTGCACGAGACCCACTCCATGGCCGGTCAGCAATCAGCCCAGCAGGAGCGCTCCGTCAGCCGAGTGTGCTGGCAGCGGGCGCGGCGGACCGCCCTGCTGTGCGTTCTCGGCGGTCTGCTCCTCTGGTCGTTCAGCGAAAGACATCTCTGGGAGTGGTGCTTCTGCCACGGGCTGCCGGCTTGGCACAACCTGAGGCCGATCCGGGATGATCGGGGCCGCCAACGGGAGGTGTGGCGGTGGGCGAACGGACGCCGCCTCGTGGTGTACGGGCAGTCCGGCGTTCGCCGGAAGGATGTCGCTGAGGTGGCCGCCGGGGTGCGCAGCCTGGTGTCGGCTGCGGGGGAAGCCCTCGCGAACGGGACTGATGGTGCTGCTCGGCACGGACGACCGGGTGCTGCTTCGAACGCGCGGGGTCCTCCGCAGTTTCTGGGAACGGCTGGACTCAGAGCTGGCCGGCGGGTGAGCCCCTGGCGTCGTCGTGTGCTACAATGCCCTCCCTTGCCGGGCTGCCGGTCTGTGGCCGCGTTGACAGGACTTGGGCGACAGACCACCCTTATCGTGAATCACCTTCTCCCGGCGTCCGGGCGAGCACCACCCATTTGCCCTGGCGCCCAACGTAGACAATCGTATGATAAGTCGTATTGGCATTGACCTCGGATCGCAGACGCTGAAGGCCGTCGAACTGGTTCAGGCACGCTCGAAGGGCTGGGAGATTCGGGCGTGCCCGATCGTGGAGACTCGCGGGAGACCCCTCGACCGCGTCCTCGATGTCCTCGCCCAACTGGCCGGAGGCGAGAACGGAGCGAGTGCACTGGTCGGGCTCACCGGAGCCGGCGCTGCTGCGGTGGCGGAGATACTGGGCATCCGGCCGCTCGACGAGTCGCTCTGCCTGACGTCTGCCGTCGGCGAGTTGCAGCCAGGGCTGCGCACGCTGATCGAGATGGGGCGGGAGAGTCAGAAGTTCATCCTCCTGGAACGGGACGTTGAGAGCGGCCAGGTCCTGCTGAAGGACGCCGCCTTCGGCCACAAGTGCGCGGCTGGGACCGGGTCGTTCTTCGACCACATGTACCGCCGGCTGAACTACGCGTCCCTTGAGGAGTTCGCCCAGGTCGCCTACGAGACGGAGAGCCCTGCCACCCTCTCGGGTCGCTGTGCCGTGTTCACCGAGTCGGACATCGTGCACCTGTACCAGAAAGGCACCCCCCGTGAGCGCATCGCCGCCGGGATCCATCAGGCGATCTGCCGCAATTACCGCGCCGCGATTGCGCGGGGGCGCGAGCCGAGGCCGGCCATCGGTTTTGTGGGCGGCGTGTCGTGCAACCCCGCGGTACGCAAGTACCTCGCTGAGGCGTTCGGGATCGAGGAACAGCAGATCCTCGTGCCGGAGCACAACCGCACGCTGGGAGCGATCGGCGCCGCGCTCCGGGCCGAAATCGAGGTGCCCCTGGGTGAAGCCCGCTCTCGCTTGGCGGCCAGTGCGTCCGCCCGGTTCGAGTACCCCACCACGCCGCCGCTGCGGCTTGTCCGCTCGATCTGTCTTACCCCGCCGCCGCAGAACGGCGTTCCGCGGCGACTTAGGCTGGCGGCGCTCGGCGTCGATATCGGGTCGGTCAGCACCAAGGCGGCGCTCATCACCCAGGACGAGGGCGAATGGCGCGTTCTGGCGAGTCACTACCGGCGGACGGATGGCGACCCCCTGGAGGCGGTTCGGGATACCGTCAGCCAGATCCACCGGCAAGCCCTCGCCCAAGGGCTCGAGCTGGAGCGCGTCGTCTGTGCGACAACCGGCTCGGGTCGGTACCTGACTGCCGACTACCTTGGGGCCGACCTGATCAAGAACGAGATCACGGCGCAGGCAAACGGCGCCTTGTGCTTTGCCACCAGCGCCGACTCGATCTTCGAGATTGGGGGGCAGGACTCCAAGTTCATCCGGATGGAAGGGGAGGTCATCACCGACTTCGAGATGAACAAGGCTTGCGCAGCCGGCACGGGCGCGTTCCTTGAGAAGCAGGCGGCGAACTTGGGGCTGCCCATCGAGGAGTTTGGCGAACACGCCCTGCGGGGGGAGGCACCACCCGATCTGGACTGGCAGTGCACTGTGTTCTCCGAGTCCGCGATGGTGTACTACCAGCAGAACAGCGTCCCCCTCGACGACCTGTGCGCCGGGATCTGTCTGGCGTCTGCGAAGAACTACCTCAGCAAGAACGTCGGCGGCCGGAGCTACGGTGACCGGATCGCGTTTCAGGGCGCGGTGGCATTCAACAAGGGGATGGTGGCAGCGTTCGAGACGCTCACGGGCAAGACTGTCGTCGTGCCCCCGTACCCCCACCTCACCGGGGCCGTCGGCGCCGCCAAACTGGCGTATGAACAGGCGCCGACAGGCGAGGCGTTTCGCGGCTTCGACGCCGTAGCCCGCGGCGGCTACTCCATCTCGTCGTTTGAGTGCAAGACCTGCGAGAACCGCTGCGATGTCAACGTGTTCGAGATGGACGACGGGCAGAAGTACTACTACAACGACCGCTGCGAGCGCTTCAGCGGCCTGCAGAAGGAGGACCTGAGCGAAGGGCTGCCCGATCTCTTCGCGGAGCGGGAGGCGTTTCTCCTTGCCTGTCATCAGCCAGGTCTCAACGGCGGGCCTCGCGTGGGCATTCCGCGGACGCTCATGTTCAGCGAATACTTCCCGCTCTTCTGCACGTTCTTCCAGGAGTTGGGTTGTGAGGTCGTCCTGTCGGACGCCACCAACAAGCGACTCGCGAAGGCCGGCGTCGCAGCGACGGCCGGCGAGCCGTGCTTCCCGCTCAAGGTGGCACATGGGCATTTCGCCGATGTCCTGGAGAAGGGCGTCGACTACCTGTTCGCGCCGGGCATCTGCGATTCCGAGCAGCCGAACTCAAGCTACGCTTCCAGCAAGACCTGTCCCTACGTGGCGTCGGCGCCCGAGGTCATCGCGGCGGCGCTGGACCTACCCAAGCCCGGCGTCACGTGCCTGGCGCCGCGTTTGTACTTCTCCCGCGGTGAACGCCACGTCGGTCAGGTGCTCACCGACGTGGGCGCGAAGTTGGGGCGGCCCCGCGAGCAGTGCCGGCAGGCACTCGACGCCGCGTTCCGGGCGCAGCAGTCGTTCACGGACCAGTGCCTGCACCGCGGCAAGGAGGCCTACGACGCTCTTCGGGGCGACCAGACGGCATTCGTAGTGATCGGCCGACCGTACGCCCTGCATGACCGCGCGGTCAACATGGATATCGGCCGGAAGATCCAGGAGATGGGGCTGCTTGCGCTCCCGTTCGACATGCTGCCCGTCGACGACGAGGATGTCTCCGACAACTGGTCCAACCTCTACGCCCGGCAGGTTCAGCGAAAGATGTCGGCGGCGCGCATGATTGGGGAAGATGCGCGACTGCGGGCTGTTGTGCTCACGTACTACGGCTGCGGGCCGGATGCGTTCTCGAACCCGTTCTTCAAGGACGAGTTGAACGAGCCGTGCTACGTAATGCAGATTGACGCCCACACGGCGGACGCCGGGGTGGTCACCCGCTTGGAGGCCTTTGCGGACACGGTTCGACTGCACGAGACGAGCAAACAGCGGCCGTCGTTCGACACGCGGCCGACGCGGATCGATGAACTGGCCGGCCGACGACTCTGGGTCCCCTATGGTTCTGAATCAGCGCACATCTTCGCCGCAACGCTCCGCGCCTATGGCATCGACGCGGCGGTGCTCCCGAGATCGCCGGACCCGGGCATGAACCTGGCGCGCGCGCAGATCACCGAGGATGTCTGCCTGCCGGCCCTGGTGACCACCGAAGACTATCTGGCGCGGGCCAACGCACCCGACTTCGACCCCGAACGAGAAGCGTTCATGCAGGGGGGCTCACAAGGGCCCTGCCGGCTCGGAATGTACTTCATGCTGCAGAAGCGCATTCTCGATCAGCTCGGCTACGGGCAAGTGCCCATCGTGCCCTTTGGCGGCGACAACCCGCTGACGGGACTGGGCATCACCTGGGCCATCTGCACGTGGGACCTGCTGATCGCCCACGACCTCTTGGAGAAGCTCCTGCTGCACGCCCGGCCCTACGAACGAGACCCCGGCCGATCCGACGCCCTCTTCCAACGATACCTGCGGCAGCTCTGTGACCTGGCCCCCTCCCAGAAGGCGCTCTTGGGATCGCGGTCGGGCCAGGTGCTTACCACACTGGGACTGCACTTGGAGAGAGTGAAGGCGACGCTCGCCGAGGCGGCGGAGGCGTTCGCTGCCGTCCCGCGAACAGGGGAGGCGCGGCCGGGGATCGGCTTGCTGGGCGAATGGTACGTCCGCATCCACTCCGACTCGAACCAGGACATCGTCCGGAAGCTCGAGGCCGAGGGCGCTGAGGTGCTACAAGCCCCGATGACGGAGTTCGCTGCATACAGCAACCGGATCACCTACTCGCTCCAGATGCAGGAATGGCGGGACACCAACTGCGGCGGCCTCCTCCGCGCCGGCTTGGGGCGCAAGCTGCACGACAGGATCGCTACCCGCGACGAGCATCTGTTGTTCGAGGCGGTGGCGGCGTACCTGCCCGGTTTGGGAGAAACGTCCGCTCAGGAGCTGATCAACCTGGGTTCCCGCTGGGTCCATCCCGCCTTCGGGGGGGAAGCCATCTGCAGCATGGGCCGCGCCGAGGAGTTGCTGACCCGGGGCATGGATGGCTTTGTCAACGTCATTCCCTTCAACTGCATGCCCGGGATCGTGGTCACGCAGCTCAGCGAGGCCTTCCGGAAGGAACATGGCGGCGTCCCCTTCCTGAACCTCGACTACGACGGCTTCCAGGACAGCAGCCGGGAAACCAAGATCCGGGCGTTCATGGCGCAGGTGAAGGAACGGCACCGGCTGCGGGCTGCGCGGCAGCAGGCTGCCGCGTAACCTCGCTGTCTGCGTCCCCCGAGTCGCCTGGTTTCAGCGGCAAGCCCTGCGCCGCCCGCCGCTCCCCTCCGGCGAGACCTCGCTCACACGACAATTGAGACGAGGACTTGGGTCCCCTCCCCGTTCCCTTCGGTCCACTGCCCTCTGTCGGAGTCGCTTGCCGGTGTGGGCGCGGGTTCCCGCCAATGGAGTCCATAGCCGACCACTTGACGCCAGAACTTCCCGAGCGTATAATATGCACTCCACTTTCGTCCAAAGCGCGGAGTGCCTCCCACGATGGCGATCAGCCGATCCACAAGCGGCAACGACGACGTGAGTCCCCAGTGTTGCGAACTCGCGTCCTTGGACCAGCTTTCGGCAGGCGGCGGGGAGCTTACGCCAACGCATCTGTTTCTAGGCAAGTTCCGGCGTAGCATTGCAGGTACGCGGTTTCTCCTGCCGCCGCCTTGGGTGCCGGTGGTGGGATCTTCTGCGCGCTGGCTCTATGCCTTCGACCTCTTGGAGTTGCCCGAGGTGATCTGCCTGACAACGGAGCAGTTTGTCGCCCAACGACTGCTGCCGGTTCTGAGCATTCCGAGGGATGAACCGGGCGCGCTGCTGGTGACCGCCAACCGCGCCTCGAAGTACCGGCCGGTTCCCTTGGATGCTCAACATCGGGTGAACTTGACCGAAGCCAGTGAGACCTTTCTTGGGGCCGATCCCGGCTGCCCGGTGTCTGTCGTCTTGTACGGCGGCGGAGACCATCTGGGCATGTGCGAGGAATCGAAGTTCGGCACCGTTGAGCGACGTTTGGAGCAGGAGGAGGCGAAGCTATCGAGGTGGCTTCAGCGCGGAGCTGCGGGACCCGAAGCTGACTGATCGTGGCTGACCGTCGCGCGCAGTGCGCAGTCCATTGGGAGGTCGTCCAGATGCAGTACGTGAATTACGCCATCACGGAGACTGGGGCCCCACTCACTACGACGGCGGCACTGGGCCGCAGCCCGCGGCCGCGGCGGCAGGCCCGGCCCGCCACTGCGAGCGACCCGCTCTCCGCCGGCGCCGGGAGCGCCACCGTGGTCGAGTCGCCGATCGACCCTCACCTGCGCGCTGTCTGCCAGCAGTTTGCGTTACGACAAGTGCGGCTACCGCAAGGAGAGGTTGACTTGGACGCCCTGGTGGGGAGTGTTGTGGAGACCTCGGTGGACTCTGTCCTGCGCATTCTCCGGCACCTCTTGCGAGAGACGCTGCCGGTCGCTGCGCCGCCCCCCATCGCCGTGGTCCGCGACGCGGCCGGGCAGCCAAGTGAGTACCGCTGCAGAGGATTCGCGTTGCCGAGGGGGCGCGCCGGAGATCAGTGGGAGATCATGCGCGTCCTCGTCGACAGCCGGGGCGCGCCTCGAACTGTCAAGGACCTGCAGCAGGCTGTAGATGGGAGCCGGATCCCTGGCCGGGAGAAGGTGATCCGGACGCGCCTGGCCGAACTCAGCCGTCGCTTCCCCAACGCGATCATCGCGGAGACGGTGTCGGGCGAACGCGAGAAACGCTACCGGCTCGTAGCCGAGGTTGTAGAGACACAGACCGGGACTCGCCATTCCGCGGCGGGTACTCAACACGCTGGGAGAGAGGGACAGGCATGAAGATCGCTTTGCAGTTAGGGCTGATTCCGGGCGCTACCGTCGCCGACAAGCAGGAGTGGGCAGCAGACAACGGCGTGGAAGGGATCGAGATCAGCGCCGGCGGCTATCCGCCCGATAGGCTTGATGACGCTCGGCGTGATTTCGAGGACAGCCCCGTGCCAATGACCACGGTCTGCGGCAACCCTTCGTTCGACTTCCTCGACCCGGATCCGGCCAAGCGCCGCGCGAGCCTCGATCAGTGCAAGCAGTACCTGAGGCTGTGTGGCGAGATGGGCGCCGTCGGGCAGATCGTCCCGCCGATCTTCGGCCCGCCCAGAATCCCGGACCTCTCGCCGCTGGCAGATCCGCTCAAGCTGGAGAAGGACCTGCTGGTCCTGCTGTGCAAGGAACTCGGCGACGTGGCCCAGGAAGCTGGCACGTTGCTGCTCCTGGAACCTCTGAACCGCTACGAGCAGCACCTGCTGCGGAAGCAGTCCGACGGTGTGGAGATCATCGAGCGGTGCGGCCATCCGGCCGTGGCGCTGATCTCCGACTTCTTTCACATGCACATCGAGGAGACCTCGACCCCTGACGCCCTCCGGGCTGCGGGTGCGCACGTCAAGCACATGCACCTGGCCGACAACACCCGCCTCGAGCCGGGCACCGGCGATATTGACTACGTCGCCGCGTTCAAGGCACTAAAGGAGATCGGCTTCGACGGGTACATGGCGTACGAGTGCGGGATCTCCGGTCCCGATCCGGAAGCCTCCGTGAAGAAGAGCTTGGCGTACCTGCGAGAGTGTCTCGCCAAGGCATAGGCCCTCACTGCCCGCTTCCCGGATCTGCTCCGCTCGCCTACGGCTATCGTGGCGTGACCCGTGGCCAGTGTAGTTCGAGACCTTGGGCTGTCAACTCCCGCTGGAAGTCTGTCCGGAGCTCGGGCGTGTTCCGCACTTGCCGCGGGCGGAGGTCCCGTCGGTGGCAGAACGCCGCCAGCGCCCCTGCCGCTTCGCCGAGGTTCCACTCGACCGGATGGAGGCGGTAGCAGCCGTTGGTGAGGTGGGTGACCCCGAGGTTCTTGCAGGCAGGGAGGAGGTTCTCCGCGCGGACGGGGATCAGCGCGCCCAGGGGGATCTGGAAGGGCAGGGAGCTGAAGTCGATGTAGTTGTCGCCGCCGGTGCTGGGGTGGAGGTCGAGGCGGTAGCTGCCGACGCCGACAGTGTCGGCGAAGCATGTCGCGCGGACCTCCTCGCGGCCCAGTCCCGTTTGCTCCATTCGAGCGTCGGTGCCGACGTGCAACTCGGTTACGGTCACCTCGGCGCGGATTCGCCGTGACTCACGGACGTAGGGGTACTTCGCCAAGCCGTCGGCTGTGCCGACCACGTCCGGCCGCAGGTGCAGACCCGGCCAGCCGCTGCCACCGTCGGGGCGCGGCGCCTCGGTCTGAAGCCAGTACAGGAAGCTCAGGCTCAATTGCTTCGCGCGACGGAGATGTGCCGCGGCTTCTTCTTCGCCGACCTCGCACAGGTTCCCGAGCCAGTAGTCGGTCTGCGGCCAGTTGACGAGGCAGAGGTCGCTGGCGCGTTCGCCCGCGCTGAAGTTCGCGCAGGCGGCGATTCGCCGGTACGTCCAGAGGTTGAGACCCGCGGTGGCGCCGCCCTCGGGGTCGAACACCAGGTCACGCGGCTCCAGCGTCTGCGGGTGCGACATGACCCAACTGAACAGCTTGCCCGGCCAGGCCGGAGTCAACTCCGGGAGGTAGTCGCGCCAGAAGTCGTACTCGGCCGGCTTGTCGAGGGTGTGGTCCTCGCCGGGCAGGTGCTCGACGGCGAAGCAACAGGTGAACGCCTGCACGTTGTCCGGCTGGGATTCCGTCGGCGCGTGCGGCTCGCCGGTGTCAAACTGAGCCTCGAAGCCGGTCACGTACTCGGTTCCGGTGAGCGGCAGCAGGTCGCCGAGTTCGGTGGCGTCGAGGAAGCAGGGCGCGGTCAGGCCAAGGCGCTCGGGGGAAGCGGCGAGGGCGTGACCGGAAAGCGCACCCGGTGCGCCGCTGCACCGCACCGTAACGGAGCGGACATAGTCGCTCTCGGTCTCGGCGGCGATCGCCTTGACGTTATGCATGAGGGTGATCCGCCCGTCGCTGACGTAAGGCGCCAGCATCTCGTGCAGCACTGCCAGCCCGACGCGCGGCTCGTGGCAGAGCCGAGAGACGGAGCCGTTGCCGGGATTGAGGTCCCAGCGCGCGGCAGCTTCGGCCGTCAGTGGGTAGTTGCGGCGGTAGTAGTCGCGCACGCGGTTGCGGTACTCGCGGTAGGTTCGCGTGCAGCCGAACTGTTCGATCCACGGGTGCTCGTCGGGCGGCACGGCCTGCTGGGTGAGCTGGCCGCCGATCCACTCGGTCTCTTCGGTCAGCACAACCTTGAGCCCTTGCTTGGCCGCGGCCAGCGCTGCAGCGCACCCTCCAACCCCGCCTCCGATGACCGCGACGTCGCAAGCCAGTTCCTTCACGTGAGTTCCCTTCAGTTACAGGATCGTGCGGCTCAGCAGCGGCCACAGCAAGCGCAGACCGAGAAAGATGGTGACGAACCCGCCCAGATCAAACAGCACTCCGGCGCGAATCATCTTGCGGATGGGCACCAGCCCGGAACCGTAGACGATAGCATTGGGGGGCGTCGACACCGGTAGCATGAAGCCGAAACTGGCGCCGAAGCACGCCCCCAGCGCGGGCGGCAGTGGATCGATGCCGGCGGTATTGGCGATAGCGATCACCACGGGAATCACCATGTTAGCCGAGGCAGTGTTAGACGCCGCCTCGCTGACGATGATGCCCATCGCGATGGCCGCTGCGGTGATGCCCCACAGGCCTTCGGCACCCGTCAGGTGCATGATCCCCTTGCCCAGTGCCTCGGCGAGCCCCGTCTGGAACATGAGCGTGCCCATGGTCAGTCCGCCGCCGAAGAGCAGGATCGTGCCCCAGTCGATGCAGGCCGCCTCTTTCCAGTCCAGCGTGAACTCGCGCCGGCGCCAGCAGATGGGCAAGGCGAAGAGCAGCGACGCGGCCAACACGGCGCTGACAGCTTCCGGGAAGCTCGACTCGAACCACTTGTGTGGTGGCGAGTTGTTACCGCATACCAAGGCGACGCCGCCGGGCACAACCCACAGCGTCACCGCCACAAGAAAGGCGACTAAGGTGTTGCGTTGTCCGGGCGTCCAGCGCCCCAGGTTGGCGCGTTGCTGCCGAACGAACTCCGCCATGCCGATCAGCTTCCCCGCTCCGGTGGGATGCAGCCAGTTCATGATCACGAACAGGTACACGAACATCAACAGCACCAACGGCATCGCCAGTATCATCCAGTGGACGAAGTCAATGTTGGTGCCGGTGTACTCCCGCAGCATGGCGATGCCGATGAGGTTGGGCGGCGTCCCGACAGGCGTGGCAATGCCGCCGACCGAAGCGCCGTAAGCAACCATGAGCAGCAGCCCCGTGGCGTAAGGGCGGGAGGTGAGTGGCCCGGAGTCGTCCTCGTGCCGCCCGCGGGCCTGCTCGATGGCGGCCAGCAGCCCAACCGCGATGGGCAGCATCATCGCCGTAGTTGCGGTGTTGCTCACCCACATGGACAGGACGACGCACGCCAGACCCAAAGCGAGGAGCACGCGCTTTGGGTCGCCCCGGAGTGACCTCAAGGAGAGGATCGCCAGCGCGAACCGCCGGTCGAGGCCGTGCACAACCATCGCGCGGGCAATCAGGAAGCTGCCGATGAACAGGAAGATGAGCGGGTGCGCAAACGGAGCGAACGCCTCCTTGGCACCTGCTACCTGGAACACGGCGCAGAGCGCGGCACCGAGAACGGCGGTCACGGGCAGCGGAATCGCCTCGGTGACCCAGTAGACAAGCACAAAGACCAGGATCCCGGAGAGCCGGGCGGCGTCGCTCGGCAACCGGCCGGCCACCAGCGCCCAGACGACGATGCCGGCGACTGGGCCGAGGAACAGCCCGACGGTGTGGCGCCTGCGCTCGAACTGCTCTTTGCGGGCGGAGAGGACTTCGAGGGGTTCGGAGTTGTGGGACTGGGGCATTTCCACTCTCCCTGAGAGGGCGGCGCGGACCGTGGCCCCCTCAACTGCGTGGCCGCCGGGCAAGCCTTGACGCCATAGAGTATTCGCAGCGGGAGGCCGGTCTCCTTGCGTCGGATGGGCTAAAATCTGGGGCAGATGGTGCGAGCTGATGACGGAATGAAACTGGGAGTTCTATGAGCGCTGGGAAGACAAGTGCCCCGTTCGGGGGAATGCGCTGACGTGGCTCTCATGACCACCATGGGGTCGTCCGGCCAGCGCGTGTCCCTCCGCGCCGTCCTCCTCGGGCTACTGCTGATCCCCCCCACCGACTGGTGGCTCCAGCAGATCGAGTATGTCCGCTACTCCGACACGCCGACGATTCCGGCATTGTTCTTCCACTGTGTGGCATTGCTCTTCGTGCTGGTTGGGCTGAACCGCGTGCTGCAACGCCTCGTGCCGCGGTGGGCATTCAGCCGTGGCGAACTGCTGACGATCTACTCGGTCCAGGTGCTCGGGAGCAACCTGGCGGGGCACGATCAACTGCAGATCCTGTTCACTACACTCATCTGGGTCCGGCATGGCGCGCGGACGGAGAACCGGTGGAACGAGCTGATCGAGCCGTATCTGCCGTCGCGAGTGATGCCGCCGGAGTCCACCGTGCGCCCGGCGCTGCAGGGCGGCTTTTCGCTCTACGAAGACGGCAACGTCTGGGCGTGGCTGCCCTCGCTCGCCATGTGGACGTTGTTCGTGGTCGGGATTGCGCTGGCGATGTTCTGCCTTGTCTCGATTATGCGCAAGCAGTGGGATAACGAGCGGCTGGCCTACCCGCTCTCGGAGATCCCGCTGACGATCACCGACGAGGGGGCGCCGGTTTGGCGGCACACGCCGTTCAAGGTGGCATTCGGGATCGCCTTCGGTCTGCAGATGCTGAACTTGGCGCACGTGCTGGTGCCGGCCTTCCCGCACCTGGACTTGGGGGTCAAGTACTACAGCTCCCAGTTGCCGCCCTGGAACGCCGCTGGCTCGATCCCGATCTGCTACTACCCGTTCGCCGTCGGGATCACGTTCTTGCTGCCGCTGGAGCTGGGGCTGTCCTGCTGGCTCTTCTTCCTGCTGGCCAAGCTCGAGTTGGTGCTGGCCAGCATGGCGGGGTACCGGTCGTGGGACGCGTTCCCGTACGTGTACCAGCAACACACCGGGGCGTACTTCGGCTATGCGCTCTTCGCAGTGTGGGCGGCGCGGCCGCACCTGCAGCGGGCCGGGCGGTGTGCGTTTGGCTCCGGCGACAACGGATACGACTCAGGCGAGCCGCTCCCCTACCGCGTCGCAATGCCAGGGCTGGTTGCCGGGTTGACCTTCATGGTGTGCTTCCTGGCGCTGATCCTGGAGATGCAGTGGTGGGTGGCGGTGGCATACACCCTCATGCTGTTTGCCATCATCCTGACGGTGACGCGCTTGCGGGCAGAGGTTGGGCTGCCAACCATCGAGCTGTATCAGCGCGGCGGCGACGATCTGCTGCGGCGCGTGTTCGGCACGAAGGCGCTTACTTCCCACGACCACGTGGCCAATGCGCTGCTGTTCTTTCTCCACCGAACCCACCGGCAGTTCCCCGCCCAGCACCAGACCCACACGCTCCGGTTGGCGCAGCAGTCGAACGTGTCGCTGCGCGGCTTCGCCTGGGTGATCGTCATCGCGACGGTGGTGGGCACTGTCTGCGCTTTCTGGATGATGCTTCACGTCACCTACGCGACCGGGCTGGGCAGCGCCAAGTTCACCGGCCCGGCGCGGTGGGCGTTCGGCAACGATCCCTGGGCCCGCTGCGCGAACCTGCTGGCCGTCCCTCAGCCGCCCAATGTCTCGATGGGGATCGCCTACGTTGCCGGCGCGGCAATCACCCTGGTCTTTGTCGTGTTGAGGGCAAACTTCCTGTGGTGGCCGCTGCATCCTGCCGGCTACGTTGTCGCGACCAGCACTGCGCTCCAGCGGCTGTGGCTGCCGCTGTTCGCAAGCTGGAGCGTGAAGACGCTGATCCTGCGCTACGGCGGGTTGCGGGCCTACCAGCGCGCCCTGCCATTCTTCGTCGGGTTGGTGTATGGTGAATTCAGCGCGGGGCTGCTGCGGACGCTGATCGATTTGGCGTTCAAGCTCTACCTGCCGGTGGATTCGGGGATCGGGGGGCTGTGAGCGGGGCGGCGAACATCGAGCATCGAACAGTGAACATCGAGGGCTGAAGGGCGAACGGCCAACTAACAAGTCGCAACGCTCAACTGCCAGCTCTCAACTGCGAACCCTCAATATGCAAGGCTCTGCGTTCCGCCGGTCACGCCGGCTGTTTCTGTCGTCCCTGGGGTCCTTTGTTGTCCTTGCGTCCTGCTGCTCTGTGCCGCTGCAGGCTGCGCCTGTGGCCAGCTTGGTGGTCATCATCAGCTTCGACGGGCTGCGGCCGGATGCCATCGCCAAGGCCAGCACGCCGGTCCTTGACTTGCTCGTGAAGGAGGGAGCGCACACCTGGAATGCGCAGACGGTGCTCCCGAGCATCACCCTGGTCTCGCATGCGTCCATGCTCACCGGGGTGGAGCCCTCACGCCACGGAATCACTTCGGACACGGGGACGATCCGGCCGCTCCGGGTACCGACGTGCTTCGAGCTGGCGAAACAGGTCGGCTATCCCACGGCCATGGTTGTTGGCAAGCCCAAGTTCAAGCACTTGGCGAAGCCGGGCACTATCGACTACTTCTCCAACCCCGGCTACTGGGCGAAGGACATTGCGCGGGAAGCTGTGAAGCGGCTGGCTCAGCAACAGACCGGGCTGATGTTCCTCCACCTCCCCGACCCGGACAGCACGGGCCACAAGTACGGCTGGATGTCCCCGAAGCAGCTCAAGTCCGTCAGTGACTGTGACTCCGCCCTCGGCACCGTGCTGAAAGCCTTGGACGGATACGGCTTGCGCGGGCGCACACTGGTCATTGTGACTGCGGACCACGGCGGGCACGACCGGAAGCACGGCTCCAAGGACCCGCGCGACAGGACCATCCCGTGGATCTGCGCTGGTCCCGGGGTTGGGACCGCCTGCAAGATCCAGGGTCCGGTTTCCACCTGCGATACCGCGGCAACCGCGCTCCACGCTCTGGGCGTCGCGATCCCTTCAGACTGGCAAGGCAAGCCGGTGTTCGAAGCCTTTGACCCAAGGAGGTCCGTACGATGAAGCTGAACGCAAGTCAGTTGGTCAAGCTCTCAGTCGTCGGCGAGGTGGATAGCCCCTCAGTGGGTGACACACCCTATCGCGTCAGCGCCGACGGGCAGCCGCTCGTCTTGGTCGGCAGCGGCGGGATCACCTACAACGTCCGAGTCGGCGACTCCGTCGCCGGCTGGAAGGCTGACCACGTGGAGCCAGGGGTCAGCCTGAAGAACAGCAACAACAACGCCAACGGCGCGCTGAACCTGTACGCGTGCGTCGGCAACGAAGCGACGGTCATCTCGGGCGACGCGAAGAAGGCGAAAGGCGTCGTCACCGGCAAGCACGGCGGCATCGAGCACCTGCTGATCGACTTCCCGCCGGCGACGCTGGACAAGCTCGCCATCGGCGACAAGATCCAGGTGAAAGCCGAAGGCGTCGGGCTGGAGATCCTGGACGCGCCCGAGGTCAAGGTGATGAACTGCTCGCCATCGCTGCTGCGGAAGTGGGGCGTCCGCCAAGTCGGCGGCAAGCTCCGCGTCCCGGTGACCCACAAGGTGCCGGCGGCCATCATGGGCAGCGGCCTGGGCTCCAGCCACACCTACCGCGGTGACTACGACATCCAGATGTTCGACGCGGCCACCGTGACGGAGCACGGGCTCGGCACCCTCCGCTTCGGCGACTTCGTGGCGATCCTCGACGCCGACCACTCCTTCGGCCGCATCTACAGGCAAGGCGCCGTCTCCGTCGGCATCATCGTCCACAGCGAGTGCGTCACCGCCGGACACGGGCCGGGCGTCACGACGCTGCTGACGTCCACCGAAGGCGCGTTGGAGCCGGTTCTCAGTGCGAAGGCGAACCTCGCAGACGTGCTGGGACTGAGGAAACCGTAGGACAGGTCGCCTGACCTGTCGCCGTTGACAGCTTCGGCAGCCTGCCCTGCTGAGTGCGTCAGCGGCGACCCGCCACCTCGTCGAAGAACACCTCTCTCGCCGGGTAGTTGCTGTGGCTGCTCATCTGGAGGAAGAGGTAGGCGGTGGGAAAGCGGAAGCTCTTCCAGTCGGTCTGCCACAGCGTCTTCCCATTCTCGACGACGGTGAGCTTGTCGCTTCGCCAGCGAATGGTCACCGCCTGCTCGCCAATCTTCCGCCCAATGCGCTGCTTCGCCGGCCAGCCCTCGTCGTAGAGCACGCGCTCGCCGCCGTTAGCTCGCGCCGAGACCCACGCCCGGGCGTTCTTCCCCGGCGGGACGCCGATGTACTCCAGCTTCCACCAGTCCTTCTCGGCGCCGGGGTTGCCGTCCGTCGCCGTGGGGCACAGGAAGACGCCGGCCGTCAGGTAGCACCCGTTCGCCTGGTTGTTCCAGTCCAGCTCGAAGGACAGCTCGAACGGCTGCCGCAGGCTGACCGGCTGAGCCGACCGCACGCCGTGGAACTTGACCGTCTTGTCATCGGTGCCAATCGTCGCCGCCCGCATCCGCAACCGGCCGTTCACCAAGTCGACCTTGCTCTCCTGGAAGTCGTTCTTGCGGGTGACCACCCAGACGGTCGGGTCGAGCGCCTTGGCGGAGAACGACTCGGTCAGCGTGCTGAGCGCCTGAGCTTCAGGCGGCGGCTGCGCCCGCACGTTCCTGACCGCGCACCCCGAGGCAAGCAAGAGCGCTGGCGGAAGGACCATCAGTAGGGGTTTCATGGGGAGTCCCTTCGGAAAAGCGCCGCCAATCCGAGCCGCGACCGTCAGGGAGCGGGCCAGGCGCAACCAGGGAGCACGAACACCGCGCCTCACCCGCTCCCTGACGGTCGCGGCTCGGATTGGCCTTCACACGCAAGAGAGCCGGTGCACGAGGGTTCGTGCACCGGCTCTCTGTTCCTTTCGGCAGCAGCAGGGCTACTTCTTCCCGCCACCTTGGTCATGCGGCACGACGACCGTGCACGAGGCGGTGGCGCTGTTGCCGCTGGCGTCGGTGGCAGCGATCCAGATGGTGTAGATCCGATCGCCCGTCTTGCCGGAGCGCTCGGCGCGGAGCTTCACCGTGTGATCGCCGGTGATCTGCCAGTCCGGCTGGGTGTTGCCGTCGCCGGGACCGTTCACCGGCTGGTTGCAGGTCACGCCGGTGATCCGCCAGGTCGGCGCCGCGTCGCAGATATCCGTGAGCTGCGCGCTCACGACTACGCTGACCAGCTTGTGGTTCGCCGGCCAGAGGGTGCTCGGGTTGGCGGCGACGTTGGCAATTACGGGCGCCGTCGTATCGACGATGGTCACCGTTTGCGCCGCCGTCACCACGTTGCCGGAGTCGTCTGTCGCCGTCCACGTCACCGTGGTCGTTCCCAGCGGGAACACCGCGGGCGCGTCGTTGGTGATGGTCACGTCGGAGTCGCAGATGTCGGTCGCCGTGGCTTGGCCGATGGCTGCCGGCGTGCCATCAGCGCTCGTTTGCTCGGCAGTCACGTCGGCGAGGACGGTCAGGTCGGGCTTGGTCGTGTCCACGATGGTCACCGTCTGCGTGGCCGTCACGGAGTTGCCGGAGTCGTCGGTTGCGGTCCACGTCACTGTCGTCGTTCCCAACGGGAAGACCGCCGGCGCGTCGTTGGTCACCGCCGGGTTGGCATCGCAGATGTCCGTCGCCGTGGCTTGGCCGGTATCCACCGGTGTGCCATCGGCGCTGGTCTGCTCCGCGCCCACGTCGCCGGGCACGGTCAACTCGGGCTTGGTGGTGTCGACGATGGTGACCTTCTGCGTGGCGGTCGTCACGTTGCCGGAGTCGTCTGTCGCCGTCCACGTCACCGTGGTCGTTCCCAGCGGGAACACCGCGGGCGCGTCGTTGGTGATGGTCACGTCGGAGTCGCAGATGTCGGTCGCCGTGGCTTGGCCGATGGCTGCCGGCGTGCCATCAGCGCTCGTTTGCTCGGCAGTCACGTCGGCGAGGACGGTCAGGTCGGGCTTGGTCGTGTCCACGATGGTCACCGTCTGCGTGGCCGTCACGGAGTTGCCGGAGTCGTCGGTTGCGGTCCACGTCACTGTCGTCGTTCCCAACGGGAAGACCGCCGGCGCGTCGTTGGTCACCGCCGGGTTGGCATCGCAGATGTCCGTCGCCGTGGCTTGGCCGGTATCCACCGGTGTGCCATCGGCGCTGGTCTGCTCCGCGCCCACGTCGCCGGGCACGGTCAACTCGGGCTTGGTGGTGTCGACGATGGTGACCTTCTGCGTGGCGGTCGTCACGTTGCCGGAGTCGTCTGTCGCCGTCCACGTCACCGTGGTCGTTCCCAGCGGGAACACCGCGGGCGCGTCGTTGGTGATGGTCACGTCGGAGTCGCAGATGTCGGTCGCCGTGGCCTCGCCGATGGCAACCGGCGTGCCCGCAGCACTGGTCTGCTCCGCCGTCACGGCGGCGGGCACCGCCAAGTCGGGCTTGGTCGTGTCCACGATGGTGACCGTCTGCGTCGCGCTGACGCTGTTGCCGGAGTCATCGGTAGCGGTCCAGGTGACCGTGGTCACACCCAGCGGGAACACCGCCGGCGCGTTGTTTGTGATCGCCACGTCGGCATCGCAGATGTCGGTCGCTGCCGCCTGGCCGAGGGCGACCGGCGTGCCGGCCAAGGCGGTCTGCTCGGTCGTCACGCCGACGGGGACGGTCAGGTCGGGCTTGGTCGTGTCCACGATGGTCACCGTCTGCGTGGCCGTCACGGAGTTGCCGGAGTCGTCAGTTGCGGTCCACGTCACTGTCGTCGTTCCCAACGGGAAGACCGCGGGCGCGTCGTTGGTGACCGCCACATCGGTGTCGCAGATGTCGGAGGCAGTGGGCGTTCCCAGTGCTACCGGCGTGCCGTCGCGACTGGTCTGCTCGGCGGTCACGTCCGCCGGAGCGGTGAGCTGCGGCGCAGTGGTGTCCACCACGGTGACAGTGAACGTCCCCGTGGCGATGTTCCCCGAGGCGTCCGTCGCCGTTACCGTCACCGTCGTCGTCCCCAGCGGGAACTCGGTGTGCGACGGCGGCACGCACACAACGGTCGGGGCGGTGTCGCAGACGTCCGTCGCCGTTGCCTCGAAGTCCACGTACGTCCCGCCGGCACAGGTCTGCTCGACACCAGTGAAGTTGCCGGGCACGTTCAGCTCGGGCTTGGTGGTGTCGACGATGGTGACCTTCTGCGTGGCGGTCGTCACGTTGCCGGCATCGTCCGTCGCCGTCCAGGTCACCGTCGTCTCGCCCAGCGGGAAGACCGGCGGCGCGTCGTTGGTGATCGCCACGTCGGCATCGCAGATGTCAGTCGCTGTGGCTTGGCCGAGAGCGACCGGTGTACCGTCGCGGTTCGTCTGTTCCGCCGTCACATCGGCGGGGACGGTCAGCGTGGGCTTGGTCGTGTCTACGATGGTCACCTTCTGCGTGTCCGTGACCACGTTGCCGGAGGCGTCTGTCGCCGTCCAAGTCACTACGGTCTCACCCAACGGGAAGACGGCCGGGGCGTCGTTGGTGATGGTCACGTCCGCGTCGCAGATGTCCGTGGCCGTTGCCTGCCCGAGGTCCACCTGCTCCGTTCCGGTCAAGCTCGTCTGCTCCTGAGTGATGTCGGCGGGAACGGTCAGCACGGGCGGTGTGGTGTCCACGATGGTCACCTTCTGCGTAGCTGTCGCCGAGTTGGCCGAAGCATCGGTGGCGGTCCAGATCACTGTTTTCGTGCCCAAGGGAAACACGCTGGGAGCGTTGCTGCTCACGGTCGGGTCGGGATCCTCATTGTCGGTTACCGTCGGTTGACCGAGGTTCACGGCCGTGCCATCCCGGCTCGCCTGCTCCGCGGTCACGTTAGAGGGTGCCGTGATCTGTGGCGGAGTGGTGTCTGGAACGGCTGTGCCGGTCGCGGCGAAGTCGCAGTTGACAACGACTCGGCCGGGGACCCGCGGGAGGGGGAAGAGATAACTGGGGTACACCACGCTCTGGTTCTTCGGGTCAAACGTGTAGCCGGCCTTCTGTGGCACCACCAGGTAGGAGTCTAACGGGGTGTAATCCCCCGTCATCGTGTACTTGCCATCTGCGCCCGTTGTGGCTGTCCCCACCTGTGGCTCATAGAGCAGGCCAAGAACCGACTGGTTGATGCCGGGCTTCCAGGCGTTCTTGTCGAATACCCGCCACTTCACGCACCAAGTCCCATGGACCTGCTTGTTTGTCCAGCCGGGGCGGAAATTGCCACCCGCCGGTCTGTTGTTCCAGTTGTCGTTGGGATCGCTGACGTCGGTCCAGGTGTACCAGCAGAAGTTGTGATCCGCATATTGGTCGTAGGGGTAGTTGAGGTAGTCCCAGTACGGCTTCGACCCGCCATTAAACAGGACCTTTGTCGAGCCGTCTGGAGCCTGAAGCTCGATGTACAGGTTCCACCAGTCTTCGGCGCCCGTGGGCCACACGATCTTCAGCGTCACCGAGAGCATCTGCAGGGTGCCATAGACCGTGACGTCGGAGCATCGTTTTTCCCACTGCGAGGTGTGGAAGCTGTCCGGATGGCTATCCTCGTAGTACCTGCGATTCCCGCCGCTGCAGGAGACCTCAACGCCTGGTAGACCGACCGTGCCCTCCCTCACTGTGCCGCTGATGCTGTTTGGGGTGTCAGGACCGACATCCTGCCAGTCGTACGCCGTCGCGGCGCCGCCCACAACGAGCACCAGAGCGGCGACTATCAGTAGAACTGTTCCGTGCTTCCTCATCGCTTTCCCTCCTGTTTGGATTCCAACTAAGCCGCAGTGTACCCGTCGGTGTTCACAGCAGGTTCACAGGGGGGGCGCGAACACGAAAAAGTGTGGAAATCTCTTCGATTACACGATCTCATACACTCTCGACCCAGCGAGTGCCCGGATGGTGAGAGCCGTCGCACGCTATCCCGTGCCCGTCTCGGCCGCGGAGCCCTCGCCCCAGGCCTGCTCGAACGCGGCCTCGCCCAGAGCAGCTCGGAGGGCGGCGAGACGGGAGTCTCTGTCGGCCACCTCGGCGGGGCGTCGAGAGGGCTCGAGCCCTTCTCTGACGGCCGCCGCCGCCGCCCAGTGTCGCACGGCAACAGCCTGCTCTCCTGCAGTCGCCAGCGCCAGCTCCTCAAGCACCGGCACGAGGGCCCGGCCCTTCCCGACCGTGCCTCGCAGGCACAGGGATTCCTCGAGGCACCGACGTGCCTCATCGAGATCGCCCTCGCTGCGCGCGGCCCGCCCCAGGCCGAACAGCGCCGTTCCGATGTGCTCCCGTCCACCCAACTCGCGAGCCGTTGCCAGGCACAGCTCGAACTGCTCCCGAGCGGCGGCGGAATCTCCTCGCCGCAATGCCACCTCGCCAAGACCCAGGTTGCTCATCAGCTCGAGGCGTCTGACCTGGAACGCCTGCGCAACCGCCAGACCCTCACGGTAGACGCGCTCCGCCGAGTCGAGGTTGCCCTCGGCGACCTCCGCCGAGCCCAGGGCGCACAACACGGTCGCAGCCTCCTCCTCCCTCCCCAGCTCGCGCACGAGCGCCAGCGACTCGGCGTACAGGCTGCGCGCCTCCGGGACCTGGTTCAGTGCCAGGGCGACATCGCCCAATCCTCTCAGCTCACGAGCAGCGAACCGCTCCGCGCCGATTCGGCGCGCGGTCGTCAACCCCTCGGTGTGCAGTTCGCGTGCCTCGTCAAGGCTGTCCTGCGCCCAGGCCACCTGGGCGAGATTGTGCAGAGCCGTCACCACGTCACTCCACGCCGACAGCTCGCGCTCGACGGCCAGCCCGGCCTGCAGGTGACTCTTCGCCTTCTCGTAGTCGCCAAGCAGATACGCGTGCCAGCCCGCGCATACCCACGCCCGGGCGTTGACGATGGACCGTCCTTCGGTCTCGGCAGCGAGTGCCCGTTCCAGCGTCTCCAGCCCTTCCGACCAGTACCCGCCTCGGTCCCAGTAGGGCGTCAAGGCGATGGCGATCCTGAGCGCTGTCTCGGGCAGGTCGCCCAAGGACTGGGCGAACGCGGCCTGGAGGTTGGCGTGGTCCGCCGCCAGTCGGTCCATCCAGTCGCCGGGCTCGGAGCCGTACAGCGCCGACTCGCCCTCTTCGGCCAGGCGCAGGTAGTAGCTCGCATGGCGCGTGCCCACCGCGGCCCGATCCTCCGGCGCAAGCAGTCCCTCGGCGTACCGGCGCAAGGTCTCCAGCATCTGGAACCGACGGGGACCGTCGCCCGGCGCCGTGGAGATGATCGACACGTCTCTCAGTGCCGCCAGGCCGTCGATCACTTTCCGCTCGCGACAGACGGCTCCCGCAGCCTCAGCGGTCCAGCCGCCGCAGAACACCGACAGCTCAGCGAACAGACGCTGCCACCGACTGGGCAGAAGCGCCACCGTGCCCTCGACGGCTGCCCGGAGAGAGCGGTGTCGCAGCGGGCGGTGGCTGTCGCCGGTTGTCAGCAGCCAGAAGCGATCCCGCAGTGCGGTCAGCATCTCCCCTGGGGCCAGCGTGCCGCTCCAGGCTGCGGCCAGCTCGAGCGAGAGCGGGATGCCCTCCAGTCCGGAGCACAGTTCTGCCACGGTCGCGGCGTTGGAGTCGGTCAGCGCGAAGCCCGGCAGCACGCTCTGCACCCGGTCGACGAAGAGCTGGATGCTGGGGCACTCGGTGAGAGTCTCTCGGTCGGTCTCACCAGGAAGCAGAAGCGGCTCCACGGGAACCTCCCGTTCGCCGGGCACGCCGAGCCGACGCCGCGAAGTCACCAGGCAGCACAGCTCGGGAACCTGCTGGAGCAGCTCGTCGGCGACCTTCCCCCCGGCCGGCAGCAGGTGCTCCATGTTGTCGAGGACCAACAGGCTGCGCTGGAAGGAGAGCGCCGCAAGCAGACGCGACCGGGCATCGCCCGACGACTCGCCTCCGGGCTGGACCGCGCGCAGCACCGTCTCCGGCAGCCGGCTCGGCTCCGTCAGCTCGGCCAGCGGCACAAACCAGACCGCCCCCGAATAGGTGCGCCCCAGTCCCCGGGCGACCTCCTGCGCCAATCGGGTCTTGCCGATACCCGGAGGGCCCGTCAACGTGACCAAGCGCGCGTCGCCTCCGGCCAGTAGTCTGCGCAGGCTCCGCCGCTCGTCGTCTCGACCGAAGAACCGAGTCAGCGGCGCCGGCACGGTCGAGGGCATCAAGGATCTCGCGTCTGCCCCGGTGGAGGGCACCGACGGTTTCGCCCGCAGTCGCGCGATCAGAACCTTGGTCTCGGCCATCGGTTCCGCGCCCAACTGGTCGCGCAGCAGTCGCTTCAGCCGCGCGTATTGCTCGACGGCAAGCTCGGGGTGCCCGGCCACGATCTGCAGTCGCATCAGCTCGCGCCGCGTCTCTTCGCGGAGCGGATCGAGCCTCACGCCGCGCCACGCGTGGTCGATGGCCTCGGCGACTCGGCCCGTCTTCTCCAGTCCCGTAGTGAGCTCCTGCAGCGCGGCGTGGAACCGGTCTGCCAGACGGCGCTGTTCAGCCATGAGCCAATCCTCGGCAAAGCCCGCCATCAGCTCGCCCTGGTACTGCTCAACTGCCACGGTCAGCAACCCCAGGCGCTCCACGGCGGCGTCGCTGCGCTGCGCCTTCGCCAGTGCCGCCTCGAAGTCGCCGACATCGCTACGCACCGTGCGGGGGTTCAACCCGATGGTATGGCGGTCCGCCAGAAGCACGGTGCCCGCTCGACCGGGCCCCTCCAACTCACTGCGGAGTGCCCACAGCGCCGTGCTCAGACTCACGCCCGCCGAGCGTCTCGGCGCCTCCGGCCACAGGAGCTCAAGCAGCACCTCGCGCGCATGTGCCCGGCCGGTATCGAGCGCCAAGTAGCCCAGCAGAGCAGCCGTCTTCCGGGTGCGAAAGCGCTCGACGACCCGCTCGCCGCAACGGGCGCGCAGGCCGCCGAACAGCTCAATTCGCCAGGACTCGTCCACGAGTTGCTGTGCCTCACTGCCCAGTTGTGCAGTTGTGCAGGGATCACGACGATCCCACGTGTCCGGTGCGGCGGCTGGCGGAGGCGGCGGAGCAGCGGGACTGGACTGCTACACGCAGAGCCGCAGCTTCTGGTAGAGGTCCAGGCAGTCGTCGCCGGTGAGGCGGACGGTCCGGGCGGCGAGGCGGTCCACACCGGGGACGCGTTCGGCGGCGTCGGCGTCGGCAGAAGACATGAAGTCCAGCTCAATCTCGCAGGGCGCGGTGTGGACGAGCGGCTTGAACGACTGCGAGCGGCTGACGGCCTTCTTGGCCGCTTCGCGGATCGCGTCGTGGACTTGATCCGGCGGGAAACACTTCGCCGCCGTTCGGCAGACCGCTTCCTTGACCGCCACGGTGAGCACGCCGGGCAGGGCGTCGGCCGCCTCGACGCACAGGTTCACGCAGCCGGTCACGAGGCCGACGGGAACACCGAAGTGGCCGCAGACGGTGGCGTTGAGGCCGGTCTCACCGTATGACTTGCCGTTGATCCGCACGTCGAAGGGCTTGCCGGTGTAGGTGTGGTCGAGGATAGCGTTCTGCGTGCCCCGCTTGGCGTGGTAGCCGACGAACATTGCGAGGTCAAACGACTCGTCGACGCCCTGCATCATGCTCAGCGGTTTGCCGCCGCCTGAGAGCAACACGGCCTCGGGGTGCAGTCGGCCGTAGATCATGTTCCGCATCGAGCCGTGCGAGTCGTTGACGACGACCTCGGCGGCGCCGCCTTCGATTGCTCCCTCGATGGCGGCGTTGGCGTCGCCCACCATCCACTCCCGGGCGAGCGCGTAGTCCTTGCCCGTGGACGAAGTCTGCTCCTCGTCCACGCCGCCGCTGATGCCTTCCAGGTCGACCGACAGGAACACTCTCTTCGACCGCCGAGCTTGTCTCGCTGCCATCATGCACTCTCCTGTCCGGTGTGTGGGGTGTCGCTTCCCGCGGCCCCTGCCGCTTTCGCTGTCTCTTCGCTCACGGGCTTCGCGTTCCAGAGGGTCGCGATCAGGGCGGCGGTCGCGAAGGACACGACAGCCCAGGCAGTCACGGCGGCATGCCAGTCGTAGTGTTTGAGCAGGTACCCGGTCAGCCAGTTGCTCGCGAACGCTCCGAGGTAGCCCACGAAGTCGATGAATCCGGCAGCGGAAGCAGCCGTGCGCCGCGTCGAGAAGTCCGCCGCCATCGTGCCCACCAGGATCACCTGGGGACCGTAGATCATGAAGCCGATGAGCCCCAAGAGGACAACCGTGGCGAGGAAGCTGGTCTGCACCACGGCGTCGTACGCCAGCGTCACCACGCCCAGCAGTGCCAGCATGACGCAAGTCACCGGAGCGCGCCGGGACTGGAAGTACCGGTCGGTCAGCCAGCCGGACACGTAGGCGCCCAAGGCTCCGCCCAGCGGCAGGATGGCAGCCTTCAGGACGGCGCTCTCGATGCCCGTATGCTGGACTTCCTTGAGGTGGGCCGGCGCCCAGTCCAGGAACCCATAGCGAGCGAGGTCCAGACCGAAGAGCCCCAGCGCTACCACCCAGAGGCGCGGGCTCGTGAGCACGAAGCGGAGCGTCTCGCGCAGGGGCAGGTGCTCGCGGGGGGACTCCACTACCGTTTCCAGCGGCGGGAGCCCGGCGTCTTCGGGCGTGTTCCGCAGGCGCAGTTGGGTGTGTATGGCGGAGAGCAGGAAGATCGCGGCTGGCACGTAGAACGCCATGCGCCAGTTGCCCGTCGCCCCAATGAGCCTTCCGCTCAACACCAACACGAGGGCAGCTCCGAGCTGATAGCCCACGCCGATGAACCCCATGGCCTTACCGCGTCCGGCTGCGGGGAACCACGCGGACATCACTTTCACGCACGCCGGCCAGCCCATCGCCTGGAAGTAGCCGTTGGCGGCCCACACGAAGACAAGGAACCACACGGCAGTGCCGAGCCCGAAGAGGAAGTTGAGGGCCACCGAGGCAAGCATCCCAAGCAGGAGCATCCGCTTGGCGCCCAAGCGGTCACCCAACTGGCCGTTGATGAACTGCCCCGCAGCATAGCAGATCTTCATCCAACCCAAGATCATGCCTACCTGCAGCGGATCAAGGTCCAACTCCTCCTGCATTCCGGGCACCGCCGCCGAGATGTTGGCTCGGCAGAAGTAGAACGATCCGTACGTGACCCAGACGGTCCACAGGATCCGGTTCTGCCAACGACGGTAGTGGGTCTGAGGGTCGATGACGGCGGCAGGAGAAGCGTTCATGTGCAGGGACTCCCATGGGAACGGCATCTAGCGCAGAGACGCCAAGGGGCAAAGGCGCAGAGAAGGGCTGACGTATTGGCCCACCCTCGCCCTCCCTTGGCGCTCTCATTCGACGTGGTGTTCAACCAACGGGCGAACATGGGCGATTCCTTCTCAAGTGCGGACTTCGGAATGGGAGTTCGACGCGGCCGGTGGTTGTCCTGCCGGGAGGAGGGCGACCGGCGTGGGCGAATTCAGTGCAAGCCCGGACGAGGGTAGCCGGTATAGGACCTATCGGACCTATCCGACTGATCCGACCGATCCGGCCGCCGAACTGCCCGGCTGCGGTGGCTATGGGCTGGCGCCTGCTTCCCCGAGAGTGCCGAAGGAGTGGATGAGATGAGTACGCGCATGACAGTAAGGGACCTCGACGTGGCCGGCAAACGGGTATTCGTCCGAGTGGACTTCAATGTCCCGCTGGACGTCGACCTGAACATCACTGACGATTCGCGCATCGTCGAGACGTTGCCGACCATCAAGTACTTGGTCGAGCGGAACGCCAAGGTCATCCTGGCCGCGCACCTCGGCCGCCCGAAGGGCAAGGTGGTGCCCGAGATGAGCCTTGCACCCGCGGCGAAGCGGCTGGGTGAGTTGCTGGGCAAAGACGTGCGGCTCGCGCCCGACTGCGTCGGCGACGAAGTGAAGGCGCTGTGCGACGCCCTGCAGCCCGGCGACGTGCTGCTGCTGGAGAACCTGCGGTTCCACGCTGCGGAAGAGAGGAATGCCCCGGAGTTCGCGCAGCAGTTGGCTTCCCTTGCCGAGGTGTACGTGAACGACGCCTTCGGCGCCGCCCACCGCGCGCACGCCTCTACTGCCGGCATCGCCGCCTACGTCCGGCCGGCGGCCGCGGGTCTGCTGATGGCCAAGGAGCTGGAGATCCTGGGCGACCTCCTGGGCGACCCCAGGCGGCCATTCGTCGTGATCCTCGGCGGCGCGAAGGTCGCGGACAAGATCGGCGTGGTGGAGAACCTGTTGGGCAAGGCCGACACGATTCTGATCGGCGGCGGCATGAGCTACACCTTCCTCAAAGCCAAGGGCTACGAGATCGGCAACTCGCTTCTGGACGCCGAGAGCATCGGGACGGTCGGGCAAGTCATGGCCGACGCCGCGGCCAAAGGGCT
>Ga0210051_1000480_pt1 | contig 37309 bp, 42 predicted proteins | sample CryGey092014_all_FD_185464 | JGI IMG/M metagenome (GOLD analysis project Ga0210051, IMG submission 185464) | Groundwater microbial communities from aquifer - Crystal Geyser CG23_combo_of_CG06-09_8/20/14_all (SPAdes) (version 2) | ecosystem: Environmental > Aquatic > Deep subsurface > Groundwater...
AATAACCAACCCCGGTAGTAGAGCCGCCTTTTGCGGCTCACTACGGGGCAAGAATTTAGCCCGAAGTTGACTTTCTTTTTAATATGACATACAATAAAAATGTATGGTAAAACAATTTACCGCCATCTATAAAAAAAGCGGCAGGTGGTATTTAGGTTGGGTAGAAGAAATACCCGGCGTTAACGCTCAAGGAAAAAGTCTCCGGGAGGTGAAAGAAAACCTCAAAGAGGCCCTTTCGCTAATTTTAGAAACTAACCGAATCATTAATAAGAAAGAATTTCCTAAGGGGAAAGTAATTCGGGAGCCCCTTTCAGTTTCTTTAAAATGAAACGAAACGATTTAATTAGACATCTTCGCAAAAACGGTTGTATCTTTATTAGAGAAGGCGCGAGGCACAGCGTCTTTTTTAATTCGTTGATGAAGAAAACTTCCACTGTCCCGCGGCATATTGAAATTGATAACTTTTTAGCCAAAAAAATTTGCCGTGATCTTGGCATACCACCACTTAAAAAATAATCAACCCCGGTAGTAGAGCAAAGCTCACCACAGGACAGGTAAAATTATGGATTTACAAGAATTCATGCTCAAAAACTTAGAAATAGATAAACAAAAATATGGTAGAATTTTTAGTTTCGTAGATTTTGGGAACGTTAACTATTGGTACGAAAAAGATGAAAGAGATTGGGATGATAATCCGTTAGCTAAAGGGCAAAAATTGGTAGTTGATATAGAAAAATTAGCCCAATTCCTCAATCTTTTTTCCGAACAAAAACGCTTTTATTATGGTTGGCATAAACGAATAAAACGATCTTGGCATATTCTTATTCGGGCCAAGAAAAATGGCTTTATAAAAATTACCAAACCCATCCAATTCATTAAACATTATTTAAATATAGAAGAATTAGAAAACGTCAAAAGCAGATTTATAAAAGAAGATTATTCCGGAAAATTTATTGAAATTCCAAAGAGCAATTTTGACGTAGAAATTAGCATAGATTCGATACGACTTTTGAACAATTACGATACATTTTGTTTATTATCTAGCGACAGTGATTTTGCTCGTCTGGTTGAATTTTTGAAGAAAAGGGGCAAAAAGGTAATTATTATTGCTTCGGGTCAGGTTTTTTATACTCTTAAAAATGCAGCCAATTTGTATATAAATGCTCAAAAAATAAAAAGAATTATTGCAATTATAAAAGAAACCTCGCCCCGTTAAGGGCGAGGTTTGGATATCGGATCCGTCTCAGACGGACAAGGTAATCTTTCGATTACACCTTAATGTTATCAAACCATAAAGGCTTGTCAAGGGTTATTAAGGGTTATAAACTAATCAAAATTTAGGCCGAAGTTTATGAAAGAATTAACATTAAGAGAAATTCAAAAGCGAATTTGGGATAACAAGGTAAAGAAAGGGTTTAATACTACTGATATCAGTAAGGAATTTTTATATTTAACCGAAGAATTGGGCGAAGCAGTCAGAGCTTATCGTAAAGACAGCAAAGATGATTTAGCTGAAGAAATCGTTGATTTAATAATTTATTCTTTGGGCTTGCTTGAAATGCTGGACAAGGATGGGTACGAGGAAATTATGAAAAAAATCGAGAAAAACGAAAAGCGGGAATATCAAGGAGAGAATGGCGCTTTCAGACAGCTTCGGGAAGACCAAAAATAATCAACCCCAGTAGTACACTTCGACAAGCTCAGCGACTATGGGGCAAGAATTTAGGCCGGAGTTAAAAAAATCTAACCAAAACGCCCAAAGCTTAGCAATTTTTATTGCCAATCAGGCGGTTTTTTGGTAGAATAGAAAAATATGAAGAATAATAAAGGCGTTGCATCAATTTTAATAGTCTTAATAATTGTTGGAGTTCTTGCTTTAGGAGGGGGAACGTATTATTTTTTGGTGAAGAAGGCACCAAAACCAGTTGTTTGCACTCAAGAAGCAAAGATTTGTCCCGATGGTTCAACGGTTAGTCGTATTGGTCCAGATTGCGAATTCGCAGAATGCAGCTCAAAAGAAGAAGCAATTATTAATTTTGGTAAATGGGACAATAAATCACTGAACGATTTTATTGAAAACTCAAAAAAAGATAAGAATAATGGCGATAGAATCAAGTATATCACCCAGGGGTTTATCGGGGTTCCCTGTCAGGGTAACACTTTGGTTGGTGCCAAAAATATACCTGAAAAGTTTATTATTAATCTGGGGGGTGTAGATTGTTCTACTTTGTCAGATTATGTATTAGCACTGGTTTTTGCCAACGACATTAAAGACTTTTCAGAAAAACTTAGACTTATAAGATACGAATTAGGTAAGATTGATTTTGCTAACCGAAACCATTTTTTTAGTCAGTGGGTTAAAAATAATTCTAATTATCTTTCAGATATTTCCGATAATTTTACTGGTTCGGTTTGCGAAACAAAAGAGCTTAATAAAAAGAAAGAGGGAGATTATTGGGTTGATGGGATTGAACCATTTATTCAAAAGATTTGTTATGTGCCGAGGAATATTATTTTAGATAAATCTTTTGAATCCAAGCTTAAGAATGGGGATATCGTCGGTTTTCATACAAGTTCAATTGGTTTGGATGTGACTCATGAGGGGATTATATCAATTAATAACAATGAAGTTTATTTAATACATCCTTCTTCTAAGTATAATAAGGTTATTGAGGAAAAACTCAGCGAATATCTTAAAATGAATCCTTGGTCAGATGGGTTAATAATAGTAAGGAGTTAAGTTTAATGAAAAAGTCCTCCTTTTTTATTCCAAAACAATAGTGAGTAGCAGGGTGGGGTAGATTACGGCGACTATTGACAACATATTTCTGTATGATATAATACATATGGTTGGAAAGTCGCCTAGCGGACTTCCGACCAGTAAGACAGCTGGGTCCTTCGCAAAGACGTTTCCCGGTCCGCGAGGGGAAAGCAGGGATATCCTGCCGGTGGTGTGCTCCTGCCGTTCAGGAGAACAAACGAGCACCCTCAAGCTACGTGAGTAGTTTGAGGAACGAAGAATGGCCCATTGCGAATCGCTTTTTTGAGTGGATTCGCATGGGCCTTTTCTATTTTAAACGATAAGCCAAGTTCTAATATCGTATAGCGAGAGTTAAATCAGGGGAAAAATGGGGTCAGGTCTATTTTTCTCACTCGTGAGTCGCGCTTCTTGTTTTAAATGAAAGAAAAATGATAAAATACTTTATTATGAATAGAGAAGAAGCCCTTAATTTATTAAAAGAAAATTTATTTAATCAGAATTTGATTAAGCATAGTTTGGCCGTAGAAGCAATAATGCGAGCTTTGGCTCGGCATTTTGACGAGGACGAAGAAAGGTGGGCTCTGACAGGATTATTACATGATATCGATTACGACAAAGTGAAGGATGATTTGTCGCAACACTCTTTATTGGGCTCTAAAGTACTGGAAGATTTGGGCATGGATAAAGATATTTGTCAGGCAGTAAAAGTGCATAACGAAGCTCACGGCATCCCACCCCAGACTTTAATGGAAAAAGCTCTTTTTGTGGCTGACCCTTTGACCGGTTTAATCGTGGCGGCCGCTTTAGTTTTACCATCAAAAAAATTAAATGATTTGACTCCAGAAAATGTTCTAAATCGTTTTAAGGAGAAAGCTTTTGCCAGAGGGGCCAACCGAGAAATTATTAAGAAGTGTGAAGAATTATTAAATTTGAGCTTGACAGATTTTGTTCAAATAGGTCTTTTAGCAATGCAAAAAATTTCTCAAGAATTAAGTCTTTGAGGGACTCAGAAAAATTAACGAAGCTAAAATTAAAATAATCAAAATTCAGGCCGGAGTTAAAAAAATTGACTTAAGCTCTAAAAAATGATATTTTAGTTTTTAGGAGGTTTAGGGAATGAGATATTTCTTATTGCTTTATCCGGTTCGAGAATTAATCTTTCCCTAAAGACGGTAAAGCTCTTTACAATTTACAAATAGATAAGTAGATAAGGGAGGGTAAAAAATGGCAAACAAAGATTTTCCCGAGAGGACAAAATCGAACCAGAAAGGAGGGAAGGGATGAAAAGAACAAGAGCTGCCTATTGGACAAAATTCAAAGAAATAGCAATAGATACTAAGATAGCAAAAGAATGGCCAGAATACGAGATTATTGAGCTTTCAGGACCGGTTGGTGTTCCGGTGCGGTGGAAAGAAAAAGTAACCAGGAAGGAGGGTAAAGTTTGGCGGGAATACCATGATTTAACTGAATATCAACCCGGAGATGTTCTTCATCGAGAATGGCGGAGAGCTTCTCCTTGGGAAGTTGAGGAATGGAATGGGTTTTCAAGTGAAGCGCTAAGGGCTTTGGGAGCATTTAAGCGAGATGGGGAATACTTCATTCAAATCGTGGAAAAGATAAAGGATCTTAGAGCAGCCATAAGACAGCGTTGCCGACATATCCTGGCAAGAAAAATTAGTCGTACCCAGCAGCAATTTGAATTACTTGGAGATGCTCAATTACTGGAAAATTATGTTAGTAGACTGACAGCCCTGGTCCAGATAACCCTTCAGATAAAAATTCCAAATAAAGAGAGTTCTCAAGAGATTGGACAATTGGCTTTACAGTTGGAAAAGACTAAATCCAAACTTAAATGCCATGCTCTTTCCGAGATTCAGTGTGCTCAAGAACAGCAAAAACCTTGGAAATTGCCAGTCCATGTAAGCCAGGCAGCCACTGATTTACTTCAAGAGCGAGCAAAAGATTTTGAGATTACCATTGGTTCTCTGGAATTGGCTGAAAAATGGTTCCGATTAATGACAGATATTGAACGAAGGTTTCGCAACTGCTACCAGCGACTCGGCAAATTAGGACAAAAACTGCAAGAAGAGATGCTTAAAGGAGAGGAAGTTTCTTCTAATCTGCTTCTTCCCATTGCCCGGGAGGCTCATGGGATATGGAAGTATCTTCTTGAGCAAATACCTAATTTTGACCCTTACTATAGCAGATTACAAGAGCCAGAATTTCAGAGACTTGGCAGAGTATTGGAGCATGTTAAACAAGGAAGAGCAAAGATAGTCTACAATGATATAGAAGGGGCTATTGCTAAACTTGAAGCCATTGCCATTGGCGAGAAGCCTACTCGAGCTGAAATCAGTCGCCAAAAAGAAAGATTTTCTATGGGGCCTTTTAAAGAATGAAGGCCCCTTTTTCAAAAACTTGATTTTTTTGATTAAATTTTATAAAATAAAATTAGAGGTCTTAAGAAATATATCTTGCATCCTAAGGAGGTAAAAGTTGAAAAAAGAATTGTTCTTTCTGGTTTGCTTATTTTTGTAATATTAGATAGAATTTTTACATATCTAATAATACAAAAAATAGGGATTGATGGTGAATTCTGGGCCATTCCTCGAATTTTAATGGAGAGAATAGGAACTGTAGAAGAATTAGCGTTTTCATTTCTTTTCTTGGTATTTTTAACATTTTTTTGTTATAAATTCTGGTGGTTTCGACCCGCAAGAATCTTAGCTTGTGCATTATTTGTTCTTATAGGAATTGTTGTATGTTATAATGTATTTGGTCTATTTTACCTCAATATTTTACAGGAGCCTTTCCATAGAGAGGCTCTTTTAATTTCTCTAATTTAAATCTCTACTAAACAGGTTCTAGAATCGTCTGCTATCGTCAGCCAAACCAAAACGCCTATCGCTTAGCAATTTTTATTAATCGCCTTCGCCAGTTGGCGAATCGCTTTTCGGCGGAAATGGTTTTTTGGTATAATAAACTAAAAGGTCAGAAACTTTAGCGAACTTTAGTTCGATATATCAAACTCCGGTTTGCTATAATAAAAAATAAGAAACCCTCCTTCGCTAAAGCTACGGAGGGCAAGATAAAAAATGGGTATAGGATGGCAAAAACAAAAGCGACTTATTAGAAAGCTGAAAAAGAGAGGTATTATTAAAAAGAGATTAAAGAAAAAATAATAGAAGCCCGCAAAAATCGTCAATCAGGCAGTTTTTTGATAGAATGAAAAAAAGGAAGGTAAATAAATTAATTTCAAAAACTGTAAACCCAGTAATACAACTTCCAGTGTGTTCTCCCGACTTATCGGGAGAACACAAAAAGCATTAGTCTCTGGAAGTTGATATACTGGGTAAAAAATGGAAAAGCCAACCCAAAAAATAAACCCTCCCGATTCTCAGGTAATTTCCAAACCCGCACCGGTTATAAATGTAAACAAACCACCCCTGGCTTTAATTCATGACGTTCAAAAAGTCGAAAAGGTCTATCGGCACTCCGATTTGGAAGGAATATATCGTTTAAGGATAGGAAAACGCAAGGGTTTGGAGGTTTGGATAGTTGATGGGGCAAAAGTAAGACGGGAGTTATACACCGACTTTCTTTTTGGCGGGAATGATCAACGATATAAATTTATTCCTGAAGACGAAATATGGATTGATAACTCAATTTCGGTTGAGGAGCTCGAGTTTACCATTATCCATGAGATTACCGAACGTGAGTTTATGAAACAGGGGATGTCTTATGCTAAAGCTCACGAATTGGCAACCCAGGAGGAGCTAAGGGCTCGAATTAACAAAACAGAAAGTATTGATGAACTAAAGGATCGATGGTATAAGACCCGGGAAAGTAAACCTCAGGAGCCTAGACCCCAGGAAATTAAAACCTTAGGGGTTAATGAAGGAGTGAGGGATAGAACAAAACAAGAACCCCCCGTTTGCAATACAAAGTAATTATGCTCTGGCTATGAAGTCTCAAGACATTTGTGGTAAATTGGGGATATTTTGGATATTTCTGAATTTTTGTTAAACCAAAAACGCCAAAATTGATAAAAAGCCAAAAATGAGTTAAATTAAAAGAAGATTCAAATGTCAGAAGAAAATCAAAAAAAGAAACAAAAAACCCGCCAAATGCGGGATTTTTGTTTAGGATTATCTGCTGAAATCTCTTTTTGGTCTTCTTTTTGACCAACACGCTTTGCAGTAAATAGGTCTGTCTGCAGTTGGTTCAAAAGGAAGTTCAGTGATTTCTACCCCGCAGTCTGAGCATTTCCAATTGCCCTTGACTGTTTCTCGAGGTGCAAATTCTCTATCTGAATCGTATGCCATGTTATTTTTTTTGATGAATAAAAATAAAAAGCGACCTTGAAACTCTAAGTCGCTATACTTAACTACTACTTTAAATTTTTGGATTAAAGACTCGCTTAAGCTAATTCGACTTATCGTCTGACCCCATTATACAGCACCCATAGAGAATGTCAAGTGTCTTTATTAGTTTGATTTTTAAAGGATAAATAGTAAACTAAGTTAGCGAAGAATAAAGGAGGGTAAGGTGGCATTACTAAGAGTGTTTTCCAGAAATGATATGGAATATATCCAATATGAATTACAGCCTGACATCCGTATTGATTTATCAGCACTTTTAAAATTCGATTTCAGCAAAACTCTATTGGTTTATCAGGGAATTCCGTTTATAGTAAGAGCCAGTATAGTAGAGAATTTTTTTAGAAAAGATGGTGATCTTTATTCTGAGAGAGTGGCTGCTGGTTTTAGAGATGTACAATGGCACTTTTTGGACAAAAATTCAGGAGAAATAGACCAGATAGACTATACCCTTATTGAATTGGTTGAGCTGGATCCAGGGACTATTTTCCAGTCCACAATGGACGTTGTATTTTTTCACGAATTAAGAGAAATGTATTATCAAAAAATCCTCAATAATTCAAAAGAAATCGCCCACCGGAAAGCCAGAAAAGATGAAAAAACTTATGTTGATAACTTTTTATCAATAAGCGAAAAACAGATTTATGAAAAACTCAGCAGAGAATTTAAACCGTTATAAAAAAGCCTGTTCCAAATAAATAGAACACCAAATCTGTCGCACACAGGGCAGATTTTTTTGTTTAAAATTTTGGGCAATAGCAAACGGCTTTTTTTATTTCCTGGCGGTATCCGATGCCGCCAGTTAGACAGGCTTGCCCCGTACCATCCCGAAAGGATTGGTACGGGGCTTGCTTTTTCTTTTGAGATTTTGTAGGGTAAATACAGAGTCTTTAACAAAAAGTTAAGAGGAGGTTGAAATGAAAGGATACAATCCTATCGAACTGGCTGAAAAACTGAGGCCGAAAATGATTGACCTAAAGAATAAAAAGGTGCTTTTAGCGGTTCTTGCTGGCACAGAACAGCAAAAGGACCTTACCAAAGAACGCTTTTTTGAAAGTATTTTTAGATCAAAAATTTATACCAAACCAGAAGATAAAGAATTAGATCCTTTTCGGGGAGAACCAGCTGGTATTGCCGCTAAAAAACTCAATGTCACCCCTGATGAGTGCAATGCTGCTTTTCTCGGCCAGATTAATGGTTGCAACCTTAATTGCTGGTATTGTTACGTCGATAGAGTATGCAACAGCGCTAATCCGAAATACGGAAGATATTTTTCAGCAGAAGAATATCTAAAGCAATTCCTTGTAGAAAAAAGAAAGAATCAAGATTCTCCCAATCTCGATCTAAGACTAAATATTCTAAGAATATCCGGTGGCGAAGTATTTATTGTTCCAGAGATTATAGTCTGGATGGTCCAAGCCCTAGAGGAGTTTAAACTCGAAGATTATATCTACGTCTGGGTTGACTGCAATCTGGTTACCGGCGATTTCTATTGGAAGTATTTAACAGCAAAGCAAAGGGAGAAAATCAGGAACTTCAAGAATCTGGGTGTCTGTGTCTGCCATAAAGGTTTTGATAGGCAAACTTTCCACGAAAATACCAGAGCCGCACCGGAGTTCTTTGATGAACAATTTAAGCTGCATCGCCGCTTAATCGATGAGGGACTAGATGTTTATTCTTACCTCTATCCAGTAACTATTTCTACCGATAATTTAAGAAAACGAATAGCAACTTTTATGGATAAACTCCGCGAGGAAGTCAGCGAATACGCACCACTTCGAATGGCAACTCCGCCAATAAAGGTTTATGGACCAACCAAGAAACGCCTTACTCCTGAAAGAGAGAAGGCACTTGAAAATCAGTGGAAGGCGATGGAAATCTGGAAAGAGGAGCTTCAAAAGCGTTATACTCCCGAAGAGCTTTCATTAAAACCTCACGAAGTACCAGTGAGAAAATAATCATACCCAAAGCCTCGGCATCAAGCCAGGCTTTTTGTTTGGCCCTTGATTTTTTATATCGAATTGTTAAGATATACCATATTAAGAAAAGGAGGTGAAGCACCTTGAAAAGTATAATACCGTCTTTTGAGATAGGAATGACAGCAGTCGAGGTCGTGGCAGAGATTGTTAGAATTCACCCTAAGATAGAGGCATTGGGTTTTTATGTCTATGCTCCGCATTATAATATAATGGAATCGCGCAAAATTCCTCTTTTGCCCCACCTACTTTATCACGATCCAAGCAAGAAGGTAGTTGGGCTAAAAAGGCATGAAATTACAGCCGAGAAACTTAATCAAATCATCGCTTCTTTCCAGAATAAAAACTTGGTTTTAGCTGTTTTGTCGAAAAAAAAGTAGAGGGAAAAACTTACCACATTCCACTTATGGATTTTTCTTGCAATGAATCAACTGAAAGCGTGGGAAAGATAGAGTGGTTTCTTAAAGAAATCGGTCATCAAAGTGGGGCAATTCTGGCTTCTGGTAGGTCTTACCACTACTATGGTGCAGGTTTACTGGATGAGATGGGGTGGTTAGAATTTCTTGGCAAATGCCTTTTGTCTGGGCTTGTTGATGAACGGTATATTGGCCATCGCTTGCTTGACCACTGTGGGATATTAAGATTGTCAGCCTGTCCATTACGGCCAAAGATACCAACAGTAGTTTCTATTCTCAAGTGAAAAAGTTAATTAACTCTCCGAGGTTTTTGGACTAAATTAGCCGAGGAGAGTTTTTATTTTGTTGCCTTCGCCAGTTGGCTTCGCCGGTTGGCGAACCGCCTTTCGGCGGAGGCAATTTTTGTGGTAAAATGAATTAGGTCGCTAAAGATAAGTCTTTATTAATACTATATTAATACTATGGAAAAAATTGGTATTGTTACCGAGGAAGCTGTCGATTTTCCTCAGGAAATAATTGAAAAGTATCAGATTGCAATTGTCCCAGTAAAATTATTTTGGCCAGAATTAGAAGAAATGCCAGGGGAAAATACCTTTCAGAAAATGAGAGAGTTAGAAAAAAGAGGAATAAAAAGTTTTGGTAAAACTTCCCAACCATCCATAAAAGATTTTTTGGATAAATATAATTTCCAACTCGAAAGATTTGAGAAAATCATTTGCATTACTCTGACCTCTAAACTTTCTGGAAGCCATAATTCAGCTATCCAGGCAAGAAAATTTTTAGAAACTGAAAAACAAGAAAAAGTTTTTATTATCGACTCCTTGAGTGTTACCGGCGGGCAGGCCCTTTTAATTTTAAAAGCAATTGATTTAATCCAAGAGGGAAAAGAAATAAAAGAAATTATTAAAGAATTAGAAGAATTCGTTCCTCAAATTCATCTTTATGTAATGTTTGAAGACCCAAAATGGATAGAAGCTTTAGGTAGAATATCTCATTTGGTAGCCAACCTAATGAGAGGATTGGCAAAAGTCGGCATTCGACCAGTCCTAACCCTTAAAAATGGAGTGTTGGTTCAGGCCGGAGTTAAAACCGGAGCCAAAGAGATGCCAGCGGGTCTTTTAAAACAGCTTGAAGCTGATGTCAAAAAATTTAAAATGGAAGATAAAAAAATTAGAATAGCTATTACTCATGGCGATAGTCTCGAAGGAGCTCAGAAATTAAAAGAAATGATTGGGGAAAAATTTAAAAACGCGGAAATCGTATTTTTAAACATTATTGATAACATTCTCGGTGTTGCTACTGGTCCTAACGCTTTAACCATTGCCTGGTGAGATTTAAGAATAAAAAATTTTTGCCAAGCAATTTTTTTCTAAATTTTCATCAAACAGGTTCTAACCCCAGTAGTAGAAGCTTCGCTTCACTACGGGGCAGACGGGCTCCAGCCCGCGGAGCATAACAACGAAAGCAGGGCTTCGGCCGTGAGGTGTCTTGCATTGAGTCAGACCGAAATGATCAGCCGAATGACCAAAAGCCCTGTTTTTTGTTGACAAAACATCAAAAAGGTGACAAAATTAAGATAGACTCGGAAGGAGAAGTATCTTCCCAATTTTTAAGGAAAGGAGGTTAGAAAATGCTTATATTAAAAATATTGGCTGCTGCTGTTCTGCCAATGTTGGTAACAATAGTTCTTGTAGATTTTGTTGGCCGGCTGTGCGAATTGAGAGATAAGCTAAAATTCAAACGTGCCCAAAAATTGGGGAATAGAAAGGGCTAAGCAATTAGCTCTTTTTTAAAAATTTTGGACAAAATAAATAATATGCCACAATTTAAATTTCGTTGGCGCTATATTGGATATTTTTTAAGTATTATCTTAATCGGGGTTGCTTTTTTTGTAATTTTTTCAAAGTTTAAGAGCGTCTATTACGATATTCCTCTGCTGTTAAAAGAGGCGAGAAAACCCCTTTTGTTTTTTTTAGTGATTTTTCAAATAATTAATTATCTTGGCGACGGTTGGTTATCCCAAATTTTATTGTCTATAGCCGGCTTTAAGGTGAACCTTAGGGATATATTAAAAATCGCTATTTTAGGAGTTGCGGGTACCCATGTTGCTCCTTTTGTTGGTGGCACAATAATTACCTTTTATTCTTATAAAAAATTAAATATTCCCACGGCGGTAATTTCTTTTTTGGTCTTTACCTGGTCTTTTTTTATTTGGGCGAGCTACTTTCTTTTTTTTATTTTAAGCTTGGTATTGCTGCCCAGTCTATTTTTTAAGTTCATTTCTTTTAAAGAGACCTCAATAATTATTTTGGGACTTTCTTTGATTTTTGCCATCTTATTTTTCTTATTTAGAAGAAGGGGGAAATATTTTATTTGGTTTTTAAACATTTTTTCCAAGCCAATAAACAAAATAATTAAATTTTTTAATAAAAGAATTTCATTAAAGCCACATTTTTTTGAAAAATTTATTTCTGATTTTCATCAATGTTTTGATTTTTTGCAGAAAAATAAAGATAAGATTCCCCGACTATTACTTTCTTCCCTTTTGTTTTATCTTGGCGACATTTTTACTCTTTATTTCTCTTTTATGGTTTTCGGCTATCAACCAAATTTAGCTTTATTGATTTTTGGCTATACCATTTCTTTGGTTTTAGCTTTATTTACGTTGATACCCGGCACACCGGGAGTTATGGAAGCTTCGTTAATGGTGGTATTTATTAAAATTGGCCTGCCGGTCCATATTGTTTTTTTTGCCTCTCTTTTGTTCCGTATTTTCACTTATTGGTTGCCATTGCCCATCAGCGTATTTTCTTATTGGAGATTAAGAAAAAACAATATAGAACGGAATAATATTTAAAAAGGTTTTTTAAAAAATAGAACCAGATTCAATCTTTTAATCTTGAATTATGACAATCAGCCAATTTAAAAAAAATAAACAACCAAAAAGAAAGGATCAATACACGGAGGATATTTTTAATACGATCGGCCACACTCCGTTAATTAAAATTGGAAAAATTTTAGCAAAATTAGAGACAACTAATCCGACCGGGAGCGTAAAAGATAGAATGGCCTGGTATATGATTAGGAAGGCAGAAGAAAGAGGTGAATTAAAACCGGGTGATACGATAATTGAGGTTACCTCCGGCAATACCGGGATATCGTTTGCAATGATTTCAACAATAAGAGGTTTTAGGTTTATTGCGGTAATGCCAGGATCAATGAGCATAGAGCGGCAAAAGATGATGAAGGCTTTTGGAGCAAAAATTATATTAACCCCGGCCAGAGAAGACATGGCCGGAGCAATTAGAAAATATGGAGCACTGGTAAAGAAAAATAGAGATGCCTGGCTGCCCAGGCAATTTGAAAACCCGGACAATATCGCCGCTCACCGGGAGGGTTTGGGAAAAGAAATTATAAAACAAACAAACGGTAAAATCGATGCTTTTGTGGCCGGAGTGGGAACGGGAGGAACTTTAATAGGGGTTGGTCAAGCTCTAAAAGAAATGAGTCTAAAAATAAAAGTTATTGCCGTTGAACCGGCCGAGTCGGCGGTATTATCCGGTAAAAAACCGGGGTCACATCAAATTCAAGGAATAGGTGAGGGGTTTGTGCCGAAATTAGTGAAGGAGAATATGGGTTTAATTGATGAAGTTATTGCCATTAAAAGCCAAGATGCAATAGAGATGACAAGGAAATTAGCAAAAAATTATGGAGTTTTGGTGGGGACAAGTTCGGGAGCCAATGTTTTGGCATCAATGAAAATCAGCAAAAGATATAAAAACGTAGTTACGGTTTTACCAGACGGGGGAGAGAGATACCTAAGCGAAGGATTTATTTAAAAAATATCAAATCAAAAAATGTCTTTTATTACTTTAACCGATGAAAATTTTGAAAAAGAAATTCAAAATGCCGATAAACCGGTGGTAGTTGATTTTTGGGCAGAATGGTGTAGTCCCTGTCTTATGCTTTTGCCAATTTTAGAAAAATTAGCTGCGGAATATGAAGATAAAATCATTTTTGCCAAAGCTAATCTTGATTTAGTACCAACTGCCAGCCAAAAATTTGGCATTGATAAAATACCGACAGTAATTCTTTTTAAAGAAGGAAAGCCAATTAGCGGATTCGTTGGAGTAAGACCTGAGCCAGAAATTCGAGAATGGTTAGAGGAAAATTTGAAAAATAACACCAAAAAAGAAATTGAAAAAATAATTAAAGAATATCAAGAATACGCCGAAAAAAATAAAATTAAGTTAAATCCAAACAAAGAAATAGTTGAAAGATTAGTGATGGGAATGTTGGAAAATGAAAAGAAATATGGAGCCAAGTATTGTCCCTGCCGAAGAATCACCGGAAACAGAGAAGAAGATAAAGGAAAAATCTGCCCCTGCGTTTATCATAAAGAAGAAATTGAAAGAACCGGACAATGCCATTGCGGGCTATTTGTTAAAGGTTATAACAAGTGACGAAGCGAGGAACAAGATTTTTTGCCCGAGAGTTTAGGGGCCCACGAGCGAAGCGAGTGGGAGGGTGGTGGGTGGTCTATTCTCGCCTTCGGCGAGACGACCCGTCCGAATCTTTGATTTGGAATAGGGGTTGTAGTCTCGGACATTAATTTGTGATATATTAAACCAGTGAAGACTTACACTGATGAACAATTGATTACTAATTATTTGAAAGGTAACGAAGAATCGCTGGAGATTTTAATTAAACGGTATTTAAGGCCCATTTACAGTTTTGCTTTTCGATTTGTTGGAGATAGCCAAACAGCAGAAGATATTACTCAAGAGGTATTTGTGAAGGTCTGGCGAAACCTAAAGAAACCTGCCCTGAGTTTGTCGAAGGGATTTGATCCTAAAAAAGGAAGTTTTAAGACCTGGATTTTTCATATCGCCAAAAACACCTCTTTTGATTTTCTCAAAAAGAAAAAAACTATACCGTTTTCCGAGTTTGAAAATGAAGAAGGGGGAAATAAACTTACCGAAACACTCATTGATCCAGCGCCGCTTCCCGACGGACTTTTTGAACGAGTCCATGTCGGCGAGATACTTCATACGGCGATGAGCCGGTTAGCTCCGAAATATCGTATGGTTTTATTTCTCCGTTATAATGATCACTTTACTTTTCGAGAAATTACCGAAGTTTTGGGTGAGCCGCTTAACACCATAAAAAGCCAGCATAGACGAGCCATTATAAAACTCAAAGGGTTGCTTTCTGATTCTTAATACAAATACATAAAAATAATTAAGTTTCATAAAAAGGATGCACCAAAAGGCATCCTTTTGTCGTATTAGTAAAGAGAGAGTATGCGCAAGGATTACGAAGAACTTTTAACCCATATTAAACCAAAGGAACCGCCTACGGGTCTTTTTGATCGTATAATTCTTGCAATTAAACGAGAACAGGAATTACGACAAACAAAGAGACTGTTATTTAGCTTTTTATTCCTTTTGGTTGCCTCATTTATTGCGACGCCCCTTTCTTGGGCAATACTTATAAATCAAATAGAGAGTTCTGGAATTTCTTACTTTATTTCCACTGCTCTCAGTGATTTTGGTACTTTCATTGCTCTATGGCAAGATTTTAGTTTAGCTATTCTTGAATCGCTACCCATTACAGGAATGATAGTTTTTGCAATCAGTCTTGGGATGTCGGTTTTTACATTTCGGTTATTTCTTTATAGAAAGAGATTATTATTGGGCTATCTAATGCAGAGTTTCGCCTAAAAATTAATTAATTCAATTAATAAAATTATGAATGAAAACAAACAAAATAACCCTGACATAAAGCAAGTTTCTGATGGCACAGATAAAAAAATACATCGAGATGTGCTTAAGTGGATTATTATTGGACTCGCTGCTTTTGTAATTCTTATTTTGATATTTGGTGTGGGTATGTTTGTGGGCGGTATGAAAGCAAAATTTTCTTATCGTTGGGCAGAAAGTTATCATAAAAACTTCGCCGGACCTCGAGGTGGGTTTTTTGGCGACTGGCGAATGCCCCTCCCTCCCCCCGGCGATTTCATTGAAGGCCACGGTACTTTCGGGGAAATTATCCAAATTAACGATTTTGACTTTGTGATTAAGGGAAAAGGTGACTTAGAAAAGATAATCGTTATTAAAGAAAATACTATATTGGAAAAGGGCAGAACGACAATAAAAAAAGATGATTTAAAGGTCGGCGATCAAGTTGTTGTTATTGGCTCGCCAAATGAGCAAGGTCAGATTGAGGCAAAGCTTATAAGAATTTTCAATGGAGAAGACATAAAAAATCCGCCAAGCTTTCCTCGACTTCCTTTCTTTAGATAAATATGATTTCCAACATATTCAAGCAAATACTTCGGCACAAATTCATAACAGGGATAATTCTGCCATTGGTTATCGCTGGCGGCTATTTCGGTTATCAGAGATTAGCCGGAGATAAAAATACGGTGCGATATGTAACGGCGGCAGTTGAAAAAGGCACGCTTATTGTTTCGGTTTCCGGTTCCGGCCAGGTTTCAGCTTCGGATCAGGTAGATATTAAATCGAAGGTAAAAGGTGAGGTTGTTGCTGTTTATGTTGAAAATGGGGAGGAAGTTAAAACAGGAAAGCTGATTGTGGAGTTGGATGATACAGATTTCCAAAAAGCAGTAGAGGAGGCCGAAACCTCTCTTGAAACAGCCAAACTTGAATTAAAGGAATTATTGAGCCCACCCGATGAGCTTACTCTTTCAAACTCTGAAAACGCTGTTTTACAGGCAAAAAATTCTTTAGAAAAATTAAAACTTGATCAAGCGACGGAATATCAGAAAGCTTTGGAGACTAAACAAGAAGCAGAAAATAATATTGAAATGGCCTATGAAGATGCCCTTAACACCATTACTAATGCCTTCTGGGATTTACCAACAATTATTACCGGAACAGGAGATATTTTATACAGTTATAAAATAGTTGAAGATGAATGGGGGTTTACCAGTAAGAACAGTAATTATCAGCAAAATGAAATTGTGTACAGTGAAGCTTTTAGTGAAGATGAGTATAGAGATAAAATAGATGCATTTCTTAATAGTGCTAAAAATGATTACAAAAGAGCCAGAGAAAATTATGACCCGAACTTTGAGAATTATAGCAATACCAGCTTTTATTCCGAGAAAGAGGTGGTTGAAGATTTACTCAATGAAACCATCGAAACAACCAAATCAATTGCTCAGGCAATTAAAAGTGAAGTCAATCTTCTCGCTTTCATTGTCGATTATTTTTCCAATCACAACCGGCGTGTTTACGGAAAAATAACCGATTATCAATCAGACTTAAAATCTTATACTTCAAAAACAAGCAGCTATCTCTCAAGCCTTTTATCTGTTCAAAGATCGCTTCGAGACAACAAGGAGGCTAAATTAAGTGCCGAACGGAGTTTAGCTGAGATGGAGAAAACTCATCCTCTTGATCTGGTAGCAGCCGAGATAAGCCCTAAAGAAAAAGAAAAAAGTTTAGCAGAGATAATCGCAGGTCCTGATGAATTAGAGATTCGAGCTAAGCAAAGCGCCATCCAACAAAAAGAAGATGCTCTACTTGCAGCAAAACAAGACCTTGCTGATTGCTATATTTATATTCCCTTTGATGGTATTATTACTGAAGTCAAGACAAAGAAAGGTGATTCGGTTTCAGCCGGCACAGTATTGGCTAACATTATTACTCAACAAAAAATAGCTAAAATTTCTCTTAATGAAGTTGATGCAGCTAAAGTAAAAGTTGGTCAGAAAGTAACCCTTACTTTTGATGCTCTTCCGGAGGTAAGTATTTCCGGAAAAGTTATAGAGGTTGATACAGTAGGAACTGTGGCTCAAGGGGTGGTAAGTTATGGAGTTAAAATTAATTTTGATACCGAAGCAGAAGCAGTTAAGCCCGGAATGAGCGTGACAGCAGATATTATTACCGATGCTGAACAGGACGTTTTAGTTTTACCAAATAGCGCAGTTAAATCTCAAGGGAATTCTTATTATGTTGAATTGGTAGAGGCGCCAGAAGAAATGAGACAGCAATTATTGGCCAACACTTCGGGAGTAACTCTTCCAAACCCGCCAAAGTCGCAATCTATAGAAATTGGACTTTCAAATGACCTTTCTACTGAAATCGTATCAGGCCTCAAAGAAGGCGACATTGTTGTTACTTCAACGATTAGTCCAAATGCGGTTCAGACCACTCAAACCAAGAACACTCAAACTCAGGGATTTCAAATACCGGGAATGGGCGGCCAAGGGGTAATTCAAAGAATTTCACGTTAATTGCATGATAGAGATTAAGAACATTACCAAAGTTTATAAATCAGGCGATGTTGAAACCAAGGTGCTTAAAGGCATTTCTTTTTCTATTAATGATGGCGAATTTGTGGCAATTATTGGACCTTCCGGTTCGGGTAAATCAACCCTTATGCACATTTTGGGTTGTTTAGATACTCCAAGTAGCGGCCAATATTTTTTTGAAGGACAAGACGTTTCCCAACTTTCTGATGATGAATTGGCCGATATTCGGAAAAAGAAAATTGGTTTTGTCTTTCAATCTTTTAATCTTTTACCAAGAACAACGGTTCTACGAAATGTGGTATTACCTTTAGCTTATGCCAATATCCCTAAGGGTGAGCGAGAAGAAATTGCTAAGAAATCTTTATTAAGCGTAGGTTTAGATGAAACTCGTTTTCATCACCTTTCTAATCAGCTTTCAGGAGGCGAAATGCAGAGAGTGGCTATTGCCAGAGCGCTTGTAAATAATCCTTCTCTTATTTTGGCCGATGAACCAACCGGCAATCTTGACAGCAAAACCGGTGAAGTTGTTCTTGAAACTTTTAAAAATTTAAACAAGCAGGGTCGAACAGTTATTCTGATTACCCACGAAAAATATATTGCTGAGCACGCCAAGCGAACAATTTTCCTCAAAGATGGAGAGATTATCGAGGACGTAATCAATCATCGTTCTAAAACGGTTCAGCAAATTAAAGAATAAAATGCTTATCACTGATTTACTTGAAGAAACATATTTGGCTATTTCTGCAAATAAAACCAGGTCAGGCCTGACAATTTTAGGTATTGTCATCGGGATTGGTTCTGTTATTGCCATGATTTCAATCGGCCAAGGGGCAACTGGCTCAATTGAAACGAGTATCCAATCAATGGGATCGAATTTAATTACAGTTAGCCCCGGATTCCAGAGGAGTTTTTCTCAGGTTTCAGCCGGTAGGGGTAGCGCCCAAACACTGACTATTGAAGACAGCGAAACTATAGCAAAAGAAATTCCGTTTGTTGGAGCGGTAGCTCCGGAACTTTCTCGTCGTTATCAAATTGTCGCTAAAGGAAAAAACACCAATACTCAGGTTGTTGGGACAGTTGCCTCTTATCCGAGCGTCAAAAATATTGAAATAGACCAAGGTTCATTTATTTCTGAGCAAAATGTTAGTAACCAGTCAAAAGTAGCGGTGTTAGGTCCTACCACTCGCGATGATTTGTTCGGCGAAGGAACAATCCCGATAGGGGAAACAGTAAGGATTAATGGCATAAATTTTAAAATTATTGGTATAACTAAATCTAAGGGTGGTACTGGTTTTGGCAGTCAAGACGATATGGTTTTTATCCCTATAACAACCGCCCAGAAATTTTTAGCCGGGGCTGATTATGTTTCAACAATTAGCGTTCAAGCTGAAAGTCCTCAAGTAATGACTCAAGTCCAGACTGGAATTACCAATCTTCTTTTGGAGTTGCATAATATTACAGACCCTCAAATGGCTGATTTTAGCGTATTATCGCAGCAGGACATTCTCGGAGCAGCCTCTTCGATGACTAACACAATGACTATTTTATTAGCAGCAATTGCCGGAATCTCTCTTATTGTTGGCGGTATTGGCATTATGAATATGATGATGACTACCGTAACCGAGAGAACTCGAGAAATCGGCCTTCGCAAAGCTGTCGGGGCTAAAAGATTAGATATTAGTTTGCAATTTTTAGCCGAAGCGGTAATGCTTACTTTTATTGGCGGAGTTGTCGGAATAATTCTGGGAAGCGGAATAGCTTATGGAATAACATTTTTTGCGGGTATGGCTACCAAAATTTCTTTATTTTCAATTATTTTAGCTTTTAGCGTGTCTGCCGGCATTGGGATTGTCTTTGGCTATTGGCCTGCTCAGAAGGCAGCCAAACTTAATCCCATTGAGGCATTGCGTTATGAATAATCCTTCGGCAGGCTCAGGATTACCCTGAGTTTATCGAAGGGTAAAAACTATGAAAAAAATAATTTTAATTATTATTGCATTAGCTATTGTGGGAGGTGGAGCATTTTATGGAGGGATGAAATATGGACAGAGCAAAAGTCCTTCTCGTCAGGGCTTCCAAAATCTATCTTCAGAACAACGCCAGCAGCTTCTTCAAGGAAGCACGAGCACGGAAGGAAATTCCCAGAGGGGAATTGCGAGAGGAACCGGATCAGGCTTTCTTTCAGGTGAAGTTATTGCTAAAGATGAGCAAAATTTAACTTTGAAAATGCCGGATGGTGGCTCAAAAATTGTCTTTTTTTCAACTTCTACCAAAATATCAAAAACAACCGATGGATCAATGGGTGATATTGAAGTTGGCAAACAAATTATGGTTAGTGGCGATCAAAACTCTGATGGTAGTTATACTGCAAAAACAATTCAGCTTTCTAATTTAAGGTTCTAACATCGCCCCGTAGGCGAAGCCAAATTTTAATCCTTAATTTTTTTAGGTTGACTAAATGTTTTTTAAATGTTAAACTTACTCAGCAAGATAGTTGCCTAATAAAAATTTAGTCGAGTTTATTTAGGGAACTAAACTTTAGGATAAAACCTTAAAACATTAATTAAATTAATTTATCTTTAAAACCATGGAAGGAACAATTAAAAATCTTACAGATAAGGGATTCGGATTTATTACTATTGAAGGCGAAGAGAAAGATTTGTTTTTTCACAAGAACGAGTTGAAGGGCGTAACTTATGAAGAGCTGAAAGTAGGCGACAAGGTGTCTTTTGAGAAGACCGATTCTCCAAAAGGACCCAACGCAACGAACGTAACCCGCATTTAAGAATTCATTTTGTAAGATCAAATAAATGAAAATCAGTCCCGCTTCCGGCGGGATTTGATTTTTAATACGGATTAAAATAGTTTATACTGACAAAATATGCTTATTGATGATGTAAAAATACGGGTGACAGCAGGGACCGGCGGAAAAGGGGCGGTGGCCTTCAATAAAAATTTGATGTCTCTGGGCCCTGTCGGCGGCAGCGGCGGCAAGGGAGGTAGTGTTTATGTTGAGGGTATTTCCGATTTGGGCGCGTTAAATAAATTCCGCTTTAAAAAAGAATTTAAAACCGCTAACGGACAGGACGGCCGTCCGCAATTTTGCGACGGCAAAGACGCGAGTGATTTAGTTTTGACAATTCCTGTCGGAACCGTGGTGTACAATTTAGAAACAGGCGAAAATATTGAGATAACTAAAATTGGCCAGCAGGCGGTAATCGCCCGCGGCGGAGCGGGAGGAAAAGGGAATTTCCATTTTCGTTCGTCAACAAATACAACTCCGAAAGAATTTGAATACGGAGAGCCCGGGGAATCTCTTGAAATCCGTTTTGAATTAAAATTGATTGCCGATGTGGGATTTGTAGGATTGCCAAATGTCGGCAAATCAAGCCTGCTTAATGAATTAACCAACGCCAAAAGCAAGGTGGCAAATTATCCATTCACAACCCTGGAACCCAATTTGGGAGCTTATTATGGTTTGATACTTGCCGATCTTCCCGGGCTCATTGAAGGCGCGTCTGCCGGCAAAGGGCTCGGCATTAAATTTTTGCGGCACATAGAGCGCACAAAAATTCTTTTTCATTTCGTGGCCGCAGATTCTGCCGACCCGGTTGCGGATTATAAAACGGTGAGAGGCGAGCTTGGAGCGTATAACAAAATGCTTCTGGAAAAGCCGGAATATGTTTTTTTGAGCAAAAAAGACGCGGTTTCAGAAGTAGCTATCGACGAGGCGTCAGAGAAGCTTAAAGAATTAAATAAAAACATAACGCAGATTTCCATATTTGATTGGGACAGCATTGAGCTTGTCAGAAAAATACTTAATGATTTAATTTTAGAAAAAACAGAACAAAAATCATAATTTTTAATCGCCTAGGGGGCGAATTTTTGGTAGAATAAAAGAATATGGGAAAAGGAATTGTTTTAAAAGTTGAAAATTTGAATGTGGAGTTGGGAGGAGAGAGGATTTTGGAAAATTTGTCTTTTGAGGTGAAAGAGGGCGAGGTTTTGACGATTTTGGGACCAAACGGGGCAGGGAAAACAGTTTTGTTAAAGACCTTATTGGGGCTTTTGCCATACAAAGGAAAAATTGAGTGGACGCCACCCACCCACCACCCTGAAAAAATTAAAATTGGCTATGTTCCCCAGAGGTTGCCTTTTATAAAAGATATTCCAATGAGTGTTGGGGAGTTTTTTAAATTAAAAGAGGCTTCAGAGAAAGAAACAAAAGAGATTTTTAATTCAATTGGTTTGAAAGACTACAACCCACCCACCACATCCTCCCATTCCTCGCTTCGCTCGGAACGGGCCCCTGACATTTTGGAAAAGAAAATTGGAAATTTATCTTCTGGCCAATTTCAGAGAATTTTGGTTGGCTGGGCATTAATCGGAAATCCCCAGGTTTTGCTTTTTGACGAACCGACAACTGGCATTGATATTGGTGGTCAGGAATCAATTTATGAGCTTTTAGAGAAATTGAGAAAAGAAAAAAGTTTAACCATTTTATTGGTGACCCATGATTTGAGTATTGTTTATAAATTGGCTACAAATTGTCTTTGTTTGAATAAAAAAATGTTATGTTATAGCATTCCAAAAGAATTAACTTCTGAGCGTCTTTCTGAGCTTTATGGCGGAAAAATAAAGTTTTATCAACACAGCCATGAGTAATCAATTCATTTTCAGTTTAATTTCCGGAATTTTTATTGGCGGAGTAGCAGGCTATTTGGGTTCTTTGATGCTTTCGAAAAGAATGGCTTTAGTTGGTGATGCTCTGGGGCATGTGGCATTGCCCGGAATGGGATTGGCTTTGCTTTTTGGTTTAGATGTTTCTTTTGGCGCTTTTTTGTTTTTGCTTTTAGGAATTTTTTTAATCTGGCTATTTGAGATAAAAACCTCTTTGCCAATGGAGGCATTGGTTGGCATTGTTTTTGTCGCTTCTTTGGCAATCGGATTTTTAATCGTGCCCGAGCCGGAATTGTTGGAAGCTCTACTTGGAGACATCTCTAAAGTTTCTTTTGAGATGGCAATAGCCTCAATTATTTTTTCTCTTTTGATATTTTTGGTGATAAACCGCATTTATCCTAAAATGATTTTGGCTAGTGTCTCCGAAGACTTAGCGAAAAGCGAGGGGATAAAAATTAAAAAGGAAAATTTTATTTATTTGCTTTCGATTGCGGCAATGGTTGCCCTGGGGGTGAAAATTGTCGGTTCTCTTTTAGTTGGGGCTTTAGTCATCATTCCGGCAGCCACCGCCAGAAATTTGAGCAAAAATTTAAAAGAATATTATTTGGGAAGCGTAGTTTTGGGCATTTTAAGCTGCCTTTTTGGCAGTTTGCTTTTTAAACTCACCGGACTCCCAGCCGGTCCTTTAATTATTCTCACTTCAACCTTCTTTTTCTTAATTTCTTTAATTCTTAAAAGATAAAAACCGATCATATTTTTGTCCGAGGAAAAACTCGGTTTTTATTTTTTAGTAAAATGGAGTATAATTAAAAGAAATTTTATGCTAGCTATTGAGACGAAAAACTTAACAAAGGAATTCAATGGTCTAAAAGCGGTTGATAATATTTCCTTAGAAGTAAAAGAAGGGGAAATTTTTGGTTTATTGGGACCAAATGGAGCGGGGAAAACGACAACTATAAAGATTTTGGCAACTCTATTAAATCCAACTAAAGGAGAAGCAAAACTCTGGGGATTTGATATTTTGAAACAAAGAGACGAAGTTAGAAATTCTATTGGCATTGTTTTTCAAGAGCCGGCATTAGATAATCGTTTAACCGGAAAAGAAAACTTAGATTTTCATGCTCGACTTTATGGTTTAGATAAAAAAACTCGCAAAAAAAGAATTGAAGAAGTTTTGAATTTAGTTGAACTGCAAGACAAAGCTAATGTTTTAGTTATAAATTATTCAGGTGGTATGCAAAGGAGGTTAGAGATTGCCCGGGGTTTGATGCATTACCCAAAAATTTTGTTTTTAGATGAAGTTTTGAAAACATGTCCTTGGGTTAAAAAAATTAGCCAACATAATGGCATCATTGATTTAAATGTGGACCAAGGCGAAAAGAAAATTCCACTTTTGATGAAAATCGACCAAAAAGAAGCTGGTTTTGAAATAAAATCGGTCAATTTAAGGAAACCAACCCTGGAGGATGTCTTTTTACATTTTACTGGTAAAACTATTAGAGAAGCTGAAGTGAGTCGAATCGAGAAAAACAAAAGACTACGACCCGCCCACCACCCTCCCATTCGCTGATAGCGAATGGGCCCCTACGAGACAAAGATTTAGAAGGTAAAAATATGAAGTCAAATAATTTACAGACAATTTATGTAATGTGGTTGAGGGAGATGAAGAGATTTTTAAGAGCTAAAAGTCGAGTAATTAGCACTTTAGCAATGCCTTTTTTCTTTCTCGTCGCTCTGGGTTTTGGTTTGAAGCCTAGTTCTAGCCTACCGGGTATGGCTCAAACTAAATATTTAGATTTTTTAGTTCCAGGGATAATTGGTATGACCATGCTCTTCACTTCCATGTTTGCTGGAATTTCTGTTTTATGGGATAAAGAATTTGGATTTTTAAAAGAAATACTTGTTGCCCCGGTTAGAAGATCGGTTGTTGTTTTGGGCAGAATTGCTGGCGGAATAACAACTGCTTTAATTCAAGGAATTTTGATTTTGATTATCTCTCTTTTTATGGGATTTAAAATTTTAAATCCTTTCGGGATAATTTTAGCTCTTCTTTTTATGATTTTAATTGGCATTGGTTTTATTGGTTTTGGTGTAGCTATGGCTTCAATAATGAAAGACGTGCAAGGGTTCTCTTCAATTATGAATCTTATTACTTTCCCAATCTTTCTTTTATCAGGTGCTCTTTTCCCGGTTACCAATTTACCAAATTGGCTAAGGCCAATTATCCTAATCAACCCTTTGACTTATGGCGTCGATGGTTTGCGAGCCAGTTTAATTGGCTTTTCTCAACTTTCTTTATTTTTAGATTTGGCCATTCTTTTAATTTTTGGTTTGGCAATGATTATACTTGGTTCTTATCTATTCAGTAAAACAGAAGTTTAGCATTTTTTTGTCACGGCCAGTAAAATCAAAAAGAACAGTCCGTCTCGTTCCGCTCGACGAGGCGGACGTTATTAGCGAGAACATTTCTCGCTAATTTTACTGGCGGCGCCCAAGGCCCCCGCCAGTAAGTCCGGTACAATACCTCATTAGTAACCTCGGATTTTCCAGAATGTTATATAAACTTGGGCAATAGGTTGATTTATCTTCATTGTTGCGATAAAATCTAAAAAAGATATATTTTTATGGAAATAAGACATATACCTCTTTTTAAAGGAATAGATGCGGCAGAGAGGAGATTGCCGGTATTGATTGAACGGGCTAAAGAGCGGGGGCCGGTGGTTTGGCTGACAGCTGTTTCTCACGGCGATGAATTTACCGGTATTCCCGTGCTTCATCGCATTTTTAATTATTTTAAAAAAAATCCCCTGAAAAGAGGTACGATTTATGGTTTGCCGATAATGAATATTTTAGGATTTGAGTTGATTAAGAGAGAAAATCCTTATGATGACCAGGATATCAACAGGTCTTTTCCGGGCGACATAAAAGGTGACACTACCGAAAGATTAGCGGCTATGATTTTTAATAATATTATTGAAACAAATCCTGATTTGGTAATAGACATCCATTCCGACACTTTAAATTCTATTCCTTATATTATTGTGGATAGGCCTTTGAGTGATGAGCCAAAGGTTAAAGAGACAGTTGAAAAAAGCTGGCAGTTTTCCGAGAGGTTCGGGGTGACGGTAACTTATGATATAGATATTCCAGGTTATAGAAAATATCAACTGGACAAAAGCTTAACCGCTTCTCTAATTAATAGAGCCAATATTACAGCTTTTTTGGTTGAACTGGGGGGGCCCAATATTTTAAACGAAACTTTTATAAGAACCGGCACAAAAGGGATAAAAAATATTTTGGTTTCCTTAAAAATGATTGACCAAAAAGAGCCGGCCTGGGTTTCGGAAACAAAAATTGAAACAAAAGGCAGGATGGAGTTACTCGAAACGATAACAACCAACGAGAATGGCCTTATTGAGTATCTGGTAAGGCCGGGTCAATTTGCAAAAACCGGCACCAGATTAGCTACCATTACTAACATTTTGGGCAAGACCGAAGAAGTGATTTGTGTTCAAAGAGATTGTTATATTATTGCCCTTGGGGATAGGGCAGTTTCTTTCCCGGGTAGTCCAATTATTAATGTGGCGGCAGAGGAAGTTAAGAAATAATTCTCGCCAAAAGAGAAAATATTTTTTCTCTATTCTTTTTTTGCCCAACACTTTTTACAATAAATTGGTCTATTTAGTGCAGGTTTAAACAAGGGTCAAGTTTTTTCAAGTCCGCAAGGGTTTGATTTTTTATACAGGTTGTGGGAACATAAAATATCTCAGAATAATAAGCTCTTTATATTAGCAAAAAAGGGGGAGAAAAGTGCTTAAACCAATTAACAGGTTGTTGAAATTGATAGAATTTAAAGGGACATGGGTGGAAATCAAATTGCCCACTTTTGATGATGCAGGACATTATGCTTATGCGTTAAGAATGATTTTTGCTGCAATAGAAGAATTCTTTAATATCGGCTTTGACCAAAGACGTCTTAATACGCAGCTGGTTGGGGATGTTTTCCTAGATGCTTTAATGAATGCCGCCAAGCATGGCAACCAAAAAGATTTAAATAAAAAAATAATTATAGGGCTTTGGTTTGGAAGAAATGGAGTCCTCTTTGGAATTCAAGACGAAGGAGATTTTTTTAGAAAGCAATCAACCAAGGAACTTGTGGAATTGCAAGCTGTCTTTGCCTCTACGGGAGAAGATTCTTGCGGAATTGGTATGACGAACATCTATCAAGCCGATGAGGTCCATGTTTCAACAGAAGAAAATGTTCTTTATGTTGTTATATTAGCCGAGTCAATGATTATTAAGCGGCACGATGGTTAATAACGCCACTTGCCGCTTTTTTATTCCAAATAAGAATCTGCTCGCTTCGCTCGCAGATTCTTGATTCGCTAAGGTATAAACATATAATCTTGAATTAAGAACCTGCCTCGCTAACGCTCGGCAGAACCTTGATTCGCTAATGTATAAATATATAATCTTGAATTAGGTTCTAACACCCTTCCTTAGGACGGGGCGTTTCGCTCGGTCGGGGCGTCCCGCTACGCGGGAACGCCTCGCGACCTGATCGCGAAAGCGCCTCGCGTCCCGACATTAAAATTACGGATGGGCAAGCCCGGTAGAGGAATTTCGACTGCCTTGCAATTTTAAGGTTTTCTGAAAGAAAACCTTTGTCGAAATTCTCCTACTGGGCAAGCATCTAGTCGGCGGAGTCCGAAAAAAAATTGCCCAGAAGGCGATCTTTTGATAGAATAAAATAATCTTTTTATGAAATTTTCTGAATGTGCAACAAAAAATATTGAGGAGGTTTTTAGAGAATTAAAAACTTCTGAAAATGGGCTCTCAGAGGGAGAAGCAGCAAATCTGCTCAAAACGCATGGTTTTAATGAGATAAAAGCAAAAGAAGTTAGGCTCATTGACATTTTTTTACGTCAATTTAAATCGCCATTTTTTTATTTGCTTTTTATAGCCGCAATAATTGCTCTTTTAATCGGAGAGCTGGTCGATTCTTTAGTGGTTATGCTTTTTATTGTAGTTAATGTCGCTTTAGGTTTTTTCCAGGAATTCAGGGCCGAGAAAGCAGTTGCCCTTTTAAAAAAATACTTGCCAGCTAAAGTCAGGGTTTTAAGAGAAGGAGTTGAAAAAATCATTGAAAAAAAATTTTTAGTTCTGGGAGACATCGTTTTGCTTGAGCCGGGAAACATCGTCCCTGCCGATATGAGAATCTTAAAAGTTCAGAATTTCTTAATTGACGAATCTGTTTTAACGGGCGAATCGGTGCCCGTATCCAAAATCTCCCAGCCGCTTCCAAAAGAAACGACAGAAGTTTTTGAGGCGAAAAATATCGTTTTTGCCGGCACTTCCGTGGTTTCGGGCAAGGGAGAAGGAGTGACAATTGGAACGGGAAAAGAAACAGTTTTTGGCGAAATTACAAAAATAATTTCCGGGATAACCAGAGAAAGCTCTTACGAAAAAGAGCTAATCGATTTTTCTAAAATTATTATGAAGATAGTGGTTAGCACTATTGTTGTTTTATTTTTGATAAACTTATTCATACGGGGAACAACAAATTTTTTCACTTTCTTATTTTTTTGCATCGCCTTAATGGTGAGCATCTTACCCGAAGCGCTGCCCGTTGTGGTGACCTTTACCCTTTCGAGGGGAGCATTAAAAATGGCTAAGGAAAAAGTGGTTGTTAAAAGATTATCAGCGGTAGAAGACCTTGGCGATATCGAAGTTTTGTGCATCGATAAAACCGGGACCATAACCGAAAACAAACTTTCCCTCGAAAACGTCAATTCCTCTGATAAAGAAAAATGTTTGCTGTTTGGACTTTTAGCGTCAGCTTATACTAAAGAACAGATTAAATCCACATTCAACCCTTTTGATTTAGCTCTTTTCAAAAAAGCTTCACCGGAAATCCACCAAAATATAAATAGTTTCGAACAAATCGCCGAACTCCCTTTTGATAATTTTCGTTTAAGGGCAAGCGTTCTTTTAAAAGATAAAGGAGAAAAATTATTTTTAATTGCAAAGGGTGCTCCGGAAAGTATTTTTAAAATCTCTTCAAAAGTTTATGGCGATATAGATAGAATAAAGATAGAAAACGAAATAAAAGAAGAAGGCAAAAAAGGAAAACGGGTTTTGGCTGTTGCCTTTAAAACATTTGATAAATCAAGCTATTCGGAAACAGATGAAAAAGATTTGATTTTTCTGGGCTATTTTTCTTTTACCGACCCCATTAAAAAAACCGCAAAAAGCGCAATTGACCTATCTCGGAAATTAGGTTTAAAAATAAAAATCCTGTCTGGCGACAGTAAAGAGGTATCGGGAGCTGTAGCTAAAGAAATAGATTTAATTGATAATCCGGAAAAAGTAATTTTAGGCGCGGATTTAGATGCCTTGCCAAAAGAAGATTTTGAAAATATCTGCGAAGAATTTTCAGTTTTTGCGAGAGTCTCGCCCGGAACGAAACTGAAAATTATCCAGGCTCTTCAGAAAAAATACGGAGTAGGGTTTTTAGGAGAAGGCATTAATGACGCCCCGGCTTTGAAAACAGCTAACGTGGCCGTCGCCGTAGAGGGAGCAACCGATATTGCCAAAGAAGTTTCTGATGTAATCTTACTCAAAAAAGACCTTAGAGTTATTGTTGACGGAATAAAAAACGGCCGGGACATTTTCTCTAATATTAATAAATATATAAAATGCACCCTGGCCAGCAATTTTGGAAATTTCTACTCGATTGCCGTAATTTCTTTATTCATCACCTTTTTACCCCTTCTCCCCGTCCAAATTCTATTGGTCAACCTTTTATCGGATTTTCCCTTAATCGCCGTGGCGACCGATTCCATCGATGCCGAAGAACTTAAACGCCCAAAATTATACCAATTGAATAAAGTCCTTTTTTTGATTATTCTACTGGCTTTTGTCAGCACAATTTTTGACCTTATCTTTTTTGGTATTTTCTATAAATCACAGCCGGCAGTAATCCAAACATTGTGGTTTATCGAAAGCATATTGACAGAAATTTTACTTATTTTCGCTATCAGAACCCGGCATGTATTCTTCAAGGCAAAAAAGCCGAGTTCTCCCTTAATGATATTGGCCCTGCTCGACGCTGTGTTTATTGTCTCGCTGCCCTTCAGCAGTTTCGGCCACGAGCTTTTCCATTTTGTTTCCCCTCCGATTTTTTCTCTTTTAATTGTTTTATTTTTAGTAGGCAGTTATTTTATCGTCAGCGAAATCGTAAAATTAGTTTATTTTCGCCGCTGGAGAACCAAAAAAACAAACTAAATTCAAGATTATATATCTATACCTTAGCGAATCAAGGTTCTGCCGAGCGTAAGCGAGGCAGGTTCTTAATTCAAGATTATATGTCTATACCTTAGCGAATCAAGGTTCTGCCGAGCGTAAGCGAGGCAGGTTCTTAATTCAAGATTATATGTCTATACCTTAGCGAATCAAGGTTCTGCCGAGCGTAAGCGAGGCAGGTTCTTAATTCAAGATTATATGTCTATACCTTAGCGAATCAAGGTTCTGCCGAGCGTAAGCGAGGCAGGTTCTTAATTCAAGATTATATGTCTATACCTTAGCGAATCAAGGTTCTGCCGAGCGTAAGCGAGGCAGGTTCTTATTTCGTAACTATCGCACCTTCCCTTACTTGAATGTAGTCTACTTTTTCTACTTTTTCAAAGCCCAAACCCCCAACTAAATTCTCTAAATTTCCTAAAGAATTATTTTTTAGAAAGTTACTTTCTAAAATTTTATTTTGTTGATAAAGTTCTTGGGTTTCCCCTCCTAGCCCCGTAATTAAGAAAGAAGCCTGGGTTATTTTATTAATTTGAAAAATATTAAAAAATAAAAGAAAGAAAATAAGGGTTAGACTTGCAATCCAAAAAATTCTAAAACTTATTCGCGGAAATTTAGGCACAGCTACCACCTTTTGAGAAATAGAATAAGATAAAATATAAGAACCCATGTTAAATACCAAGTTATGGATTGTTGGTTGTTTTGATGGCTGCTCTTAATTTAGCCGACCTTGCCCGGGGGTTTGTTTTAATTTCCTCGAATGTCGGTCTAATTGGTTTTTTTGTTAAAATTTTGAGCCCCGAACTACAAACTTTGTTTGAGTACGGGGCAGGCAATCCCTCCCTGGCTCGCTCTTTTAAAAAATTTTTAACAATTCTATCTTCAAGAGAATGAAATGAAATTACTACCAATTTTCCTCCCGGGCTTAAAATTTCTAAAGCCTGCCCCAATCCTTTTTTTAAATTATTTAATTCGTCGTTGACGACGATTCTTAGAGCCTGGAAAGTTTTAGTGGCAAAGTGAATTCTTCTCCGCCAGTCCCAACTCGGTATTGCTTTTTTTATAATCTCTACTAATTGAAAGGTGGTTTTAATTGGCTTTGTTTTTCGAGAATTTATAATCCCTCTGGCAATTCTTTTGGCAAATTTTTCCTCTCCGTACTCTTTTAAAATTCTTTCAATCTCTGACCCCGGCCAATTATTAACGATTTCCTCCGCAGTTAAACTATAGTACGTTTTCGAAAGGCCTCTAAAAAATGTACTAATATGATATCTCATATCTAGGGGCTCTGCTCTTAAAAATGAGAATCCCCTACCGCTTTTTTCCAGATGCCAGCTTGAAATTCCCAAATCGAATAGAATTCCGGAAACTCTCTTAAAGTTATATCTTTTAACGATCTCCTTTAAATTTGCAAAGTTGTCACAGACAAGAATCAATCTATCGCTAAAATTTTCAATTTTCAATTTACAATTTTCAATTATTTCCGGGTCTTGGTCTATTCCCAAAACTTTCCCTCTCGGTCCATTTCTTTCTAAAATAGCTAAGGCGTGGCCGGCTTCTCCGATTGTACAATCAATAAAATTTTCATCTGGTTTTGGATCTAAATATTTCAGGACCTCTTTTTTTAAAACCGCAATGTGCATTTTAAATTCCAAGTTCTTTTAATCTCTCGGCCATATCCCCCACCTCTTTTTCCATTCTTTGTTTGTATTCTTGCCACCTTTCCTCGGCCCAGATTTCAATTCGATTAGAAAGACCAATTATAGCTACGCCTTTTTTAAAAAAAGCATAACCTTTAAGATAATCCGGGATTAAAATTCGTCCCAGTTTATCAAGTTGGACTTCGGCCGCTCCCGAAAGCATAATCCTGGTGAAACCTCGGCTGTCTGCTTGAGAATTAGGCAAGTTTTCCAATTTTTTGGCTACTTTTTGCCACTCCTCCAAAGAATAAATTACCAGACTGTTATCCAACCCTCTGGTAATTACTGCTTTTTTGCCTAAAGACGGCCGAAACTTGCTTGGTATGGCCAGCCTTTTTTTATTATCTATTGAATAAATATATTCACCGATGAACATATTAAAAAAACTAAAATTTTTATTTTACTTGAGTTTTCCCCCAAATAAGGTACTTATCCCCATAGTTATCCACAATCCCCCACTACATCTTCATTATAATCCACCCAGCCCCCCTGTCAACCCCGCACCTTTTCTTGTAAAGACTTCTGATTTATAAATAGTGAGAGCCCCGCACCTTTTGTTAATTTCTCAAAAAATTATTTCTTAAAAATTACTAATTACCTTTAAAATAAGCTACAAAAGGTGCGGGGCTTCGCCTTATATCCTTCCATAACCTCAAACTTTCGCTGGAAAAGGTGCGGGGTCAACCCAAATTTAGTCAAAAGTTAGTTATTTGTTTTCCACAGGAAATCCACAGGCTTGAAAATCGGTTTGGTATTCTTTAATTTTGGTCTAAAACCAGGAAAGCCCTTTTTAAAACTTTTCTTTTTCAATTACATTTGATATAGTTAAAATGATGCCCAAATTTTCGCCTTCTCAAAAAGAAATTGTTGTTATTAGCCTGGGCGGATCTATAATTAATCCCGGAAAAATTCAAGTAGATTTTCTAAAAAAATTTAGAAGATTGATTTTAAAATTCCTTAAAAGGGGATATCGATTTGTAATTGTTGCCGGTGGCGGAAAAATCTGCCGGGATTATCAAAAGGCTGCTTCTGAGATTACAAAAATATCCGATGAAGATAAAGATTGGATTGGCATTCATGCCACCAGACTTAACGCTCATTTGATTCGAACTATTTTCAAAAAAGAGGCTTATCCTATTGTTTTGGATAATCCCTTAAAACAAATAAACGGAGGAAATTATAATGTCTTTATTGGCTCCGGCTGGAGACCGGGCTGGTCCACCGATTACGATGCAGTATTGTTGGCTGAAAGATTTAAGGCTCGAAAAATAATTAATGCCTCAAACATTGATTATGTTTATGAAAAAGACCCCCACACTAAAATTTGGTGTGGGGGTAAAAGAGCAAAACCAATAAAAGAAATAACCTGGGCCAAGTATTGCAAACTAATTGGGTCAAAGTGGAAGCCGGGAATGAAAGTCCCCATCGATCCTATCGCTGCCCGCCTTGCTTCAAAGCTAAAAATGACCATAATTGTAACTAAAGGAACTAATTTAAAAAACTTAGAGCAAATTTTAAAAAATAAGAACCTGCTCGCTCCGCCAGTCGGCGGAGCTCGACAGAACCTTGAATACTCCGTATTTAAGAAGTTTAAGGGAACAATAATTAAACCCTGAAGCCGAAAATCGGCTCCATTTACCTGCCCAAATTTTATTTTGTAAAACTTGGGTAGGTTTACAAAAAGCAATATTGGTGTTATTATTATCTTAAATATTCTATATTCTAATATTTATGAAAAAAGATATTCATCCCAAATACTATCCCAATGCTCGCGTCCGCTGCGCCTGCGGAAATACTTTTGAAGTTGGATCGACTAAAGAAGAAATAGAGACGGAAATTTGTTTCCGGTGTCATCCTTTTTACACCGGAAAAGAAAAAATGGTAGATGTTATGGGCAGGGTGGAAAAATTTAGAAAGAGATTAGCCCAAAAAACAGAAATGGCAAAAAAGAAAAAGAAGAAATAATATTCGAATGATTGATATAAACGCAATTAAGCAAGAATACGAAGATATTTTAACCCAACTCAGTGATCCTGAGTTGATTTCTAATCGAGAAAAATTTGAAAATCTCTTAAAAAAAAGGGATTATTTTGAAAAAATCATTGAAAAAGAAAAAGAAATTAAAGATCTTGAGCAAAAAATCCAAGAAAACAAAGAAATTCTTTCTACTGAAAAAGACCCGGAATTATTATCTTTAGCCGAGGCAGAGATAAAAATTTTCGCTGAAAAAGAAAAAAATTCAAAGAAAGAATTGGAGACTTTATTAAAGAAAGAGGAAAGTTTCAGCTCAAATTTTGTCTTACAAAATTTTAGTGGAGAGTCAGTAATTGTTGAAATTCGAGCCGGCACCGGAGGAGAAGAAGCGTCTTTATTTGCCGGAGATTTATTTCGAATGTATTTAAAATACGCTACAATACAGAGTTGGAAACAAAAAATTCTTGACTCTCGACCCACCGAACTCAGTGGTTTTAAAGAAATTACTTTTGAACTTAAAAATGGAAATGTTTTCTCCAAAATGCAGCATGAAGGCGGGGTTCATCGAGTCCAAAGAATTCCAGCAACCGAAAAATCAGGAAGAATTCATACCTCGACAGCAACGGTTGCGATCTTACCCAAACCAAAAAAAGCTCAGATTAAAATTAACCCCAGGGATTTAAAAATTGATTTTTATGGTGCTTCAGGCCCTGGTGGCCAATATCTTCAAAAAAGACATACAGCTGTAAGAATCACCCATCTTCCAACCGGAATTGTCGTTACTTCCCAAACTGAGAGAAACCAGATCCAGAACAAAGAAAATGCCATAAGTATTTTAGAAGCTAGGCTTTTGAAAAGAAAAGAAATGGCAGAATTTGAAAAGCTTAGCGAAAAAAGAAAAACCCAAATTGGTTGGGCTAAAAGGGCAGAAAAAATCAGAACCTATAATTTTCCTCAAGATAGAGTGACTGACCACCGGATTAAAAAAAGCTGGCACAATATTGAAGATATTATGGAAGGAAGGTTGGAACCCATCATCAAAGCCCTTCAATCTCTTTAATGTCTTCTTCGTATTCAGCGGTAATTTTCATTACCGAATCTCCGTAAAAGCGATAACTTAAATTGGTGCTACCGGAAAAATAAATCATTGCTGCCTTCCATTCGGCATTATAAGTCTGTTTTGTTGCTCCGTAATCTGCCAAATAAAGGGCGGCAGCCAAAAAAGCGTCTTTAATATTCCAAGGGTCGGCAGTTTTTCCGGTAATCCCCTTAACTTTGTCTCGATAAAGCATCCAGGTTGTGGGGATAAACTGAGCCGGGCCCATTGCCCCACCGTATCCATAACTCATTGGACAGGATACCGGAGTGTTGTAGGGATCTCTTCCCAATTCTGCCGTAATTGTTAAAAAATCATCCACGTCTCCCTTTCTGCCCGACAGTCCCATTGGTTTCATTACCCCGGAAACTTCTTTTCCGTTATGGGCCACAACTCCGTCTCCGGTTTTAGGGTTTTTTAAATAACACTGGCCGACATTTTTTCCGATATTCGATTCTTGAGTCATTACTGCCAAAAGAAAAGCCGGTCTCACTCCGGTGATTGACTCCACATATTTGGCAATATCATAGGCCTCTCCAAAGGTAGGGGCTTCCGGCACTCCAATTAACTCAAAAATTCTTGCCCTAATTTCAGCTGCTCTCTTTTCTGTTTCTTCTTTTGCTTTGAGATATTTCTGATATTCTGCCTCGGTTAACCCCAGAAAGTATTCCCTTTCTTTTTTTGTTTTTTCACTTTCTTTCTGTTGAAGGGTTTGAATGGTTACCAGGTTCTCCAAGTCCTGCTTTTCTTCATCCAAAGATTGTTTTTGAGACTCAAGATAAGACCTCATTTCTTTTATGTTTTCTAAAAGCTTGCGATTTTTTGAAGATAATTCTTCCAGGGCGACTAAGTTTTCAAAAAAATCAGAAAGTCGGGCTTCGGCTAAAAAAATTTCCACCATTGATTTTTGGTCCTCTTCGTAAATTGCTCTCAAAATATTGGTTAATTTTCTTCCGGAATCTTCGATTTTTAACACGGTGGTTTCAATACTGAATTGGGTATCCTTAATTTGAAGACTCAAATCTTTAATTACCACATTGGACTGATAAATTTGGTAAGCTAAATTCTTTATTTGATTACTCAGAACATAAATCTGGTTTTCGAGAGTTTTCTTTTCTTTTTGTGTTTTGGTAATATCTTTTTCAATTTGAACCTGCTTTTGGGCAAGATATTCCTGACATTTTTCTAAAAACTCCCGGCATTCTACGGCAGAAATCTCTGCACATTTTTTGTCAATTTCCTCACTCGATTCGCAAATCTGTGATAAATCAGGAGACTCGGCTATAACCTCAACTCTCCATTGGAACAAAAACAGAGAAAAGAGAAAAATAAAAAATGAAAGCTGAACAAATAATGAATTTTTTTTAAAAATGCGCCGGCTCATACCGAAAATTTTTCAATTTATCATTAATTATTTTCGGGCTTTTTCTTCTCCTTTCTCCTCTTTTTCTTCTACCTCTTTTTCTCCCTTCTCTTTTTCTCCCACTTTTTCTACCTCTTCTACTTTTTCCTCAATTGGCTTTTTTAATTCTTCTTCCACTTTCTCCGGAGCAGAAATAAAGGCCACGATTTCATCCGGCTCTCTTAAAATTTCAACTTCTTTTGGCAACTTGAGATCTTTGATTAAAATATTATCTCCTAATGCCTTTAGGTCTTCTACATTAATTATGATTTCTTTGGGAAGGTTTTGAGGAAGGGCTTTTACTTCTAATTCTTGAATATTTTTGATTAAGGTTCCGCCCAAATCCTTTACTGCCCGAAGTTCACCCTCAAAAATTAGAGGAATTTTGGCTTCTATTTTTTCCTCAAGTCTAGGTTGATAAAAATCAACATGTAAAAATTTGGAAGTTAGGGAGTCTTTTTGAACATCGTGAATTAAAACCGGAGATTTTTCTCCCCCAACATCGAGAAAAATTAAACTGCTTAAACCAGCTTCGCTATATATTTTTTCGAAGGTTTTATAATCCAATTTCAGAGACTTATTTTTAATCTTTGGTCCGTATAGAACTCCAAGCAACTCGCCCTTCTTTCTAAGAGCGGCAGGCTTTTCATCATCTTTACGGACTTTTACCGGTAGGGTTAACATGGTTTATTTAGAATAAAATTTATTTACAATTTCAAGGGTATCAGCTACCCCTAATTTCTGAAAAAGTAGGACAAATTTTTTTTCTAACTCTTCAGAAATTTTATCAATATTTTTTTGAGGGATTTTTAAAATCTCTTTTTTAAATGGACCCAAAGCCTTTTTTCTTGTCTTATATATAAATTGCTCCTCGGTTTGATCTAGTTTTTTCTCGAAAACCTGTTCTTGTATTAACCAATTATAAATTTTTTCCTTAAGATCTTTCGGAAAATAAGGGGAATCTAAAACTATATTTTGGAAAGCAGTTGCCAGATGAATTTCCACAGCTCCTGTTTCCGGGAACTTATCGAAATACTCCTCGGACAAGGTAGAAGCCCCGTGCTGAACGGCTCCGGCCATGCCATATTTCAGGGCTCGACTAGAAAGTTTTTTAAGGGTTTCAAAGTCTACATCGGCTTTTATGAGCTTACCCGAAGGACCAACAATCCCTCCGTGAGTAGCACCGGTTTGAACCGCAATTTTGATTAATCCCTTAATATCTCCCAGTTTAGCAAGTTCCCGATTGTATCCTTCCATAAAAACCCGGAGGTCTTCAGGAGTACTATTTTTCCCCCCAATCTCGCCTACCTCTCCCCCCACTGAAATGGTAATACCCCGAGGT
>Ga0210051_1000489_pt1 | contig 37061 bp, 32 predicted proteins | sample CryGey092014_all_FD_185464 | JGI IMG/M metagenome (GOLD analysis project Ga0210051, IMG submission 185464) | Groundwater microbial communities from aquifer - Crystal Geyser CG23_combo_of_CG06-09_8/20/14_all (SPAdes) (version 2) | ecosystem: Environmental > Aquatic > Deep subsurface > Groundwater...
AGCAGTTTCTGGAAGGAACCTCAATAAAGTGCTGATAAGCAAAGACCTTTTCGCCGAGCCCCCGCAGGTGATCGGGGCCGACCATGACGATCTGCATTTTCCGAAGTTGTGCGATCAGGGGATAGAGTTCTCCTTTCATATTGGTATCATGGAAAACATTGCAATTGTACCAGGTAATATTGATGCCATGATCTTTCAGATATCTTGCTATAGTGATCCCATCCAAGGTCATGGCCTTGTCTCCAAAAGCATAGATATATTTGAGTGGTTGATGAATGGATTCTCGCAGACGGGCTCCCAGTTCCGGAAAGTACTCATGGCCGTCAATGTTACTCCCTTTCTTGTCCAAAATCGCATTCCATTCCCCGTCGTTGTACCGAGAAAATGAAAAGACTTCCCCATTCATCATCTTCCCGACGTAATACTCCATGGGGGTGTCCAGGAGCGATATTCTGCTCAGAAAATATCGCTTCCTGGCCCACTTGCGTAAGGATCTCCTGACCCCCATGAAATTCCTCTTCGCTTACCGATCCACAAAGCTTATTTGCGTCTTACTCTTTGGCCATGCCTTCGGAGTTATGAATCTTCATAGCTCCCGTAAGAAGCCCGAAGTAAAGCCAGAAATAGAAGGATACATATTTGGAAAAAAGCGGGATGCTCACAACAGAGGTCAGAAATAACATGACCGTTGAAATAAACAAATATGTGCAAATTCTTTCTTGGCGGAGATGTGTAATATTCAGAAACACCACTTTAAATATTATATATATGAATAGCAATAGCGCCAGGATACCCGACGTCTGCCAGATCTCAAGAAAAAAATTGTGCGGAAACGAGTAGAATATTTCATTGATTCTGACAGGTGAATAAAGATCTTTGAATGTGTCCAGCCCTTTTCCCCATAGGAAGTCCTGCCTTATGAGATGTGAGAGGGTTTGTTTCCAGATACCAAGCCGGTCATCACCATGATGGAAAAATGCTGTAAAGCGCCCCTTGATCCCTATGGGGTCATAGAAATATGGCAGCAGCATCCCCAAACCGAAGCTCAGAAAAAACCATATGGATTCTCGTTCCTTACGGGCAAGATATAAGATGAAAAAGACAGCCAGCGCAACAAAGCCGGACTTGGCTCCGGCAAGCATGAGCGTCGCAAATGAGCATAACAACACGGCGAAATAAACTATTTTAATCCATGCCTTCTTTGCCTCATGCAGGAAAAAAACAGGAAGAGGTACGGCCCCGGAAATAAAAAAACACAAGTAATTCGGATTGGTGAATACGGAGGTAGACCGTCCATCGGTAAGACCTACCCGTAGGATATCTTTGCCATGATAGAACTGGTAGAAAGAATCCAAACTCAAAAAGACCAAGAGGCCTGTCAACAAGAAAAGATATCTTCTCAAAATGACGGGGCGATACCCAATCCAGTCAATGAATATGAAAAAAACGCCCACGGCATACAGGATATGTTTTCCTTCCCTCCAGGTGTCAGCCGGACCGATCAGCGCGACCGAAGGGATAAAAACAGCCAGCAAGAAAAGAACCACGGGCAGGCTCATGGGCGAATCAAACCGGGGAGATCTTCTCTCAACGAGAATACTGATGAGATAAAGGCCGAAAATCGAGACGCAAATCGAAGAGGCATAGGACCATCCAAAGAGAAATGAAATCGGGAGGGCATAAAGCAAAACCTCAACCAGCCCATTAATCCAGGATGAAAACTGGTATTTATCTGTCATAGATGCCGTTTGCTCCAATACCCGGCCTCCTGTGTCAGCATGTTGAACGCGCTTGCAAGCAAGCCTGTACCTTTAAGTTTCCTGATCATAGGCTGAATAATCTTTTTGCGTACCATTTCATAAGATAATAATATCCGTGGTACCTGAATGGGTAAAACAAAATGGAACGGAAAAGATACCATGCAACAGAATGATCTTGATCGGATTGCCCGCTCTCCAAAAGACAGCGCGCATATTTATAGTATTCCTTCCCAAGCATCTTTTGCCTTAACAGGGGATGCCGTTTCATCATCGGCAGAGAAAAAATCTTCTCATAGGCGATGATCTTTTCCCTGTGGCTGATCACCATATCCATGGATGTATTGGTCACGTGGGATCTCCATGTAAGAAGCGGCTCGTCTATATACCCGACCTTGCAATTCATCAGGAGCCTCAGTTTCATCTCTTTGTCCTCATAGTATCTCATGGACTCGTCGAAATACCCGATATTATCGAACACCGGCTTCCGGAAGAGCAAGCTTGGGAAGAACATCTTGGTCTTCTCGAAAAGGTCACTGAGATTCTTTCTCTGCAGAGGATCCGGTTTTGATTTTTCAGGCATCATCCGGCGGGAAGAAAGATCTTCCTTCAGGACCAGGGCGTCGGAACAGACAGCGTCATAATCCGGGTTTCTTTCCAGAAAATTCACCTTCAGCTCAATATTCCTCTCATGCATCATATCGTCCGATGCCATCTGGCACCAGTACTTCCCTTTAGATAGCCTTATCCCAAGGTTCAGGGTCCGCACCAAGCCCTGATTCTCGTGAGATACAGCCCGAATCCTGCCGTCATATTTCTTACAAGCCTCCTCGATTTTCTCCCAGGTCTTGTCCGTGGATCCGTCATCAATCACCATCACTTCGATATTCCGGTAAGACTGTTTCATGACGCTGTCAATGGCCTCCTGGACAAAGGCCTCGTGATTGTGAGCAGGGATCGTGATCGAAACCAGCGGTTGATCGGTTTTAAGACCGGCCGTTCCTGAAGCTGCTGTGAGTTCCTTTTCCGGTTCGGTTTTTACAGCAAAGTCCTGTTGCAGGACTAAGCCCTTCAGCCCCTCGTACATCCGGGGAAAGACCCCTTGAACCGAATATGATTTCTCAACCAACTGCCTTCCCGCTATCCCCATTTTTATTCTTTGGTCCCGATGCTCTGCCAGAGACAGGATCCTGTCCACCCATTCCCTGATGTCCTTTGCGTGAAAACCATTCACCCCATCCTGCACAATCTCGGCATTGGCCCCGACCGGTGACGTGATGACAGGAAGACCGGCAGCCATATACTGCACCACTTTGGTCGCGCTCTTGCCGATGGTCCACGGGTTTTCCGGCAACGGCGCCAGCCCGATATCCAACCCCATCAGATCCCTGACCTCCGTCTCAGAGGACCAGATCTTCTTGCAGACCGGCATCCCGCAATCATCAAAGAAGGTGTTACAGATAATGGTCAGATCCATGGGAACCGGCTTTTGCCCGAGTTCCCGGAAGATCGGTTTCAGCTCTTCCAGGTACGGCAGGGTACTTTGAGATCCAATCCAGCCGAGATGAAGCGGTCCTTCCATGCCGGAAGGTCTGACTACTGATGCAGGGTAGCGATTCAGATCAATACAGGTCGGGATCAGGATCGCCTTCGCGCCCAGTTCCTGAACCACCTTCATCAGATAGGAGTTCCCTGCAAAAACAAGATCGCTCTCTGCGATAGCTCGCTCAAAGCGCACCCTACGTCGCCTCGACTCCTTCGGCATCGCGTCGGGCTTGACCATGATCGCATCATCCACATCAAAGACCAACCGCTTTGCTTTATTTCTGATATAGTGAAAATCAAAAGCGCTGAAGAGTCTTTTCTGAAGCACCACCACATCAAACTCATCCAACGAACGGAAATCACGCAATCTCCGCATAGTGCCGCGGGGGATGTTGATCACCCTGGTCTCCACCTCTTGCTTGTGGAAAAGGGGCAGGTATTGCCTCACCCGATATCTCGTTCTGGGGGTTTCCAGCCCCTGGACCAAAAAAGCGATTCTCATATTGGAAATCCCAAACACATGAGAATATTAATCCTCATTGCACAAAATATCTGTGCAGTTGTTGGTCGTATTCCGTTTCACGTCTCGGGAGGATGGACCCGGATGATATCATCCCGAACCTCAAAGATCCATCCCGGTTGGAAACGGTGGATTACCTTCTTTAAGGTCAGCAATGTAGGATAATCATTCTCTCCAGTAAAACAGCGAGCATCATCAATAAGCAGGACATGCTCCATAACACACCTGTGTGTGAGTATGCATGCTAATTCATCAACTATAGGTGTCTCCAATTCTCCTTTCGCCGTATCTCCCCCAGACCAATGGGCATCCAGCCAGAATAGACATGGCCTATTGATCTGCTGTAAGATCTTTGGGAGCACATCACTGCTTTGTCCATAAAAGAGATGTACATTGTCATATCCGGCAAATCTTTGTCTGGCCTTTTGAAAAAGTGCCTCATCTAATTCAATAGAAAAGATTTCTTCGAACTGGTTCAACATAGAATAGATCATGCCCCCACGGTATGTCCCCGTTTCTATAAAAAAGGGCAAACCAAATCGTAGGGCATATTCAGAAACAACTCTCTTTTTCCCTAAATGCGGCATAGGGAGTATAGCGCCGTTTTTCTCCCAATCCGTATATTCTTTTCCCAGCCTTCTGAAACGTCTCCTCCTGGCAAGAGCTCCGAGAAACGTCTTCCGTTCTAAAAATGACTTCAATGATTCGTCCAAGAAACCCTTTCCCTCCCGATAATGAAACCCCTTACACTTTTCACACATGCGGATTTTCGGTCCCCATCAGATACCTGTTGCCGGGCAGATGATGGATACTCCATTCCATCCACGCAATATCCTGCCTGTCAGCTTGCCATTTCCTGAATTCTTCTGAATTCCGGACCTCGCCAAACCGATCCTGATAAGCCATAAGAAAGAAATTGAACCCGGCGAGAAGAGGCAAGACCCTCTGCCTCAGGTCGAGCGGCGTCTCACTGATCGACCAGGTCGCTATAAACAAGGAAGAGCCCACATCAGGATAATGCAACAGCATCTCCCTGAGCAGATCGAGATCCGAAACGCAGAAGGCTCCGCCTGTTTCTTCCGGGAACCTTTGAACAGGATGCACCGGGACACCTGAAGACTTGAGATAGAATTGTTGCAAAGCAGAGAAGCCAGGGAGATCAAAAATCAGATAAGGCCCCTGAAAGCCTAAATTGTGAAATAATCTGCACAGACTTCCGTAGCCGCCTCCGAATTCAAAAACGAACTTTATGTCATGAACGGCGCTTCCCGTTTTTTCTTCGAATTGCGCCACATGACAGGCATGATGGATCAGGTTTCCGCTGCTCCTCGGATACTTCCAATAGGGAATCGGATGACCCACCGCAGATTCTACGATGGATGGACTCCAGCGTGTTTTCCAGTCGGGACGCGTTTTCAAGTAATCAAGTTCCTGTTGAATATAGCCTGCAAAGGCCACGGACATGGTTTTTGAGACCACATCCCATCGCAGAAATTCCCGGGGGTCCTCATGGAGGATGCACTCACACAGACGCTCATGCGTCTCTAGCCACTCTTTCTCCGAAGGAGGTGCATCCGCCTTTTCGAGAGAAGGACATGCGCGAATTCTATTTCTCATCTCTTCGACCCCATTCCGTTCCCTTTCTGACGGAGCGGGCAGCGGCCGATCCAGAATCCCGGTCACAGACTTTATGAACACCCGCCTTCCCTTCCTGGCCATTTTTTTCAACCCCATGTCATTCTCCGAAGACCGCCCTCCCTCAGCAGTTCACCCTCTCATATTTTACCAGCCGGAAATATTCCGGGCCCACATGGGTCACCTTGGGTTTATTCTCCACAATCGCATCCAGGTCCACTCGGAATCCTTCTCGATACTTCTCATTTAGGATTTCGACCGTATGTTCCTCCGTCCTTGCGATGGGATTGTGCGTTGTGGCATTCACCGTGTTGACCTGTATGGCACTGGCACAAAGTTTCTGGAAAAAGAGATGCCCCGGCAGCATAGCCTTGTGCTTCTTGCACCACCGGTAACAGTCGCTTTCAAGGGTGTTGGGATTACAAAACGTCTCTATCCACCGGTGAAAGTCCTTCATGGAAGTGAGAGGCCTGAGTGTCCTGGCAAAGGCTGAATCTTTGCCGAACCATCTCGCCAAGTACGGACGCTCCTTTGTAACCCGTGAGACAATTTCCTGAACCAGAGACGTCCGGTACACAGTGCTGTTCAGCTCAAACGGATAGCGGGAGATGCTGCTCCGGCCTTCTTTCCAATCCGGCCTGTAAACCTTTTCGCCGCCTATATCGACCTCCCGGAAAACATCGGCGCTCTCTGCAGCAGTGAGGGGACTAAGGCGAAAGGAAAAGCCGAAGATTTCCTCCGGGTACCTGCTGAAGATTGTGTCGACAAGCGGAAAAGGCACGCTGTCATAATACACAACATCGTCGGTGCCAAAGAGAACATAGGGAGTCTCAATTCCCATGATGAGATTGGTAAAATCAACATGGAAGTTCTCTTCCCGGATGACCACACAGTGAGGCATTCGGCGGAAGAGTTCTATATATTCCTCGTCGAAGAGGTCCTGTTTGTAAAGGATGTAGGTTTGAATCACTTCTTCCGGCAGATGGCGGACAGAACTCTGAAGGTATGCCTCTAATTGGAGGGGCCGGTTCCGCGTAAATACGATATTGCTTATCTTCTTGATCATTCTTTTACCTTCTTTATGTCAAGTACCATACTGCCTTTTGCATCCCTTTAAAATCACCAGTCTCTCCGTAATGTTAAAGGTTCCTCTCTCATTGATTATCTACAAACCTCTTTTCGTTCAATACCTTCCTGTAAGCCTTGGTCGTTTCCACGGCATTTCTTTTTAGGGTGAAATCCTGCACCGTCTCAGGCGCCCGATCAGCCATTCTCCGTCGGCGTTCAGGATCATCCATCTGCAAAATGGCATTGGCCAGGGCTTCGACACAGTCCGTGCTGTCGAGTACAAAACCGGTCTCTCCTTCTCTGACGACCTCAGAGCCTCCCGCCATTCTGGTCGTGATCACGGGCAGGCCGCAGGCCAGCGCTTCAAGATGCACATTGCCGAAGGAATCATAGCGGCTCGGAAGGACCAGGAAATCCGAGGCGCCGTAAAACCGCTCGGGATCAGGGACGGACCCATGAAACAGAAGACGATCCTCCACTCCCATCCTTCTTGCCTGCCGCTGGTACGGGGCGGCCTTTCCCCTCCCGATCACCAGAATCCTCGGACGGTTCTGTACCGGAAGAAGCGCAAGCGCCGCAATCACGGCATCGAGCCCCTTGCGCTGGAAGTTATTGGCAGAAAAGAGCCCAACAAGTTCGGAATTCCTGATCCCCAGATTCTTCCGCACCTCGTCTCGGAATTTCTTAACACCGGGATGGAACTGCCGATGGTCCACACCATTGTACACCACGGTGATCCGGTCTTCGGGATAGTCATAATATTGCATCAGGATCTTCTTTTCAAGTGCAGAGATCGTGATGATCTCACCGGTATTCTTAAGGTCCATGATCTTCTTTTCGAAGTGAAGATTCAGGATATAGGCCGGACTGAAAATGAGTTTTAATACCCTTGCAAGCGGAGAGGGGCACCGGATTTTCAACCATTCCCTCTGCACCTCTCCACCCAGGCGGAAGAGATCGCACGGATAGACCATGGTCAGTGACTGCACCAGATCCAGCCGGTCCCGATGTTCATGGATCATCCGCCTCGCATTGATAAAAAAACTCAGGAGTCTCAGGAAGGCCGGCTTCGCTATCATGGGCGCCCGGTGGAAATGAATGCCTTGTTCCCCCGGCTCGGTGAATACGGCCGCAAAGACATGGACCTCGTGCCCCATCTTGGCAAGGGTCCGGCTCAGATTCACAAAGTACCGTTCGGCCCCTCCCTTGCTGCACGAATAGTCCCGCATCACAAGGGCGATCCTCAATCGGCTCTGTTCATGCTTGGTATCCACGGACGGTCCTTCCTCCTGCTTCATGCCCCATATCCCATAAGGCCGAGAAACTCACCTCTCTTCAAGGCCACCGCATGGCCGCGCGCCTTGGCATGCTCCTTCAACTTCCTGATCACCTGTTTCTCCACCAAACTCAGGAGGCGGATAGAATCCGGGGAGGATGTATGCCTTGCGTCAAGATAGGACTTAAGGAACTCCTCCATCCCCGGACTGCGGCTCTCCATCATTTCAAGAAGATCCACCAGGAAACGGCAGAGGTCCATGGCCATCCTCCCGTCCTTCATGAAGCCCATTCTCCCAGCCCCGTCCAGATCCACCAGCATTTGTATCCCTTTGCTTTCTTGTGAAATTAGGATATTAGACCACTTGAAATCCCCATGATAAAAACCCTTGGCATGTATCCCGGCCAAATCCTTGCCGATCTGGGCGAGAAGGCCTTGTCTCAAGAACGACTCATGACCTAATCTGAAATAGATCTGAGTAAGCGTCTCGAGTCCCGTATGAAATGCATAGAGGAGAAAACTTTCGACCGGCATGAAATATTTCTCTCTTTCCAGCAGAGAGAGCGGCTGAGGCGTGGGAATGCCGTATTGAACAGCCATCCTGGCCTTGGCCATGGCTTTCCTCCCTCGGCTCCCCCGGAAGAGCCCCATAAAAGAATGGAGCCAGCCCCGGAACCGATAATGTTTTAAAAACCACTCCTTTCCTTCCGCTGAAAGCCTCAGGGTACGGGTGTTCCCGCTCTGTTTCAGGATCCCGGCATCGGGCTTCAGAAAGAGGTCGTCCGGATCTTTCAATAGATTCTGGATGAACGCCGGGTTCAGCTCCGGAGAGACAAGGCCTCTCAACCTGCCGACCCGGACAGGGGTCATTCTCATATCCGTCTCAAGGGGATTTTGGTCATGATGATCCGTCCATCATAATGAGATAAAGGTTCTCTATATCCTTCACCATCCTTTGTACGTGGAAGCCCTCCTCTACGCGTCTCCGGCCCATGATCCCCAGCTCAGCAAGCCCCTGCTCTCCTCTGGAAAGCAAATCAAGAATGGCCCGTGCCAATCCGGCAGCATCCGCAGCCTCGACAAGGCGCCCGCAAGGCTGCCCATTGAGTATCTCGGGGATTCCACCTACACGAGAGGCAACCACAGGAAGGCCGGTGGCCATGGCTTCCACCACGGCCAGTCCAAAACCTTCTGCCAGTGAGGGGAAGACAAACAGATCAAGCTGTTTGAGAAAATTGGATACCTCACTCTGAAAACCGAGAAAGTGAACCCGTTCAGCGATTCCCAGTATTTCAGCCTCCTTTTTCAGGTCATTGAGCAGAGGCCCCGCACCGGCAAACAAGAGGCGTGCCCCGGGATATTTCTTGTGAACCTGCGAGAATGCCTGAAGCAGATAGGTCTGCCCCTTGGTATGAACGAGCCTTCCGACGGTACCCAGCACCGGCCATTCCTCCCTTTGCTCCATGAGATCCCGGAATGGAAACCTCTCCAGGTGAATACCATTATGGATCACGACAACCTTTTGAGGATCCAGAAATCGGTTAAACCGGAGGACATCCTGACGCACCCCTTGGGATATCGCCATGATTTTTGTGATCCGGGGAAAGATCAGCCGGTTTGTGATCCTTCTGTTCAGGGTTCTCGACCGCCGCATACTCCCTACCCTTGCGATCACCTTCAAATCCCTGCCTCTGCACATCATCGCCGCCAAGGTCCCATATAGAATACTCTTATATTTATGGCAGTGCAGAATATCAATATCCTTCTCAAGCATCAGGCGCTTGAGTTTCAGGATAATGAAGGGATTGAAACCCTTGATCTCCTCAGGACCATACCCAAGAAAGTGGAGCGAGAAGCCTTCAGGAATGAATGTCTGGTCCGGCGCCCGCCCCAGAGAACAGAGTATTGATTCAAAACGGCCGGGGTTCAGACTGCCGATATAATCATGGATGACATCTGTAGGCCTCCCCCACTTCGCTATTAAATGCAGGATACGCAGCTTCTTCACGAGAGCGGATACCTCCCGGTATTGATTTTCATATCTCCCTGGATCCAGTCTTGATCACAAATCACAGAACCCTCCCTGCAATGCCGGAACCGAGATAGACCTGCTCAAAATCCTTTGCCATTTTTTTTAGAGAAAAAGCCTCTTCCACCCGCGTCCGGGCAGAAATCCCCATAACCCGCAGGGCTTTTTCTCCCATGGATAAGAACTTCAACATAGCATTTAGAAGGGCATCCGCATCAGCGGGCGGAACCAGCCGCCCGAAAGGGACCTTGTCGAAGATCTCCGGAAGGCCGCCGACGCTCGAAGCAACCACTGGAATTCCGGTTGCCATGGCCTCCAGCAAAGAGAGGGTCAAGCCTTCAGCAAGAGATGGAAGAATAAACAGGTCAATGCCGCGTAAAAAACCTGAGACGTCCTCCTGGAAACCCAGGAAACGGACTCGAGACCCAATGTTTAACTTTTCCGCTTCCCGTTTCAGATCCTTCAATAACGGTCCGGTCCCCGCAAACAGTAGGAGAGCGTTTGGAAAGGTTTTCATGACTTTTGCGAATGCCTTCAGCAAGTAGATCTGTCCCTTGGTATGGACCAGTCTGCCGACAGTCCCAAGGACCGGCCATGTCTCCCTTTGCCCTGTTCCGGTCCGGAGCGGGAATCGATCCAGATTGATCCCATTGTGAATGACCACGATTTTCTCCGGTTCCAGGAAACGATTCGACCGGAGTACATCCTGGCGCACGGCCTCGGAAACGGCGATGATTTTAAAAATCCTGGGGAAAAGAAGACGATTGGTCAACCTTCGGTTCAAGGTTCTGGACCTTCGCAGGCTGTGAATCGTTGCAATCACCTTCAGGTCTTTTTTTCTGCTCAGCACCGCCGCCAGAACCCCATAGAGAACACTCCTGTGCTTGTGGCAATGCAAAATCTGTATATCCTGTTTTAGGAGCAGACGTTTCAGATCCAATGCAACCCGTGGATGGAACCCCTGAAGGCTTTCGCGGCTATATCCCAGAGAGTGAAGCAAATAAGCTTCGGGTTTGAATCCATCCTTGGGCCCGGCATCCATGGAACAGAGAATGGATTCAAAGCGGTCCGGATCCAGAGATCTTATGTATTCATTAATTAAATCATTCGACCGGCCCCATTTCGCGATCAGATGAAGGATGCGGATTTTACGATTCATGATCTTTATATCTCTATATTATTATGGCTCTTCATGTAATCAAACAGGGCAATTTTGTATTCTAAGTGGCCCTATTCGTAAATACGGTAGCATTCGAGTGCCGCAGGGCGGTCTCCTCGGCGTTCCGCTCCTTGCGGTGTACCAGAGGGGTACGCCTCAGTCGCGCGCCTTGATGAGACCGCCCTGCGACCCTCTCGGTACGTCACCATATTTACGAACAGGACCACTAAGTTCCCCCTCTTTGAAAACTTGTCCTCGAATGATTTTATCGGGGAAGAGGGGTGAGGGGAGATTTGAAAAGTCATAACCCATTTCATATCAATAAGCTTTTTCAAATCCCCTTTGGGTGTGCGACAAATTTATGGGAAAACATTTCTCTAAGAGCGTCATTCCCCGACTGGATCGGGGAATCCAGACAATTAAGGAACTGGATTGTCCGGTCAAGCCGGACAATGACAATCATTATGTAATCCTGATGTGTACCAATCCCCCGATCCAGTCGGAGGACAGGCATTTTTGTCGCAGACCCATCCCCTTTTCGCCCCTTTGCTAAAGGGGGAATAAAACGGGATAATACCTATTTTTTCACCCATCGCCCTTTACCGATCAACCTGATATGGGTCTTCCGAAGGACCTTTTTGATCCAATCTTTTTTGAAAGAAACCAGATCCGGATTCTCATCGAGATAGGCATAAAAAAACCGGAGCCGGTCGGTCAGGGTGATCACCGGACTCCGGTTCATGTTCACCTGAACCAGGTTTTTAAGGCGCTTCCGGTCGGGGAGCCTTGCATACCGTCTCGTCCTTTCATTGTCGATCAGGTAGATCTTTTGCGGGTCGCCCTCCTGCACCAGGACGTTTCGTTCCCTGAGGTCTCCCTGAAATATGCCGCTCCTGTGCATCCTCCCGATGGTTTTCCCGAATTGGGATATGAACGTCCGCTTCCCGAGAACCTCCTTTGGATCATCGTTTCTGGAAAAATATTTCTTTATATACTTCTCGATCTCCATGGCATCCGGAAGACCTTCCGTAACCAGAAAACTCCGTTTCACAATCCCGAGCACACGCTGCTCACCCAGACAGACAGGCATTGCCGTATGAAGCTCGTGATCCGTCAGAATGCAGGCCCCGGTCCAGGCCCGCTTTGCCCTGGATTCCCTGAACAGAACGGAAAGCCGGTCCCGGAAGTTTCGAAAAAAAAACTCCTTGTAGAAGAACAAGCGTCTTTCCCCCCGGCATGGGGCATCAAATGCCAATACCCGGGCGTATGCCGAGCTTTGAACGGGTTTAGTCCCTTTAATATTCCCGGAGAAGATCTCAAGGATCCGTTCTTGAAGATCGGAACATGGATAGGTTGGATGGAATTGCAATTGCAAGGAAGGACTATAGACGGATTTCATTCCTTTTTAATCTTATTCAGAAATTTCTTCCACCTCTCCGATAAATTTCCGGAAATCATGGTATCCACCCTTACAGTTTTTCAAAAGCAAAAGTTCTTCTATATCCCGCGTATCGGCAAGGATCTCAAGAAGATATTTTCAGAAAATCCTGCTTTCATGAATGCTCCGGCAAGTTTTTCCTTAACGTTTACTGAAACCTGAAAGATTGCTCCCGTTGTATTGAGAAAGAGGAAAATATCAATATCCCGGAAGGAGGATTCCGTAAGAAAAGAGCCATATAAGTAAGCGAACACAATCCGGCCATCAGCTTGAAGGGTGTCCGCTATAATCGTCGTTATCCTTTGTTTATCTTTCATCTCTTTTCTCATCATGCCGGCCATAATGCCACAGGGACTATTTGAAGTCAAGAAAACCGGAGGAATAACCCCTCATCCCCCCTCCTATCTCCCCCCTTAGTCTAAGGGGGGACAAAGGGGGGTTACTCAGTCCGCGATCCTGCAGTCCCTGCAGGCCGGGATCCGATCTTTTCTTCTATCCAGGAACAGCCTGCGCACCTCACGGAATTTTCCCCCATTCCAGATATCATAGAGGCTTTCTTCATGCAGGTCTCCCATGACCATTTTCCGTTTGTAATCCACGCAGCAAAGGACCACCTTGCCGTCGAAGGTGATCACAACCGTATTGAACGGCCTCTTGCAGGCATCATAGGGGATCAGGTTCCCGGCAGCGATCTCTTCATCCGTTTCACCGCTCCGGTTCTCATAGGTCAGCACCCGGGCCTTCACCCCCTTCTCCTCCCAATAGGCCAGGGCTTTTTTGATCTCGGGCTCCACAAGGGTGGTCCGGACCATGGTCACCGTGATTTGAGGGCGGCGTTTCCGCCGGTTTCGGACATAGTCTATCAAATGCTCCACGTTCTTCTTTGTCCGATCAAAAGAGAGTCCGGGCATGGACTGTTCGTACACCTCTCTGGAGATCCCCTGGAAGGAGATATTGATTTCGTACAGAAGGCCCTCGTCCACAAGGATCGCCGCTTTATCCGGAGTGAGGAGCGAGGCATTGGTGGTCAGGTTGATCCGGGTTGCGGGAGCATTTTTCCGGATGTACCGCAGTCTCTCGATCAGTTTCGTATCCAGCAGGGGTTCATTTAAAAAACAGGGGATCAGGTTCTTTGGTTTATGCTCGGTTAATTCTTCTACAACCTTCCGGAATATCGATTCCTCCATCTCCCCCTTGGGGAGTGTATCCTTCACCTCGTCATAAGGACAGAAGATGCAGAGGCCGTTACACCCGGAACGCGTCTCCAGCAGAACCGTTTCCGGGAAATCCGGGACAGGACGGAAAAATATTTTTTTTAGGAAACCCGGGTTGGTCTCAGGAATAAAATATCGTAGTGACATGGGGGTTTTTAGGTTCGCGGGGCAAGACACAGTGCGCGACAAATTTACGGGTAAATAGAGTGTCATTCCCCGACTTGATCGGGGAATCCAGACAATAAACGACTGGATTGTCCGATCGGGCCTGTCCTCCGATCCCCCGCTCGTAGTCGAGGGCAGGCATTTTTGTCGCAGGCACGGAAGAGTCTTTACTTTTAATTTGCAAAGGTCAATTATGAGTATAAACGAATCTATATCTCATCGGTCGAACACTTCCATGTGTGTTTTTATACGCCCCGCCTTATAATCCTCTCTGGCTTCTTTAATGCTTGCAAGATATTCTGGGGAATTTGACTTACGTTGCCATATATGCACACTATTGTCAAATTAATATGGGGAACTGGTTCAAACGATTTACTATTAACCTCGAAATAGTGTGGACATAGGACGCCATCTCACCCTCCTCTCCCCCGCGAGCGGGGGAGAAGATAAAGGTGAGGAGGTTCCACTCGTCAATACTATTATTCACACCTTAATAAAACGGGCGGGCGTTCACAAATCAGAGAAGCGGCGGGACTAAAACGGCGCCTTGGTCCTGCTCTTATTTTTCATCCCCAGGGACGTCTGCCTGATCGGCCTCTGATTTACCCTTCTCGCAAGAAGTTTTTTTGTATGGGAGGATATGCGGCGGGTCTTTTTCTCTATGCTTCGAATCAGATCTTTTTCAGAACGGCCGAGGCGCTTTTTCCCCAGATAGATCTTAAGAAAACGCAAGCGGTCCGTCCGTGTCAGGCAGGATAGCTGAGAAGCAGAAAAGTTGATCTGGGCGAGATCCTTGATCACCATGGATCTTTGAAGCCTTTTATACTCCCGGACCCGCTGCAGGTCAATCAGATGCAGGGTGAAATCTTCCCCTTGGCCCGGCTTGATAAAGATATGCCCCAGATAGAAATCCTGGTGGTGGAAGCCGGCCTTGTGGAAGGTCCTCGCCCATTTCCCCGTTTCCTTAATGATCCTTCTCTTACGAGTGATCTTGTCCCGGCTTAAAGCCCCCTCGCCGAAATGCGAAGGCAGATAATCTTCCAGCTTCTCCGCGCCGTAGAGATGCTCGGTCAGGGTGAGCGCTTGATAAGGCAGGCCCCATTTCCGGAACGCACCAAAGGCGACCGGCGTCATGGTCCGAATCCCGACCTCTTCCAGCCTCAGGATCTTTCCCCACTCATTCTCCGCGCCGTCCTTGATCCGAAAACCCGTGAATACCGACCGGATTCGTGCAAGGAGCGGCGGATGATGCCGTTTCAAATGAAAGATGTGGGACCGGCCGTCTTCCCCTTGCAGGTAGATCCTGACTACAGAACGGTAGCGGTTCTGCTTAAAAAGCTCGCCGCCGGAAAGATCATAAAGCGCGTCAAAACGATTAAGGCCATGCCCTTTCAGAAGGGCATGGTAATCCCAGTGGATCCAGAGGCACCCTTCCTGAATAAACTCAAACCGTTTCATTGCCTGCCTTGTATGGGTCTTCGCGTAATATAGCGGGGCAATTAAACCTCTGTTCCCCTCTTTGGAAACTTGTCCTCGAATGATTTTATCGAGTAAGAGGAGTTGGGGGAGATTTCAAGAATCTCAAGCCGTCAATATTGTCTATTTACCCTTTCTCGTCTCTTCTTCTCGTCACCCCGGCATGATTTTAGCCGGGGTCCAGGATGATTTTTAAAAAAAAATCTCTGGATTCCGGCTTAAAACGTGCCGGAATGACGGTGCGGAACCATGCTCACCGCCGGAATCTCAGCCAGTCAGCACGCTCCACGGCACAGCCACAATCCGCTCATCCATGCGGCGGATTTCGTTGCCATTATAGACCAGCAGCCCGCAGGAAGTCTCCGGATACTCCTCCATAAAAAGTTTCAGGCCCTCAATATCCGCATATAGCGGAACGGACGTCAGCTTGACCTCGACTGCCAGAAGCTTCCGCCCATGCTCAATCACAAAATCCACTTCTTTGCCGTTCACAGTACGCCAATAATACACACGCGCCTTAGGAATGAGAAGATCCGACAGCACACGCAAATGCTGCAAGATAAAGGTCTCAAAGAGAGCCCCTGCCTCTCTCGCCGACCGGACACTTGCAAGGTCGTGAAATCCTGCCAGGAACGCGGCAAGCCCGGAATCCAGCCAGTAGAACTTCGGGGCCTTAATCAATCGCTTGGTTCTGTTCACATGAAAAGCCGGGAGCCTCTCCGCCAGACAGGAAGTCTCAATGAGGTTGATGTAACGGTGCACAGTGGATTGACTAATGCCCGCGTCCCTCGATATCTCAGTCTGATTCAGCATCTGCCCGCTCCGCAATGCCAGCATCTCCATCACCCGCCTGAAATCCGCCAGGGATTCAATTTGTGAGAGTGCCCGAAGATCCCGCTCAAGATAGGTTGCGACGTATCCCTCCCACCACATGGTCACCGCATCAGAGCGGTCCAATGACATCAGGGAAGGCATGAAACCCTTGGAGATCTGTGCAAAGGGATCATTCTCTTCTTTCTCGACCTTTCCGTCAGGGGGAAGCTCCCCAGAGAAAAGTTCGCTCACAATGGATGGAACGGAACGTCCCCTTATTTCTCCAAGGGTCATGGGATACAATCTGAGATACACGGCTCGTCCGGCAAGGGTTTCGCTCACCCTCCGCATCAGGAGCAGATTCGCCGAACCCGAAAGAACAAACCTGACCCGCCGCTTCTTGTCATCCACGGCCATCTTCACAGCGGAAAGAAGAAGCGGTGAATTCTGGACCTCATCAATCACTATAGCGTCCGCTCCCGCCCACAGCGCTGAAGGGTTAATTTCAGCCTGATGACGAATGTCAAAGTTGTCCAAAGTTATGTATCGCCAATTGCAGACCGGCTCGGAATACTGGAGAAAAGTGCTCTTGCCCGTCTGCCTGGCCCCGGTCAGCACAATGATGGGATGAATGGGCAGGCAGGCCTCGAAAAAAGATTGCAGACATCGGGGCTTGTAAATGAATTCGTGTCTTGAATGATTATCATTCATAGCATGAATTATAATACATCAAGGCCTTATGTCAAGATAAAATTTAAGAAGGCACGTTCACAAAACCTGCTGTTAGAAAATGTTTGTCAAAACTAAACGCCTTTTCAATCTTTTGCCTCTTCATAATAACAAAGCTTACAGCATCGGTATAACTGAAATCCTGATCATGATATTGTTTCAAGATCTTTTCAGCATCCGCCTCCACATCTTCGCTGGAATAGACCTTCATAATTCTCGGGCTTGTCTTTACCTTCTCCAGGAAATCCAGAGCAGGCTGATGCCCCAGCTCATTTAGAATAAGAATATAGACCTCAGCTATTACAAAATTACTTGTAATCAAACCCTTATGAGATGTCAGGAGTGATGGATATATCGAGGCCGCCTTTTTATGATGGGCATCATCTCTATCTGCAAGAGCAACCCATGCGCTGGTATCAACAAATATATTATCAGAAGATATCATCGCTTCCTGGAAGCAGCATATCTTGCAATATAGCGATCATGCTTGTCAGCGAGATCACTTTTACCTGAACCACCAAGTCCAATTAGCCCCATTGCCGGATCTTCTTCTATGGGGAGTTCCTTTAAATATTTCTCTATGCTTTCCCGGATAATCTCAGACTTCGAGACACCCCGCTTCATAGAAAGGATCTCTAAAATATTTGCCTGCCCTGGTTCTATATATATTTGAATGGGTCTTTTCTTTAATGTTCTCATATCATCATTATATACATCACAGAATGTGATGTGTCAATATTAAACTGAACCGCTTCCGTCAAAAAATAACTTTGAAAAACACCTTGACGGGTTCATGAACAAAAAGTATGCTTTTCATGAAAAGAATACGGGAGCGGGTCTCTGATAGGGTGTGCGACAAAAATGCCTGCCCTCGACTACGATCGGGGGTGGGTACACATCAGGATTATATATGGTTGTCATTGTCCGGCTTGACCGGACAATCCACTCTTCGATAAGCTCAGGGTGACAATTGTCATGGTGAGCTTACGGATACCATTATTTTTGTCTTGAAAGGTCACTCCACTCATTGGCTTTCTCTGTGCTCTCCTCATATAAATTCGGAAGATGAGCTGCATGAGAGGTCAGCGTATAGGACGGGACCAGATCCATCAATAAATTCCTGATCCAGGCCCACTGCTTCTGCTGGATAAAATCTTCAAACAATTTTACTTTTTCGAGCACGTTTCCATGGTTATTGGATGAGTCCCTGCCCACGAAAATCTTCGGGTGATCTGTAGGCTCGACGCCCTCCGAATCCGTCAGCAGTTCCTCATAAAGCTTTTCACCCGGCCGGATACCGGTATATATAATCTCGATATCCACGTCCGGCTCCAGGCCGTTCAGCCGGATCATCTCACGCGCCATGTCCACTATCTTCACCGGGTCTCCCATGTCCAGGAGAAAGACCTCCCCACCTTGTCCCATGGCCGCCGCCTGCAGGATCAGGATACAGGCCTCGGGGATGCTCATGAAATACCGCCTCATCTCTTCGTGGGTGACCGTCACCGGACCGCCTCTTCGGATCTGATCTTCAAAAATCGGAATCACGCTTCCACGGCTTCCCACCACGTTTCCAAAACGGACGGAGATGAATTTCGTCCGGCCCGAGGCATTCAATCCGTTGACGATCTTCTCCGCAACCCTTTTTGTCGCACCCATGACATTCGTCGGTTTGACCGCCTTGTCTGTCGAAACCATGACAAATTTTTCAACTCCATAGTCATTGGCAACCTCTGCAACCGTCCTCGTCCCCAGGACATTGACTTTGACCGCCTCCTCGGGGTACTTCTCCATCATGGGGACATGCTTGTAGGCAGCCGCATGAAACACAAGGTTCGGAAGGTATGCATTGAAAACCGACTCCAGCTTATTTCTATCCTGAATATCCGCCACCACGGAAAAGAACTCAGCCCCCAGCCCGCCCCTGCCTGTCTCCAATTCAAGATTGAAAAGCTCTGTCTCATCAATATCCAGGGCAATGATCTGCTTGGGCTCAAATGACAGAACCTGCCGCACCAGCTCCGAGCCTATGGATCCTCCGGCGCCGGTCACCAGCACGGTTTTGCCCCGGATAAAACCGGACACACTCTTTCTATCAACCGTGACCTGCTCACGGCCAAGAATGTCTTCAATCCTGATCTCTTTGATATCGGAAAGAGAGACATTCCCGTGTACCAATTCATTCAATCCGGGAATGATCCGGATCTCCTTGACATGGGATTTTCTCACAGCGGCAAGGATCTCCCGAATTTGAGCGGAGGAGGCTGATGGAATAGCAATCAAAACAAGATCAACATTTAGCTTCTCCACCATATAAGGTATATCTTCCCGTTTTCCTTGAACCTTAACTCCCTGTATATAAAGCCCCGATTTCGCATCGTCATCATCAATAAACCCGATAGGAGTATAGGGACAATCCTGCTGCCTTCTTATATCCCGGACAATCTGTTCACCGGCATTCCCCGCGCCGATGATGAGGGTCCGCTTACACCCTTCACGACCCCTGCCTGTTATCACCTGGCTGTAAAATCTCTTGGAAGCCCTGAATAAAACAATAAACACCAAAGAAATAACAAAGTCAATCAAAGGTATAGACCGAGGAAATCCATAAAATAGACTATGAGGCCAAAGCATGAAAATGATCCCAAGAAGCAGAAGCAGACTGACAGTCGATGCCTTGAGAATATTTACTAGCTCGTAAAAACCCACATAGGACCAACTCATTTTATATAGACGAAAAAACGCAAAGGTAATATATTTCACAGACAAGAAGACCAGCAAGTACAATGGGAGCTTGTTCAGATAGTTTAAGGGGATCTTCCCATCAAACCTAAGATAAAACCCCGAATACAAAGACAAAGATAACAGAACAGAGTCCCCTACTAGAAAAAAAAGAATACGCATCTTCTTAGTTTTTTTCAAAACAAAGAATCTTTTCATTAAATTAACTCCTCAAATGAAGTCGATTATAAAGTGGCCAAACACACTATTCACTATCTTTGACAACTCATTGTTCTGTTTATTTCCTTTAACAGTCATCGTTTTTTTTCTTGAAAGATTGAATTACAGGATTTTTTTTTACAATGCCTATGCCTCCTCCAAGTACAAGGAGCGTATACAAGATAATCTTGACGTCCGTCCGCAGGCTTTGTTCCTTTAGGTAACGAACATAGTAATCGATCTTTCTTGGAAGAATTTCTTCAGCATAAACCTTTTTAGGGTCTCCGCACTTTGCAAGCATCTCGCTTTCATCCCGAAATTCTAAGGATGCCAGATCGGTAATGCCCGGCCGTAAAGACAGTACCTTTTCACGAACTCCATCAGGATAGAGACTCACATATTCCGGCAACTCTGGTCTTGGACCTACGAGGCTCATATTGCCTTTAATAACATTTATAAGCTGAGGAAGTTCATCTATCTTCGTGTTTCTTAATACTCTTCCAACACCTGTAATGCGAGGGTCATCCCCAACTGTGATGGGGAGCCCCACTTCAGAAGCATTCACAACCATAGTTCTGAACTTGTAAAGATTAAAGGGCTTGCCATGTCTTCCGATCCTTTCTTGTATAAAGAAGACAGGCCCCTGACTGTCCAGCTTCAACAGTATAGCAACGAGCCCAAACAGAGGGAACAGAAAGACCAATCCAAGTGAAGACAAAAGAATGTCGAAAACTCTTTTTGCCATTTATCCCCTTCTGATAACAGATCCAACCTTCTTGATTGCATGGACGACTCTCTCCAGATCATCAGTCCTCATTGCTGAACCAGATGGCAGACAAAGACCGTGTTTAAATAAATATTCACACACAGATCCTCCCCGCACTCGACATCCCTTAAAAATCGATTGCAGGTGCATCGGCTTCCAAACAGGGCGGGATTCGATGTTATCCCCTTCCAAAAACATACGAATTTCCTCTCTGTCAGCCCCAAACTTTTCTGGAGTGATCAGTACTACTGTTAGCCACCGATTTGAACAACCGTAAGGTGCCTCCGGCATGAACTCAATCCCTGGTATACCAGACAACACCTTTTTGTAATAAGCAAATATTCTATGCTTTGCTCTTACTCTTTCATCCAGTATCCTCAGTTGTCCACGACCAATGGCAGCCAAGACATTGCTCATACGATAATTGTAACCAATCTGAGAATGTTCATAATGGGGCGTAGCATCACGGGCTTGCTGAGATAGGTATCTGGCATATTTAATTATTAGCTCATCCTCCGAGGCCAAGATGCCTCCACCAGAGGTCGTAATAATCTTGTTCCCATTGAATGAATAAATGGCGGCTTTAGCCCCTACTCCAGCGCTTCGACCCTTATATGTGGATCCAAGTGCTTCTGCGGAGTCAGATATAACTGGGATATCATATGGGGCGCAAATATCACGGATTCGATCTAAGTCTGCACATTGGCCGTATATATCGGTTGTAATCACAGCTTTCGGCAGTCGGCCCTTCTTTAGGCAAGACGCTATCTCTTCTTCCAACAAATCCGGATCCATATTCCATGTAGAGCGGTCCGAGTCGATAAAGATAGGAGTAGCATTCTGGAAAATTATCGGACTGACGCTCCCAATAAAGGTCAAGGAAGACGCTATCACTTCATCAGCCGCCCCCACACCGAGACAGCGCAAAGCCAAGTGCATTGCAGCAGTACCGCTGGATACAGCCACAGAATTCGCAATCCCTACTTTTTCAGAAAATTCATGCTCAAAGGCATCTACTTGAGGTCCCAATGGAGCGATGTAATTGCTATCAAAAGCTTCCAAGACAAATTTTATTTCTTCTCCGCCCATATGCGGCGGTGAAAGGTAAATGCGTTTCTTCGGACTCGTGTCTTTCATTCCTTTTCCTGAAAGTCGTTCATGTAATAGCCTTGTTATGCCAAGTCAGCTTTTCCTTAAAATTCCCCGTCAGGCGTTGCTGCCATTCCTTCAATTGTTGGTTGGAAAGATGATCCGTTTGCCAGAAATCATTGCTGTACTCGTCCGCATTTTCCCAATCGACTGTTCGAAATTTCTCCGGGTTATACATGAATGTCCCCGGGTAAGGGCAAAGGATGGTAAAACCATACTCATCCAGATCCAACTCCTCAGCGAACTTTTCTGTCAATTTCAAATCTTCCTCAGTCTCTTCCGGCATGCCCAGAATAAAGTATCCTCTTACAAGAATACCCGCGTTCTTAGCCCATTTTACACATTGCCTGATTTTTTCTACTGTAGTACCTTTTCCAATTTGTCTTAATATTTCAGGGGAGCCGGACTCTACGCCAACAGCTATCTCATGGCAACCAGCCTTCGCCATTATTTTAAACATATCTTCCGATGTCACTCCTGCATGTATGTTCGGGTAAAAAGGAACTGCAAGCCGTCGGCTGATCTTTTGCTCGCAGAACTCGATCACCCACTCCTTACTCGTATTCCACGTCGGATCCGAAAACTTGAAGAGGTCAATGCTAAAATTCCTGACTACCTCTTCGATCTCATCCAAAAGATCGGATACGGGTCGGTAGCGCACAAGGCCTTTGCGAACGTCTCCATAAAGAGCCTTTTTGTGCCCGTCCAAACAATACTTGCACGAGAATTGACATCCCCGGTGGCTCTGGAATGAGGTAATACGCTTGTTGTTGTCGTGAAAAGCCACCTCGATATTGCGCTCGTTTTTTATAAGGTTCCTATCGGGCCAGGGAAGTTCCTCGAAACTCATAGGCCTTCCAATCGCTATTCTGTCCGTCCGTCCTTCAACAATTTCGAGTAGGGCTGCCTCACCCTCCCCCACCACCACGTGGTCTATCTCATTGACAAGACTCTCAGAGGCTACTGCCGACGGGTGATACCCGCCCACTACGGTGCGGACGGAAGGATTGATCTCTTTAATCCTTCCGGCTATCTTAACCGCATGTGGAAACGTCGGCGTCGTGCACGAAAAGGCAACTATGTCTGAGTCCTCAGCTCCCCTAATTACTTCGGCGTCCCCGTCAAAACAACACTGAAAAAAGTTCACCTCGACATCCCTCCTCCTGGATTTCAGATAGGCACCGATGTAACCGAGACCTAACGCCTCCCAGGAGTTGAAGTATTTCCCATGCACCAGAGTAATTTTCACTGACTCACCTTCCTTTTAAGACCGGTTCCACCTTTTCAACCTTGCATTTTTCTAAATTTACATCCAATCTTCTTACATTCGTCGTGAACAACCCGGTCAAGCTGCCAAGACCGTAGGAAAAATGGTATGCAGGGAACACAAAAGGTAGCACCATTGCAAACCTCAAACCATTTCTCGATGCCCCATGTATCGACACCCCAATAGCAGTGAAAAAATATATAAGGAGCAATCCTGTAAGGGAGTATAAAGCAAATCGGCTCAAAAATGACAACCCAATAAGAAAAAGAAGGATACAGACAAAAAAGAGTGGAACAAAGTGTCTCAGGCGAAAAGCGTAAGGGTTCACTTTCAGCGTTACAACATTCCATTTCCCCGTTTTGAAGGCTTGTTTCAAAAGCCCTTTCAACGTGCCCTGGTTATAGTAATGAGCTGTCAGTTTTGGTGTGAAGTATATCCTCCCCCCGCTTCTGATTATCCTGCTACTCAACTCGTTGTCCTGGTTCCGAACAAGACGTTCGTCAAAATACCCTACCTTTTCAAATATATCTCTCCGGTAAGCACCGAACGGAACGGTGTCCACGTAACCCTCTTTCCTGGAAGTCCTGAACTTCGAATTCCCGACCCCAAAAGGATGCGAGGTAACCAAGGCAATACTCCTGGCCATAAGAGAATCACCTCGTGGCCGCGTGATCACCGGTCCACCCACTACATCTGTATCTGTTTTCTGCAGGCATGCAACCGCTGAGGAGATAAAAGAAAGTGGATATTCAGCATGAGCATCCATACGGATAACCACACTGCCCTTGGCATTCCTGATACCGATATTCAAGGCAACCGGAGTTATCAACCTGGGATTGTCAAGCAATCTGACGAATGGATATTGCTGGACATATCCCTCCACCATAGTTCTGGTTCCATCGCTGCTCATCCCATCGACAACCAGTACTTCGAGGCATTCCCTTGGATAGTCATTGGCGATAATGGAATCAAGGCACTTCCCAATGAACTCCTTTTCCTCCAAACAGGGGATAACAATGGAAACAATGGGCAATCCTTGGTTCATATTCAGCCCTTTATCCCAGAAAACGTTGACAATGAATGCCCCCCTATGGAAGAAAAGTCTCGACTGCGTTTCTATCAGCCTCAAAACCCCATACGCATTTGCAGGTTTCGCTTCAATGACAGCACCACTCTATAGGGATAATACTGAGACAGCAGGGACCATATGCGCCGTGGGAAATAAGGCCGCTTGAGACCACCTTTGTCAAGCACCCAGTCCGCATCTCGCAAACTGAGGAAGTTCCTCATCCCCCCTGCTATTTCAATATTTCTAAGCAGTTCAGGTCCCCCTACCCGCTTCTGTTCGCCGAATATCGAATGGGAGTAGTCGTGATTCTGGTGGATAGCGGTAATCGCCTCCGTGGCATCTATTACCGGCACTCCCCGGCGTCTCATATCATAAATCAGCCAACTGTCCCAACCAGGCCTGCCCACTGGAAAAGAACGCATGTGAACTGCCCCTCTGGGAAAAACAAAGTAATCAAGACCGGAGAGACCATGCAATTTCCCTTCCTTTTTTAATCTGTCAAGTAGCTGTCCAACCGCATGGCCATCTCCAAAATCAATCTCTTCCTTAACGTCGAGATCCCACCGTCTTCCACAAACCAGGAACAATGACTTATCAACCTTACTAATAGCTTCTACTAAATCTTGAGAAAAAATAATATCTGAGTTGGCATACATTAGGATGTCATTTCTCGCTTGCTCTTGAGCGACACCAAATGCCGAACTCAACAGAGGCGTACCGTACTCGTTCTTTTCGATAGACGAGAAATATCTGACTCCCAATTCTTGAGCCACTTCTTCCACACCGATGTCGTTGCCAAACAGGATAACCTCGCACTCAGGTATGAGTTGTACCCAGTTCTTAATGGCGTTTCGCTGGATTATCCTAATTAACCCTGTGAAGGGTTTGGGAATAGTAAAAATGGTCAGCATTTTTTATCCAGCCAAGAATTACTTAATGGGCAGCATACATGGTCTGTTCATCTCACCTTGCCCTGCACCCACATCGTGAGCGATAACCGGTTTTCGAATCCATCATTCTGTCAGCAGACACAAGGGAAATCTTGCCGTAGGCGCGAAAAGACAGACCGTTTTCGTTTTTCTCCTGGAAAAGGATCTCCTTCCCCCAATACGATAAGGGTGAAAAATAAGACAACGAAAAAATTAAAATAATACAAGTCAAATACCTGATTGACGAAGGCACCTACCGACAAACCAACGATTGAAGCCGTGAACGCTCTGGAAAGTTTGTTTTTCCTTAGAGATGTCCTGTAGATTATATACACAATAAAAGCGATCTCCAGGAACAGGCCAATCATCCCCAATTCGACCAGTATGGTTAACCAACTGCTGTGCAGATTCGCATCTTGATAGAGTTCTCCAGGCAGCGAGAGGCGGACGATTGAATAGTTATTCGTACCTACACCAAGTAGAAGATTCTGGTAGGAAAGCAGAAGACCTCCCTCGAATAGCTGGAGACGGCTGAAATCAAGAGTCGGCCTGTATTTAAGAATCTCCGAGATGTACTCCCAAAACAGATACCCCAAGAATGCTATCGGAACCGATACGAAGGAAAACGTACAGACCATATTAACGAGCCTCTTTCTCGCCAGTAAAAACACCGTCAATAAGGCTACCGCAGAAGATAACACCCCCGTCCGCGACATGGTCACAAACAAACCGGAAACAGCGATTACTACCAGCATTACGTTTATAATCCTGGCCCACAAGGCTTGCCCTATAGAGGCTCCAAGAAACAGAAACGGCAAAACGGTGACCACATAGGTGGCCGCAGCATTGACCCCTGGAAACCCCCTTCCTCGAGTAATGCCCATAACCTTCCACGTCGGTGTAGCATCGAATTCGTACGCTGTATGGTAAGAGATATGATTCCAAATGTAGTCATCAAGATTGATTCCGTAATGTGTGGATAACGCCATATGCATAAGTCCATACAGGCAGGAGCATATTACTCCAGCAATATAGAACTTTAAGATTTTTTTTCTCTCTTGAGACTTGATAATGGATAGGAAGAGAATAAAACAAGTGAAAAAGACTACGTAAACTGTATCGGATAATACATTCTTCAAGTATTGGGTAAAGGCCTCTGGCTCCGTGGCTGAAAACATGAGATTGATGCCACTGACAATCATGACCAGCAAATAAGCCCATTGAAAGAAGAGAAAATACTTCAGTTCTCTTCTCAGGAACCAGGGTTGGGTGCGCAAGCAGTAGTATAGAAAGAACAAAAAGATAAATGCAATACTCAAGAGATCGTAAATATACAGTCTAGGCGGGAATATAAACTGCCATAATGTCATGGCGCAGGAAAAAGCGATAAAGTTTGCAATTACGAGAAGCACCTGTTTCATTCGATAGTACCGTCAATGTTATGAATTGTCTCTATTTCCCCTGTCTCCCGATCTTTTCCCCGGCGTCCTGAATGGCACTCAAAGGCGAGCATCTGATGCTGGCGAGTCACTGGCTCACGCTGACCCACCCTAAAACCACAAATAACATCTTCCATGTAGCCTATCATCTCAGAAGTAATTGTTGGCGAACAGCCTACGAAGAACATTGTGTCCAGTACCGTGTTTGCATGTGGATAATCGTCCGAATTTCCGAACTTCTCATATGCAGGATGCATTAAGAGATTACCAGCAAAATAATTTCTTGTCTGGATTCTGTTCCTTTCCAGATGAAGAACAAGTTCTTCCTTCAACTCTTTCCTTTCACAAACTATTCCAACCCCAAACCAGCTGGTCTCCGCTAACTCGTGTTCATCCAGAACGCGAACTCCACCAATATATTTTTCAAAGGCGGCCTGAATCCTTTCTTTATTTTGTCGTCTCTTTGAGTGAATCTCTTCGAACTTGCGTAGCTGAGCCACCCCAACTGCTCCTTGCAAGTCGAGAGGCTTAAAATTATATCCTATATTCGTAAAAAAATACCTATGGTCAATAACCCCATCGTATTTTTCTATCCATTTGCTAAATCGCTTCTTGCAAGACCCATTGGCCAAGAGATTCGCAGCCCCCACACACCTGCAATCTCCTCCCCAGGAAGAAAAGCTTCTTGCCAGATCAATCAGTTCCTTGATATTAGAGGAAACCATTCCTCCCTGACCGGTAGTAATGTGGTGAGCTGGATAAAACGAACACGAACTGGCTATAGAATAATCCGTCAGGTAACGGCCATTCCACCGACTTCCCATGCTGTCACAATTGTCCAGAACAAGCTTAATCCCATAACGTTCTGCAATATCTACCAATCTATCCATATCCGGCGGATTTCCGAGTACGGGCGAAATCAAGATAGCTTTAGACCTTGAAGTGAGTTTCTCCTCAATCTTCTCAACATTAAAATTGAGATCATGCATCGAGATATCCACAAAGATAGGGACTAATCCATTTTGTATGACGGGAGCAAGAGTCGTTGGGAAACCTACAGGTGAGAGAATAATCTCATCACCATCTTCCCACTCCAGATACTTCTTCAGGGCAGTGATCATAATAAGGTTTGCGGAGCTCCCGGAATTAACCATAACCGAATACTTGAGCCCAAACATTTCAGAAAACTGATTCTCAAATCGGTGAACGCTCTCACCGGCAGACAACCATTTCCCTGTAAGTACAGCTTCGAGTAATACGATCTTCTCTTCCTGGTCCCAATAGGGTCCAGAATAATAAACGGTATCTTTGCCGGGGTCAAACCCCCCCTTCTTGTCATTGCAAATGTAACTGAAGAGCGAGTGCTCTTTTTCCAAGGTGGAAATAAACTTCGCTATTTCATCTCTTATCTTAGACATATGCCGTCTCCCTTCGTTAATCAGCAATATTCATGGCTCGAAAAGCAGCCAAAAGTAATTTGCTTGCCCCCCTATTTGTGTTGACGGTGACCTGATTATTTTCATATGCATATTTGCATGGTCTGCAATTTTTCGCCAAAACCTGAATGATCGGACCCAGCCGTGAAGCCTCACCCCTTTCTTGGCAAGGGAATTGGCATGGAACCCTCTGGTTCTAATGAACCGAGACGCGTACCTCACTATTCCGATAATCTGTTGCGTACAGAGCAAGACTGGGACCGAATGATCTCCGGCAGATCGAAAGAACTCGAGTAAATTCTTTCGGTCAATAGCGTACTCGACACCCCAGCCGATGACCAAATCGGCCCCCTCAAACTTCTCTGAGTCACCGTCCAAAATATTAAACGTCCCCTTCTCAATGCTATCCAGAACCGACAGCTGTGAGCATTTTTCTATGATATAGGAGTCGAGATCTGTCGCACAGTATCGGATATGCGGAAAACTATTCTTGATAACAAAGGCTTGGATCATCTCGCCGCATCCGATTTCCAGTATGCTGCTATACCTACTGAAATCAAAATTCTCGGCCAACGACAAAGCCGCAAGCAGTTTCCTCCTTTCGGTGCTGAACATACGTCCCAAATATTTTTGGTTGTTCGAGATTTCAGACCCGTCATCCCCAATTTTGTTATAACCCTTTATTCTGGTTTGCCTCCATTCATCAGCTGTATAGACCCCCCCCACAGTGCTTAAATTTTGGTCCACTGTTGTTAGGGGCTGCTCCAGCGAGATCAAAAAGCCGGACAAAACATCCGCTGAAATGAATGCAGCCTTCATGGAGATCAAAACATCTATCCCTTTGCCTCAGACCAAGCAGAACTTTTCGAGCGCAAGCTTCTGGCCACTTTATAACCTAATCTCTCAAGAAAAACTTTCGCAACCGCAAGCAAGCCGCGCAGACCGAACAGTTCAACAAAATCTATTGCCCTGTTCATATAAGACATGAAATGCACGATATAAAGATTGGCTCTAGCGGAATAGGCTTCAAATTCACCAACGTGTTCTTTGTCTAAAGCCAGACTACGGATGTCGTCCACCTTCATCGCTCTATCCAAAAGGGCTGGATTATAGAGAAACTTCTTTCTATACTCAAAACCGGATATGAAGGTTCTTATAGAATGATGGAGATCCTTGCGATTCTGGAGATGGTAGTAAATATTCCTTCTTGCCCGGATGCCACTCAGATCTAAAAGGGACTGATTTTTCTGATAACCATCTCCTTTGCTCTGTATTTTTCTCCATCGAAAAAGGCTCTCCGGGATAACCATCATTTTTTTCCCGCCATTTATGATGTCAAACAGAAAAAGAAAATCTTCTCCGATTCCTGCGTCCAAACTGTACGGGAACTTCTTCTCTACCTCACTTTTGCAACAGAATGTCGCAGGGTGATAAAGCCAGAATGGGAACAGATCAGAGATAAACAAGTGCTCCACAAGTTTGGGGTTAGAAAGACTTACTTCCACTTTCTTAGGCGCGTGCCGTGCGTACATAAACGTATCATTCTCATCCATCACCGTATAGCCCAAACCATAAAGGTCGTAACCAGGATACTCGTCTATATATTTTTTAAGTCTGCTCAAAGTATGGGGATAGAATGTATCATCATCTCCTATAAATATCGTGTACTTGCCTTTTGCATGAGCGACCAGGAAATTCTTGTTGCCAGGCTCCCTCAAATTCTGCGACTGTCTGAAGAATTGAATCTTCTCGTTCTTCAAATAGGGTTTCAGGGATTGTTCGATTTCATCACCTCTAGGAGATTTGTCATCGGAGATAATGATTTCATAATCGTGGAAATCGTTGTCTAAGATAGAATCGATACATTTTGTTATATATTCCGGTCTGTTGTAGGATGGGATTAAAATCGAAAACCAAGGACTCCTTCCATCCAATTCATTCTTCGTCGTCATCCAACGGTCTCCTATATATATCGCGTACCAAATTTCTTGATGAGCTCGATCACTCTCGAAACATCATCATCAGAAAGGGCCTGATGCAGAGGGATATTCAAGGTACGCGCACTCGCGAAATCGGAATTCGGCAAGTAAGCCTCTTCCTGTTGGAAATGTTTCACCTTGTGCAACGGCCAGTATCGAAAGGTGCTGTACACACCTTGCTCGCGAAGGAATCTTGCCAGTTCATCCCTTTGCTCCAGTTGTATCCAGAAAAAATAGTAAGAAGAAACATATCCCTCACGCAATTCGGGCGGCAAAGTCAGCCAGTTATATTCGCTGAGCTCGCGACAATATCTTTCATAGATCTCCTTCTTTCTCAGAAGGAATCCATCCAGTTTATTCAACTGCACGACTCCCATGGCTCCGGCAATATTGTTGAGAAATGCCCTCCTGCCTATTCGATTGACTGAGTACTCCCACCAATTGTCATTGCCTGCGTTTGAACTATCCATCCCGCTTTTTTGCTTGTTTGGGAAACCGTGATAGAGCAATTCCTTCGCAGCCTCAACCAACTCCTTAGATTTGAGGTAGATCACCCCGCCGTCTCCAGTGCAGATCACCTTCATCGCCCCAAAAGACCACATCCCCATGTCCCCAATGGTTCCACACGCTTTCCCTTTATAGAAACTTTTCGTCGCGCAGGCGCTATCCTCAATAACAATGATATTATGGCCCCTACATAAGTCCATAATGGAGTCCATATCGCATGGAAAACCACCGTAATGCGTAACAATGACAGCTTTGGTCTTTGAGGTAATACGGGACTCAATGTCCTCCGCTCTCACATTCAGTGTGTACGGATCGACGTCGCAAAGTATCATCTTTGCATTCTTGGCAAGAATACTATTCCCCACAGCAACAAAGCTAATACTCGGTACAATGACCTCATCCTGACTGTTATAGTTGAACAGCTCCGAAGCAAGAAAGATTGCCTCAGAACAACTTGTAGTGGTTGTAAAGTTTTCAGGACTGCAATTCACATGCTGGGCGAAGCTTCTTTCAAATTCAGTTACAAATTCTCCTTTCCCTATCCAATTCGACTTAAAAACCTTTTTAATAGCAGCAAGTTCATCCTTGCCTAAACACGGTTGAAAAATATTAATCATTTTGCTTTCCCTTTTATGGTTCTCAAATGAAGAACCGAAACTCGAAAAACTCAAGCCATGGAACAGAAAGATCACTCATACCCTAAAAATTGAAAAATGGACAAATTGTTTTTGTAATACATATGAACCTCTCTCTGAAGACCTTCCTCAATTTCCCCTTGCGAACCCTTTCTTGCAAACCTGTAGTCCCTGTCTTTGTACCTAACTCCTCCACCGTATTTCTCTTCAAGTTCTCTGATCTTGGTTATATCCGATTCCTTTATTGCCTCCTGCAGTATAATCTCGCTTGCCTCTATTCCAATGAAATCGATCATTCTTTTGACCTCAACCATCGTGTCTGAGCGTAACCTTTCATACCTCATCAGCAATGCTTCTCTCTTATCCAACACGTCATTGTGGATGAGCCATTTGCTGACATGATCCCCCCAATCATCTCTTTTCATTCTATTATCCCTCAAAAAATCCGGGAAACTCCCTCGATAGCCGTGTAGCGCCCTCACATAATGGTAATAGGAAACAATCGCTTCTCTTCCATCTCTAACGAGGTAGATTACCCTCGGCAAAACAACTTCTCCTCCCCTTAGCCCAATTCTTCGATACCACTCATCAAAGTTCTCGTGTGTCTTGATGACTCTCGGCGGGGAGAGCTGAGAAATACGTTCAGGATTCGCATGGAGATCAGGTACGTAATCATGAACTGAGAAGAAATCTATTCTTCTGGCATCACTCCTTATTCTTTTTAGTATATTCGCAAGGATCAAGCATACCCACGTAGTACCCGACTTGGGGTAAGAAACCAGATAAACGTCTGACATGTCCCAGTACGCCATCGCATTCATCTTATGGAATCTCTGATAAAACCGTTGAATAATGTCTGATAGTCTCATTGTATGCTTGCGCTCGCTACCAAAGGTTCCTGTCTGGAATTGCGACTCCCTGCTGCAAGAAACACCCCCCAAACGGGATTCAAAAACCTTTGCCTTGTCTATCTACCCTCATACATTTATGAGAAAAGACCTCTGCTGGTATGTAATGAATTCTGTCCTCTGAGCATTGTCTTCAAATCCTGGTGCATACTCCCGTCTCTTAACACGTCCTCAACCTTCAGCCAGATGAAATCGGAATGTTGGTTCATATAAGTATTATTTTCATGGCACATTTCCGGATGGATGACACCTTGTTCATCCATAAAGACGAATGATAATACGATATAATGTGTAGTAAATTCTTCCTCATTAAGGAAGTTCTCCTCGTAAAAGAATTCGAAAACTCCGTTGAATTCGAGATCCGACCTATGGAATTCATAACCTAATTCATTCTTCGAAACACGTCTTATGGCATCATCGATTCTTTCATCCTTGTTGACAATTCCGCCAAACGTGAAATAGAAACCTTGAGCCGGCCTATTCCTCCTCTTGCCTAATAAAACTTCTCGTCTCAAGTTTTGAATGATAAAATCAACGGCAACCAGAGGCGCGTTCTTCACGACTGTTGAAAATACATCTTTTGACAACATTCTTGAAACCTATTTTAAATCTGGAAAGCTCCCACCTTTTTCCAAACAAGCCAGAAATTCCAATAGGGTAGGGAGCTTTCTTTCAGGCGAGCGCTGCTGTCTTTCGCTGCATAGTACGGCCCTTCTAAAATCGCAATCACGGAGCTTTTCTAAGCTATCAAAGCAGAAAATCCTCTCGTGATATTTCATGTCATCACTTCCAACAAAGTCTTTCATATCGAAACTAACGACTATCTTATTTTTCAGAAAGTCGGCAAACCATAAAGTAGTCGAAACATCGCCGACGACAACCCTGCTCTTAAGTATCCATTTCTCAGCTTTCTCTTCAGGATCAATGATGGTTAGCTCTGGGATCATTTTCTTCAGGTACTCTGTGGTATAAGACAGATCGGGATTTGACTTGGTTCCAGGATGGAGTTTTAGGATAATATCAAACCCTACAAATTTGTCTCTAAGTATTGAAATCGCTTGAATCCATTTGTCGAGTGCTGCCCTTTCTTCCTGAAAGCTCCTGTGCCCAATCATGCTGGGTAGTATCGTCACAAGCCGCTCTTGTTCTAGGCCGTACAACATACGGTTGCAAGCTTCACCACATGTTTCAACCGGGTGCTGTATTACTATGACCCTTCCGTCAACTCGACGTTGCCCTGCCACCCTCTCTTTCTCAAAGGCATGGTAAACCAGAAGGAAGTCGAAGTTTGGATTTTCCTTTATCTGGAAGAATTCCCGCAGTGGAAGGAACGATTTCCCCAGAAGTAAAAAAGGCATCAAATAGATATCTAGCGCCGACTTAACGATTCTCTTGATACCCAGAAGGTACCAAATCACTCGCTGGGGAAGCCTAAACGTATCGGATAGATAACGGACCGCTTTTTTTCTAGCCTCCTTGTATATCGCCCTGTCATCTGTCATCCTCAACTGTCCATTGGTATATACGACCACTGCACATGCGGGTAATAGTTTGCTGGCCCAGTAGTAAAGGTACTGGTTATCCATCCATCTAAAATTATGCTGGAAGATAATGCTGGGTTTATATTGTCGAAGGATCTTCTTGAAATTGGAAGAATAAATCCAATGGTTCACAAATGGGATCTTTTGCGTTCGGATATAGAAGACAGTGACAAGGCCTAACAGATTACACACACGCTGGAACTCATCACTCCTCTTCCATGAATGGTTAACTATTAAAACAATATTGTATTGTTTTGATAGTGCCCACAAATAATAAACGCCCGTCGTCCAAAAGAGATAGAGATGACTTGTCGTGAATACGATCGTACTTCTTTCTGGCTGCATACGTTTTATCTATAAACAAGACTTCTTATAAAACTCAGTTCTTTCGGCGAAAATGTTTTCAAGATAAGGAGCACAGCCATGTAAGTGGAGATTCCTAAGGCTAACTCACAGACTAGCGCAATGGACACTCCGACATCTCTGAGTCCATACGAAATCAAGTAAAGTACAGCAGCCATTACGATTGACGCAACCAGAGATTTGCTCAGCGCCGGCACCTGGAAATCGATCTGCCAATCCTTGTGCACAGATCTGTAGGCATACAAGAAACCAATAAGGTAACCGAGGCACGTCGTAATTGCCGCTACAACAATATCCCTGAAATAATAAAGGAATATCAGATTCGCAATAAAATTGAACGCGGCCGCATAGAGATTCATTTTAAACATCGCAGCTGTCTTGATCTGTACGAACAGTGCATTGGAAAGAAGAAAACTTAAACCACAAAATACGGTTCCTAAAGCGACGATCGGAGTGACAAGAAAAGCATTTTCAGCAATTTCACTGCTCGTCAGGAGAGATAACACGGGTCGGCTTAGCACTAGGCTGCCGAATATGAAAGGCAGGGCCATCAGCAGGAACATCTTGATGGCGTAGTTAAGCATCCTCCTGGCTTCGTAGTCGCTGTTGCCATCAACTGCCTTCGACATCAGTTGTGGCAGAACTGTGCACATGGCCTTTGCGACAAGAATCATAACCGAACCCAAGACGTATGCAGGATTATAATAGCCTACGGCCGAAACAGTGAGATAGAATGCGATAAAATACCTGTCGCTCCCGCTCAGAATAAAATCGACGAGAAAACTGAAAATCAATGGGAACCCAATTTTAATATCTTTGAGAAGACCCTTCTTGCTGTAAAAGGAATACGTCGCACCTATTTCACGGAAAATAGTCCAAAAACATGGAATCGAAACCAAAAGCGCAGATAGAGCCTCTGATAATAGGAGAACATTTAGACTGATGGTTTTGGCAAAATACAAGAAAAGAAGAAGCATGGCAATGTGCATATAGGGGAAACAGATGCTCGCGGCTGTCATGAAATTGATCCTGGACGTATATCGGAAATAATCACTGCCCTGGGAATAGAGGAAATAAAATAACAGATAGAATGGTATAACCCATGCGGAATAGGCGAGCTGGCTCTTAAAGATATAGCGATTCATTGTTGGGTTCAAAAGGATCAGAAGGCAAGAGAAGAGTATCACAGAGAATAATTGGAAATAGAACTGTGGGTAAAAAATTTCCCTTCGTGCGGTCATTCCCTCGGCCGCGGGCATAAACCTCTTCGCCCTGAATCCTGCGCCCATTGAAGACAACCCGAAAACAACACCCAAGACTGACGAAAGCAACACAAATCCACCGTATACGGTCACACCCACGGTCTTTATGATTAACGGCATTATAATAATGCCTTTCATATACAGCAGCGCATGACCAAAGACGACGGTCATGTTATCCCTAACAAAAGAATGCGGGTACGATCTTGACATCAAAGAACCTTAACCATAAAATATTCCGGCATTCGAAACTGAGAATCGTTGAATCGAGTAATCAGTTAGGGTGAAAGTATTTTTCCGAACATCAAGAATTTTTTCAACACTTCGACAGGTTTTAGAGAATAATAAGAGTAGAATAGTTTTGCATGCACACTCTGGGGTGTCCATTTTTTTTTAACCGGAAGCAGCATTTCACAGAACTTCAAGTATCTGACGACTCTATGTCCGCGAGGTTTCGCTCTTATTCTATCCAGGATTCTTTTGTATTCCAGCTGCTTTTCGCAGTTCCGTTCATACTTCAATACGAGATTCCCTCCCAAGAGAATCTTGATATGATATCCAGACCTGATCGCCAGCAACTCCAAGGTAACTTCATCAAACAAGAAATTGTGAGCGTTTTGCAGCTCACTTAATAAATCGTCACCTGATACGATTAAGTAATTAGCGCAAGGCACGGATATATTGACTATGGATCCTTCTGCTGCAATAGTTTTTATCGTAGACAAAAATTTTACAGGATCATTCGTGTGCTCGAGGACATGCCTTAATAGGAGATAATCACCCTTAATCTCGGGTGCCCGTGCCTGATCGATCCCGCCTAAAAACAAATTTAAACCATATTTGTTCTTGCCATAGTCCAAATAGGCCTTATTATAATCATAACCAAAGTGCCTATAGCCTTTATAGGGAATCAGGTTCCATCCTCCACCGGTTCCTATTTCAACAATCACGCTGTTTCTTTTCACGAATTTTACACTTCTATTTTTTTGGCTGCTCTTGTAAAGCGTATCCATGTTCGCTACCTGAGAGCCGTTCGTTCCACCATAGATTCCGCGATAATACTCTGAATAGAATACTTCCGCGCTTTCCTCTTCCATTTGATTTAGGCTAAAAATCAAGCCGCAGATATCGCAAACAACCGTTTCCAGTTTCTGACCATACCGATCTTTCCGAGCGATGAGAGTGAAATCTGAATTATCACAGAGCAAACACCTTTCTACTTTTTTATACCTTATTCTATGGTCATTGATCAGCTCATGCTTCAGCAATACCTGACTGTCACTCAAAGGCCTGGCTGCCAACCCATCATTTGCATATTTGTCTGAAATCAAATCTTCTCTTACCATGAGAACCATTTGCCCGCAATGCACAGGATATGCAAGCCATGAATAATCAGGGAAATATAGTTTTGCTGAAATGGGAATAGAAGCCAAGATTTTAGATGAACGGACCGAGCCGAATCTTCAGACAAGAGGGCAGCAACCTATTCCTGGTTATATTGCAGTCCATCCTCCATCTACCATAATGTTTGAACCGGTAATATAGGATGCAGCGTCAGAGGCCAGAAACAGAACAACGGCGGCGATCTCATCAGGCTTGCCCATTCGTTTCAGCGGCGTCTTATTTGAATAGCTTTTCACAAACGCCGGAGCCTGATGATTAAACACTCCCCCCGGGCAAACGCTGTTCACCCGTACGTTAAATGGACCAAAATAGGATGCCAAATATCTTGTTAGGCTGTTGATACCACCTTTTATCGCCGAATATGCCATGGGACTAGTCATGTCGGTCCCGTCATAAACGGTGAAATCGTTTCCCACAACTCCGTAGATGGAACTCATATTAATGATAGAACCACTTCGCTGCTCCTTCATGATTAGAGCGACCGATCGATTCAGCCAGGCAGTACCATTGAGGTGCATGTCCACATTTTTTTTCCAGGAATCCAGGGAAAGCTTTTCAACTACGTTTCCCCAGTCATCCGTTCTCGGGTACGCACAGTTCACCCACACATCCATTCTTCCATATTTCCTGAGTAAGTCATTACAGG